>OGNW01001694.1_pt1 | contig 10908 bp, 11 predicted proteins | sample 1573591 | NCBI WGS metagenome assembly OGNW01 (sample SAMEA2581894, study PRJEB24529) | metagenome | biome: Human gut stool | place: China | collected 2011
TGGCTTCCGAGTCAGAGTGTTTTGAATCAGGGCACAGCTTTTTTAAACCCTGTGAGCAGTGATACACTTACCATTCCGTCAACTGCATCCAGAGTAGTAACAGTGGGAGCTTACGATGCAAGAAGTTTTTCCTATGCAGATTTTTCCGGACGCGGCGCACTGGAGAAGAATGCAGAGATGTGGGTGCAAAAGCCCGCTCTTGCAGCACCGGGAGTGCGGGTAACGACAGCCAAGGCGGGAGGCGGTTATGGAGAATATTCAGGCACCTCATTTGCAGTGCCGTTTGTGACAGGAAGTGCGGCATTGTTGATGGAGTGGGGAATTATCCGCGGGAATGATCCATATCTGTATGGGGAGAAGGTGAAAGCGTATCTGAGAAGAGGGGCAAGACATCTGCCGGGGTATGAGCAGTGGCCGAATAATCAGCTGGGGTATGGGGTGCTGTGTGTGGAGGAGAGCCTGCCATTTTAAAAATGACATTGACATGTGTAAGGGAAAATGCAATAATGTGTGTAATAAGAAATGCATTGGAGAAAATATGAGAGAGAATACATATATAAAAATTGAAACATTATATAGAAAATACAGAGGTTATGTAGAGACAAAAAATCTTTTGGCAGAAGGATTTTCCAATCGTCAGATTTCCACTTTAGTAAATGAAGGTTATTTACAAAAGGTGTGCTATGGACATTATTGGCTTTCAGGTAAACAATGTAAGAAGCCGTTTGATTATAAATGTATCGAAGTGAGTCTAAGCAATCCTGATGCAGTTATTTGTATGAATAGTGCACTTTACTATCAGGGAGTATTGTCTGCTGAACCAGATTATTTATCTGTAGCTACAGAAAGAACAGATCGAAGTATGATGAAAATGGACTTTATGATACAAAGGCATTATTTTTCAAATAGAAATTTTAATATTGGAATAAGAAAACAAGAAACGGAGTTTGGAACATATAATATTTATGATATTGAACGTTCAGTTTGTGACTTGTATCGCTTAGAAGGAGAAACAGAAATAGAAGTAGGGATCGTAAAGAACATAAAGGAAAATAAATATTTGTATAATCGTTTATTAAAATATGCAGAAGTACTACAGATAAAACGAGGATTGTAAGAGAGGATATGACGCATGAAGAACAGAATTATAGATGTTCAAAATGTAAAAATTACTATTTCAAAAGAAGAATTAGATGATTATATCTGCATTACAGATATTGCAAAGGCAAAGTCAAATTCTGCCAGAGCGGCAGATGTAGTGCGAAATTGGTTGAGAAATCGTGGAACATTAGAATATCTGTCTGTATGGGAACAAATATATAATCCGGAATTTAAAGTGTTCGAATCTGAACACTTTAAAAAGCAAGCGGGATTATTGACATTTACTCCCAGTGTTTCTGAATGGATTAATAAAACAAACGCTATAGGATTATATGTAAAACGTGGAAAGTATGGAGGAACCTACGCCCATAAAGATCTTGCTTTTGAGTTTGCAGCTGCAATTAGTCCGGTGTTTAAATTATATCTAATAAAAGAATTCCAACGCTTGAAGGAAGAAGAAAACAACTCGAGACAGATAGAATGGAATGCGAAACGTTTTCTCAGCAAAAGTAATTATTTGATTCAGACAGATGCAGTGAAGAATTATTTGCTTCCACAGATAAATTATAGGGAAAATCTACAATGGTTGGCATATGCAGAAGAAGCAGACATATTAAATGTGGCACTATTTGGATTTACAGCGAAAGCATGGAGAGAAGCTAATCCAGAATTAGCAAAAAAGAGTAATGTCAGAGATTTTGCAACTATTAATGAATTGACAGTACTTTCTAATCTGGAATCTCATAATGCACAGATGATTAAAGAAAGAAAAGGGAAAGAAGAACGATTTAAGAGTTTACAGGAAATTGCTGAATATCAATTAAATGTTTTGAATACAGCAGAGCAGATAAAAAGGATAGAAAGCTGTGACAATAACGTAACATCCTCGGGGGTATTGTGCGTGGAGGAGAGCCTGCCATGAGAAATAATAGAGACTGTTGAAATATATAAATATATGTTATGCTGACAATAATAAAAGAAAAAAACTTGGAGTTCTTGAGAGGAGGAAAAGAAGATGAACCTGAAATTGGATGAGCTGACAAAAGAAGAGTTACAGAAAATCATAGAAAAGATAGCGAAGCGGCTGTCGAAAGAGCAGTATGAATATCTGCAGCATCTGATTACAGAATGTACAGAGAAAGAGAATACTGCCGATATTTCGCCTCAGAGTCTGATGTCCCAAGGATTTGTTGATGAAAAAATGTTGCAGATTGAAGAATGGAAGCAGCAGATAGAGGACGGTAAATTATATTTGGATACAGAAGAATATGAGGACTACGGGGACGATTACTGGGATAGAGAATGGATAATAGAGTACTATGATAATCAGCAGATTGGGGATAAGATCATGTTTATGATGCGATTTGCAAATGATTGTATCAATGACAGGCGTTATCAGGAAGCAAATTCTATTTATGAGTGGCTGTGGGAAATGGAAGTGGGTACGGATTATGAAGATGGGGAATTTGTGGATTTGGATACACTGGCGGAGAATGGTATTATTGCCACAGATATGAAACAGCTGGCATTACAAACCTTATATGCGAATTATCAGGTGTTGAAAAAGGAAAAAAGGGCAGAGATGCTTTATCTGTATTTCAATCATTCTGCTTTTAAAAACCTGCATATGGAAGAGATATTCCATGTTGGAAGGGAAGCGCTGAAGGATCAGAAACAATTCTGGGAGGGTTGGATCGTTCTTCTGAAAAACAAACAGGGTGATATCGCAGGGCGGCTTTTAAAAGATGCAGTCTTGTATTCTCAGGGAATAGACGGACTTGTCCATATTGCAGATGAAAGTGCAGCAGTACACCCTTCGCTTTATCTTGCTGCTATGGATGTGTATGGCAAAGCACAGGATTATGAAAAGATAGAAAAAACAGGGGAAAAAGTTCTTGAGAAGGTTAACAGACAATTGAAGATCAGAGCAGAGATATGTTTGAAAGCCGCATATGCTTCATTCCGTCTTGGACATGAAGAAAAAATGATGAAGTTTTGCTGGGAGTGTTTCTGCTCAGAGTCAACAGAGAAAAATTTTCTGCGTCTGTTTGGGACAAAGGAAATGGCAGCGCAATATGGAATGCGTGGAAAAGAAGTGCTTAAAAACAGAATCAGGGGAAATTGTGAAAATGATATAAGGAATACAGAACTGCACCGGAATATCATAGATGGTTATAGTTATTATTTTCTTAGTTTTTATATGGGGGATTTTATATCTGTGAAATCAGCATCTAAAAATCCGGCGGGTTCTCTGGGATGGAGTTCTTCTTTTATTCGCTATGGAATTCGGTTGTTTTTGCTCTATTTATATAGTAAATCTCTGCCCTCTAAAGCCGCGGGGAGTATTGCGAATTATGTTGGATTCCCAGATATGAAAGATGCTGATTGTGTAATGGGATTTGAGCAGGAAATAATAGAAGAGAGCCAGTTGCATAAGGTAAGTGTATTCTGGAATTATTTTCAGAGATGGAAAGCGTATTACCCGATCGAACAGGCAGAAAAGAAGAGTATTCTGTCTTGGGCGGAAAAAACGGTATATAGCAGAGCGGATGCAATCGTGTCAGGAAAGCATCGAAATCAATACGCAGAAGTTGCGGTTTTGCTGGCAATGGTAGGAGAAATCAAGGAAGATATGGGAACGGCGAGAGCCAGAGAAGAAATTTTTGCGGAGTATAAAAGAAAATATCCAAGACATTCTTCGTTTCAGAAAGAGATGAAATACTATTTTGATGTAAAGTGAAGGTGTCGGGGAGTTTGTCTGGAAAGATATTTCATGAATTAAAAATGGAGAATAGAGTAAAATGGGAATGCTTCAAAAAAAAGAAAACAAGGGACTGACATATTATGAGGTAATGCATGGAAACAGGAAAACTGGAAGAGTTGAAGAGATATCAGACAGGAGAAAAGCGGGGAGAGAAAATATATGGTTGACTGGAGAAAAATTCCTAAAATAGATGCACATATTCACTTGACTCCAAAGGATGTCATAGATGCTAATATAGATTATGACGGAAGATTTATTGTGAATGGTTCTATAGATGATTATGAAAAAATAATGAAAACATATAATATTGAATGTGCTTTTATTATGCCATTTAATGATCCATATATGCTTTCTATGGAACCAGCAGTGGAAGCAGTGAATAAGAATATGAAAAATATGCGAATGATCATAAAATTCTCATAGAACTCCATTCTTATCCAAGGGAGAAATTATTGGATGATGTATGTTCTCCTGCCAGGATTAGAAATGTAGTTGGAAAATATTCAAACCTTAGATTGTCAATTGCTCATTTGGGTGGATTCCAATATGAAGAATTATATGGATTAAATGCATACTTTAATTTATCAGCGGTCTTACCTGATTTGGTGGATAGAATGGGCATAGAAAATACGAATATAGTTTTGCGTTCTTTAGGGGTTGAAAAGTTAGTATTCGCAACAGATTATCCCGATAGCAGAAGCATACGTGCAATAGAAATTTACGATACATATTGTGATATTTTGGGACAAATGGATTTTACACAAGAAGAAGCTGAAAATATTTGTAAATATAATGCTTTAAGAATGTCAGGGTTGCAGTAAGCAGATATGAAGAAGGGACTGCCTATTCCGACAGTCCCCCTGTTTCAAGTATCATCCTCCCGATTTTTTCTGTTTCATTCTCTTAATGACTTTCAGTCGTGTGAATTCTTCCCGTTCTTTTTCTTCCAGTGCATTGGTGATATTGTAAACCAGTTCCGTATACATTGGAATGGTGATATTTTGCAGCGCATTTGCCCGCTTCTGTGTCTTTTTAATGTTAGTGGCAAGGCGATATGCTGCGTTTTCCACCATGGAAAGTTTTACCGTCAGATCTTTTACTTTTCGGAATGCATCTGCAGCCAGGTCTGCGCTCTCGCGGGTTGTACTGAAAGCGTAGGTCGGCGCAGGCACGGAAGGGGTGTATTTTACGTGGGGAATCTCGGTTCCCATAATACTTCTGGTCTGAATGGTGATGGAGTTTTCAATCGGAACGGTATAGGCAATCTGAGAGACCATGTTGATACCATGCTCGATATTGGCACGCTGCAGGCACTGATACGCATAGGTAAAGGTGCTGTCGATCTCATCCTGGATATCTCGTGCCTCATCGATCAGGTCCATCAGTTCCCGGATCAGAATGTTTCGTTTTTTGTCCATCAGTTCATAGCCTTGTTTTGCAAGGGTGAGGGAATTTTTGGCAAGCATGAGATTCCCTTTGGTAGGAAATGTACGCGGATCCATAGAATCCCTCCTTTAGTTCTGATTTGCGATGGAGCCCGGACTGGATGTGGCAGTCGTGGTGTCATCGTAAATTGTTGGATGATAGTATTTATCCAGAATCTTCGTATCCACACGGTCCAGCTCTTCTTTTGGAAGACGGCCCAGAAGTTCCCATCCGAGATTCAGGGTTTCTTCCATGGTGCGGTTTTCTTCCGGACCCTGCCCGATATATTTCTCTTCAAATTCTTTTCCGAATGCCAGATACTGTTTGTCAATCGGGGAGAGTTCATCTTCTCCGATAACAGAAGCCAGGTTTCTTGCATCGCCTACTTTGGCGTAAGCAGAGAATAACTGGTTTGCCAGATCCTGATGATCCTCTCTTGTGTATCCGGCTCCGATTCCGTCCTTCATCAGACGGGAAAGGGACGGCAGGATACTGATCGGCGGATAGATGGACTGTCCGTTTAAGGTGCGGTCCAGAACAATCTGTCCTTCGGTAATGTATCCGGTCAGGTCAGGAATCGGGTGTGTGATATCATCGTTTGGCATGGTCAGGATCGGAAGCTGCGTCACGGAGCCGTTGACACCCTGTACGATACCGGCTCTTTCATAAAGTGCAGCAAGTTCACTGTACAAATATCCCGGGAATCCTTTTCGACTTGGAATTTCTCCCTTAGAAGAGGAAACCTCACGCATGGCTTCAGCGAAAGAAGTCATATCAGTCAGGATAACCAGAATGTGCATATTTTGTTCAAATGCCAGATATTCTGCCACGGTTAGTGCAACCTTCGGCGTAATCAGACGTTCCACGACAGGATCGTTTGCGAGGTTCAGAAACATGGCAACGTGGTCGGCAACGCCGCTTTCTTCAAAAGTTCTGCGGAAGAAGTCGGCAACATCATGTTTGACACCCATGGCGGCAAATACAATGGCAAATTCTTCATCGGAATCATCTCCGAGAGACGCCTGCTTTACGATCTGGGCTGCCAGCTGGTCATGAGGAAGTCCGTTTCCGGAGAAGATCGGCAGCTTTTGACCGCGGATCAGGGTGGTCAGTCCGTCGATTGCAGAAATTCCGGTTCGGATATAGTTTCGCGGGTATTCCCGCATGACCGGGTTGAGCGGCAGGCCGTTGACATCTCGTTTCAGCTTGGAAACAATGGGACCCAGATCGTCAATGGGTTCTCCGATTCCGTTGAATGTACGACCCAGCATATCCGGGGAAAGTGCGATTTCCATCGGATGTCCGGTCAGTCGTGTGTGTGTATTTTTCAAAGACATGTTCTCAGAGCCTTCAAAGACCTGAATCACAGCTTTGTCTTCATATAGTTCGATAATTCGTCCAATCTTGCGTTCGGATCCACCTATGACAAACTCTACGATTTCGTCAAAGAAAGCTCCCTGTACGCCCTCCAGAGCAATCAGAGGGCCGTTAATGCTGCTGAGTCCTAAATATTCGATTGACATGAGCAAAATCCCTCCTTATGCGTTCTTTTCCAGTACATGCTGGTAAAATGCGTCAATGTCTCGGTGATACTGGGCAAACAATTCCAGCCGGTCGTTCGGTACATCATATTTGATGGCGATGACGCGGTCGAAAATATTTTCCGATTTGAGGACGGACATGGGGTGTCCCATCGTTACCAGTGCGCGTGCCTGTTTGTAAAGATATAAAATCGTATCCATCATTTTGAACTGCTTTTCCATGGATACGCAGGTATCATCCTTGTGGAATGCGTTCTGCTGAAGGAATCCGAGGCGGATGACCTTTGCGATCTCAAGGACAAGCTTCTGGTCATCCGGGAGAACGTCGGATCCGATCAGTTTTACGATCTCCATCAGGCTGCTTTCCTGATTCAGGATCGTGACGAGCTGGTTACGGTAATTGACAAAGTTTTTATCCACATGCTCAGAGTACCAGGAAGAAAGATCCGTCAGGGATTCGGAGTAACTGGTCAGCCAGTGGATCGCCGGGAAATGTCTCGCGTAGGCGAGGTTCTTATCAAGTCCCCAGAAGCAGCGGACGAAACGCTTGGTGTTCTGTGTGACCGGCTCGGAGAAATCGCCGCCCTGAGGGGATACGGCTCCGATGATGGATACGGAACCTTCCGTTCCGTTTAAGTTCTGGACCATTCCGGCACGCTCATAGAACTGGGACAGCCGGGATGCCAGATAAGCCGGGAAACCTTCCTCGGCAGGCATTTCCTCCAGACGGCCGGAGAGCTCACGGAGCGCCTCAGCCCAACGGGAGGTGGAGTCTGCCATGATCGCTACGTTGTATCCCATGTCGCGGTAGTATTCTGCAAGTGTCAGGCCGGAGTAAAGACTCGCCTCACGGGCGGCAACCGGCATGTTGGAGGTATTGGCGATCAACGTAGTCCGCTCCATCAGTGGGTTTCCACTCTTCGGGTCCATCAGCTCGCTGAATTCCTCCAGAACCTGTGTCATTTCATTTCCACGCTCGCCGCAGCCGATGTAGATGATGATGTCGGCATCGGACCACTTGGCGATCTGGTGCTGGGTCATGGTCTTTCCGGTACCGAATCCGCCCGGGATCGCTGCCGTGCCGCCCTTTGCGAGCGGGAACAGAGTGTCAAGGATACGCTGTCCTGTGATCAGCGGTTTGGATGCCGGATAGCGCTTTACGGTCGGACGCGGGATGCGGATCGGCCATTTCTGTGTCATAGTGATCGCTTTTTCCGTTCCGTCCTTTGTAATGATCGTGAGGAGTGTATCATTGATCGTATATTCACCATCGGAGACAACGGAGAGGACATCGCCCTCCAGATCCGGTGGGATCATGACTTTATGGGTGATGGCTCTCGTCTCAGGGACCTCCGCGATGATGGTGCCGCCGTAGACATGATCGCCGCGCTTTACGGTCATGTGGGTCTGCCATTTCTTTTCTGTATCAAGGGATGTTACATGAACACCGCGGTCAATATAATAGCCGCTCGATTTTTTGATAGCGGCTAACGGACGTTCGATTCCATCAAAAATATTTGTGATAATGCCGGGGGCAAGTGTGACGGAGACAGGAGCTCCTGTTCCTGTGACCGGCTCTCCGGGCTTCAGACCTGTGGTCTCCTCATAGACCTCGATCGTTGTGCGTTCGGAGGTCAGTCCGATGACCTCACCGACGAGGTTCGCCTCGCCGACGTAGACCATCTCATTCATCTGAAAACCGGAATCACCGGCAATATAGACGATCGGGCCGTTGATCCCGTAAATTGTGCCTTTTGCAGCCATGGTGATTTCCTCCTAAACTAAACCTGTAATGCGAATTGAAAGCTTTCCTCGGCTTCCTTAAGCTTCGTCTCAAAGGAGTTATCGATCAGGATATTTTTCGAGGCGATGACGGCCCGCGTGCCGCCGAGAAACGGGTACTGGCTGACGCGGATGTCGCAGTCGGTCCTTAAGGATAAAAGATTCTGCTTTTCCTTGTCGGACGGGTCGATATAGATGTGGATCTCACTGGATCCTGCAAATGCTTTTTCTTTTTTGATCTGCGCCTCTAAGAGTGCGTCATATTTCGGGGTCTCCATGAACCGCGCCAGTTTGTCGCGAAGCTCAGAGAAGACTTTTCCGCGGAGTTCCTCATCTTTTCTGCTGTAGGAACGGCGGATCTCGATCTGGCCTAAGGACAGGTTTTTGTTGGTCTCCCGTGCGATCCTCTCTTTTTCGGCAGCGATCTGCAATGCTGCCTGCTTTCTGGCGTTTTCTTTATGCTCATTCAGGATTTTTTCCTCATAAGCGGTATAATCAGAGACTGCCTGCTCGTATTTCTTTAATGCGTCGCCTGTGCAGATGTCTTCAAAATGCTGTAATTTTTCTTCGGTTGTCAAATCAGCCACCTCCTTGATTCCAATATCGATCTGCAGCGGTTCCGGATCGCTGTCGCCTGCGGACGGAACCGCTGTGTGCATACTATAACTTTAGTCCGATCGCGTCATTTACATATGCCGTGATGAAATCGGGCCGCCGTCCTGTTCCGTGGCGGTCCGGGATTTCGATGAGAAGCGGCTTTTTATGTTCTGTGCGTACCGTCTTAACCAGCTCCGGATACTTCTTTCCGAGAGCTTCGGTGAGCAGGATGATCCCGATATTTTCGTCTTTTAACACTTCGTTCAACGCCTTTTCCAGCGTTCCTTTTTCATTTGCGATCACACCGTCCACGCCCGCCAGCCGCATGGTATTATCGCTGATCAAATACATTCTCATAGCCGGTCTCCATTCCTGGTAATAGTTCAGCCATGTTGTCAGGCATTAAAGTTTACCGATGATCATGAAGGAGATGATAAGTCCGTACAGGCAGACACCTTCGGCAAGACCTACGAAGATAAGAGATTTACCAAGAATGGAGGAATCCTCACTGATAGCGCCAAGTGCTGCGGATGCTGCCGCGGAAACGGCAACGCCGCCGCCGATACAGGAAAGTCCGGTGGAAAGAGCAGCTGCGATGTAGCCCATACCGGTGGAGATGCCGCCAGCTGCAGCTGTGGACTCGGCTGCGAATGCAGTGCCGCCAAAGAGTACGCAGACGGCGAAGAGCATGGTTCCGAAGAACATTACGGTGTTGGCTGCGAGGGCTGTTTTATAGCGTCCTTTTGTCTTTTCACCTGCGGCGAAAGCTCCGAAGGGGACAGCAATGCTGAAGATAAGTGCAACGGTTAAAAGAAGTTTTACTGCGATTGTCATGACGATGACCTCCTAAAATCTGTATTTTACCATTTATTGTAACGATTCAGTGCCTTCATAGTTACACGCAAAAATCCATTCCGGATCAGCTTCGCTGATGGGATTTTTGCCTTCCAGCCTATGTTTTATTACGGTCAGCGCAGCAAGTGCGCAGACCTACTGAACAGTTACCATTTATTCTTATTTCTCGTAGAACGGTTTAAATTCCCGGCCGCTTCCTTTATAGAACCGGCTGAACAGCTCGTAGTACTCAAGACGAAGAACCTGGATCCCGACGATCAGACCTTCCATGCCGCAGACGAACAGGTTTCCGAGAACAATGACCGGTATGGACGGTGCTCCGGTTTCTGCGCCTGCGAGCATTAAAACAACCTGCATCATGGCTGCATGGCTGACGGCGAAGGCGCCCACACGGACGAAGGAAAGCGTGTTGGAGAAGTAGCTTAAGAGTACTTCAAACAGCTCGAAAAATCCCTGTGTGATGAACATTCCCACGCCACCGGAGATCTTCTCAGATTTCTTTTCCAGAACTGCTGTGAGCGGTTCCTTAAAGAACATCACGAGAAGCGGCAGGACGAACATGATGATCAGGACCGCTGCAGCCGGAAGTGTATGTCCGCTCATGAACATTACGATGGTGGCTGCAAGACTGAAATAAAAGACGAAGCCTGCGAGACCGTTTGTGTAGAACCAGGTCTTTTCGATGTCGTGGTTCTTAAAGGATGTTGCCATGTTGAGGATCATCGTGAAGAGGATGACCGCCATGCCGAGGGCGATGGCAACGACAAACACGGTATTTAAACGGCCCACAAACGGGAGATCCGTCATGGCTTCCGTCGGGCGCAGCCACAGAGCGGGGATCAC
>OGNW01001699.1_pt1 | contig 10895 bp, 6 predicted proteins | sample 1573591 | NCBI WGS metagenome assembly OGNW01 (sample SAMEA2581894, study PRJEB24529) | metagenome | biome: Human gut stool | place: China | collected 2011
CACCTTCCCAATATAGAGCCTTCATGATCCTTGTATTTCTACCACAAAACAGAAACACAGAATTGGAAAATGGATCAAGCTTGAAGTTCTGTTGAACGATAGCTGAAAGCCCATCGATCTGTTTACGCATGTCTGTATAGCCAACAGCTATATAAATATGTTCGGCTTTTGAAATATCACCAATCATAACAATGACTTCAAAAGAGGCTCAATACTTTGGTAAGGTGTATCTGAATCAAGTTCAATTTTGATACTTCCCTTGATAATGATAATCTTTTCATTATTGTGTGGTTGCTTTTCAACAGAAACAAAGGATACTTCATTCTTGTAGCTTTTTTCATTTATCTGATCACATAAAATATTTCTGATTTTTTGTTGATAATTATAATAAGTCGACGGCTTGATATTGTTTTTGTCACAGAAATCTTTGACAGATAAACCACTTTCCTTGCATTCTTTGATTTTAAAATACCAGAATTTATATTTTTCATTTTTGGTAAGTTCTTGTACTGTCATCATATAGTCTCTCTTCCTTTTTATATAGTTTTTGGAGAATATAAAAACTACAATATAGTTTATGGAGTATCCACATTCTATATTGTAGTTCTTAGAGTTCTATATTTTTATCCACTATTTTATTTGGCGCTTACTTTCATATCACTCATAAGTTCAACATAGGTATATTGGCTGTAAGGCAAAGTTGCGACAAAAAGATAACCTTTGCTTACTTCACCAGTCAGTTCATCAACAATTGAAACAGCCGTACCTACCCAGTCCACTTCAATTCTTTCAGCTACCTTATGTTCAAAGTGCATCGTTGCTTTGTTTCTTTCGATATACTGATTAAAGTAATTACAGAACTGAGAATACTGAAGTGGGATCTTACCAGTAGCTCTTACTTCTTTGGAATACTCTTGCCATAATACCATTTTGTTTACACCAGGTCTTTGTAATTCAAGATACATCATTTCACGATCAGGTTTAGGCTGAAGATTATCATTATCATCATTTGACTTTGGAAATAACTTATCGGAAAATTCTTCACTTGTCATAGAACTTGCATCATTCCAAGTCAATCTTAAAGATTCGGCGGCATTTTCAACTTTTCTAATTGTTTTTCTTGATGTCTTTAATAATTTAGAGATTTCATTTCTAGATATGCCTAGTGATAAATATCTAAAAATCTCTTTATATTTTTCCCCATATTGTTTCAAAATAAAAAACTCCTTTCCTGTAAAATATTTTGTAGATACGATGCTTATCTACACTTTAATTTTACAAGAAAAGGAGTGTATATTATATGATTGGTCAATCTAATCGGAATGGTTGGTCAAGTGTATCGGAACTGATTATCAAGATAAATCGGAATTACTGGTCAGCTACGCTATAATAATCATTTAGATGGGATACTGGTTTCACATCAATCCCCCTTAATAATTTAGAGCGAATTTTGCTAAAACACTCGATTATTTAGAGCGCCAATAATTTGGTATATAAAAACGAGTATCTGTATTAGATACTCGTAATATTCGTATGTGGGATTCGAACCCACGACCGCCCCTTCGTAAAAGAGGTGCTCTTTCCAGCTGAGCTAATACGCCATATTTTTGACAGGTCATATATATTATATGAAAATACAATAAAAAAGCAAGGTGATAATTTAATAAAATACTTTACGTTGTTAAATATTATTTGGATATAATTCAATTATTTCATTTATTGCTGATAGTAAAGAGATAAAATTACTAAAATCTATAGATTCGTAATTGGAATATACATATTGTGAAAATTCATTTTTTCCATAAAATCCATTATCATGAGTACTGTCTTTTTTTGAAAATTTTCTACCATTTATTTCATGCTCTAATACATCAGCAGGGAATAAATCCTCTATTTCTATTTCGCATGCTTCTTTATTATTTAATTGATATGTACATAAATATAGATTATCACAAATATTTATATAGAGATTTTCTTTTAGTTTGTCTTTTTGAGAAGCATTAACTTTGATTTCATTCAAAAATTTTTTTAGTGGTCTATCCTTATTGGAAACCATCTCATTATCGAATATTAAGATTACAGGGTTTGTTTCCCTTTCGCCACGAAGTTTTTTAAAATCATGCACAGTAGTAATATTTTTATTATTTTTTGTTTTTATATAACAATTTGAATAAATATTTTTTATTGTATCAGCACCATCTTTGACAAGATTTAAATAATAAGAATGTTTTTGTTTTCTTTTAAAAAAATTAACGTGAAAGACAAAATTACCATTATCTTTTTTAGTAATTAAATTAGGAAAGTATTTATAATATTTTTTTAATGCAGCTTTTATATATAAGACATCTGTTTTCCCTTCCGTAATAATCAATGGTTTTTCATTAGCATAGAATGTTTTATATATCATAAATTTTTGATATTGTTTTTCTTTTGAATTCAAATGCCACATATCCTTTTTTTTGTTGTCAATATTATATAAATTTATTTGGTTTATAAAAGAAAATCTTCCCTCTAATTGCTCGATAGTCCCCACTTCATCATCTATAAGAAAATAACCGTTTTTATATAATGAATGAGCCATTGCTCTTGTGTTTTTATAGTATTCTTTAGGAACAGATATTTTTTTATTTACAACTAAACCAGTAACTTCTTGTCTGGAATTAGAAAAAAGTAAACGTGTTTTCTTTGAATTTAATTCAAATCCAGATCTATGTATTATGTTTTTTATATCTTCAAGAAATTTATCATAGTCATTTAAGAAATATTTGTTATTTGTTGAAAAAGTTAAATCATCTGCATATCTTGTGTAATCCAAACGATATTTTTTTGCAATTTTTAGTATTCTTATGTCCATGATATTGCATATCATATTTGCAATTAATGGAGATGTTGGTGCTCCCTGAGGAAGCGTTCCTTTATAACAAGTTAATTGTGCAAGTATAGTAGCAATATCATCATTGATTTCAAAATAGTTATTTTTTATAAAATAACTTCTTACTCTTCCAAAATTAATAGATGGAAAGAAATCTAATAAGTCTAAATTTACAACATATCTTTTATTTTTATGTACTTCTGCATTTGTCACGATGCTTCTATTTTTTTCAAACCCATGAGATATCTTTGAAGTAAAATTATTTTGTATTTTTTTTGAACTTTTTTTAAGTTTTTGTTTGGAACACAAATAGTTCGAGTGTCACCATTTTTCTTAGGAATTTCTAGTGTGTTATAGCAGTTGTCAATCTTTTTTATGTATAGTAAATATGTTAAGGTTTGTAATTTTACACCTATGAATTTTGCAAAATCATTTCTTGTTTTAATGTTTTTCATTTTTAATATCCTTTAAAAAAGTTGTGCACGGTTACTCTTTAGGCAGTGTAACCTGTAATCTCCCAAAAGTATAGCGTGAGTGTTCGGGAGACGCGTAAAGAGCACATATCGTACCGTTCTTGTCAATACTCACGAAACATGAGTAAAAAATCTAACCGTGCACAAATTCATTTTACAACAATATAAGATAAAGTGTATATAATATTCATTTAATTTTTCAGAAATCTCATTGATGATTAAAACAAGAATACTTATAGACAATCAATTATTCGACAAGTTATACTCCTGTTTTTTACAGTAAGATAATTTATTCATTTGCTGATAGAGATAACGTACGTAAAACATCAACAAGATGTTTTTATATGGTAAATAGTTATGAAGTGTAGCATATCGAGTGTTACACTTTTTTTATGGTATAATGAAAATGGTTTAAGTTTTTTTGCTAGGAGGTGAATTGTTAAATGACAAAGAAACATGAAATAGAGATAGAGCTTTTACCAGCCAATGAAGGCGATTGTTTATTGATTACTATTATAAATGAGGATATACATATACTTATAGATGGTGGAACAGCAAATACTTATAGAACATATTTAAGGGAGAGGCTTATTCAATTAAGAAATGATGGTAAAGCAATAGATTTGTTGGTTGTGACTCATATTGACAATGATCATATAGGTGGAATAATTGAATTATTAAAAGAGAACGGTTCAAATGAGAATCCTCATATAATTGAAATTAGAAACATATGGCATAATAGTTATAGACATTTACAATTTGATAAAAAGGACGCACTAGGTAAAAAAGAAAAAAATATTTTAAATAATATTATATCTAATGGAGAAGCTAATTTAAATAGAAAATTGAATAATAGTGAACCAATTAGTGCATTACAGGGTACAACTCTTGCAGGATTGATTTATAAAGGAAATTATTATTGGAATGAACAATTTGAGGGGAAAGCAATTTTAAATAATCAAATAAATTATAGATTTGGTGAAAAATGTTGTGTTTCTGTGTTGAAACCTAAGAAATTCGATTTAGAAAAGTTAGAGAAAAAATGGAAAAATTATTTAAAATCTTCAAAATTTTCATTTGCTTTTTCAAATGATGTTTTATTTGATGATGCATTTGAATATTATTGTCGTTTTCTTCGAAAGGATGCAACAGGATGTAATGAAAAAATAAGTTATAACAATAGAAAAATAGAAGAAATGAATATTAAAGATATTTCAAAAATAATAACAAATAGTGATAGCTCTATTACTAATAAATCTTCTATTTCAATAGTTATTTACTATGGAAATAAGAAACTATTGTTTTTAGCTGATAATATTGCTTCTGAGGCTTTAGAAGATTTATCTCAGGAAGAAATGAACTATTCATTAGTGAAACTACCACATCATGGATCTGCAAGCAATATTGATGATTATTTTATTAAAAATGTTGAAACTGGTATATACTTAGTTTCAACAAATTCAGAAAAATATAATCATCCTGATTTGGAAACTTTAGCAAAAATAGCATGTAAAAAGACTGATTATGTAAAAAAAATATATTTTAATTATAAAGTAGAAAAAGTTGTAAAATTTGAACAGAAAATTGATAAAATCAATAATATAGAATTTATTTATTTGAAGAAAGGACAGAAAATTTATCTGTAAAGGTGGGGAAATGGAGAATATAAAATCTACGGTAGCTAAACTCAATTGTGGAAATACACAAGGAACTGCATTTTTGATTAGTAAAAATTTTGCTTTAACTATGTCACATTGTGTGCAGGAAGCAATAGATGATAATAAAAAGATTTACCTATCATTTAAAAATATCTATGGAGAAGATGAAATAGAAAGAATAGCTACTATTTTAGAATATGATAATAGTTTTCCAGTATCTATTTTAAAAATTGATAATAAAATTGATAATATTAATCCACTAGAAATAAAATGCTTTAATAATCAATTAACAAGAGGGACGAGAGTATTAACATACGGATATCCAAAAGTAAAGGGTGAAGAAGGCAGTTTTGTTGATTTAAGCATTGATGATTATTTACATGAAAATGTTGAAAATGATGCAGATATAACTTTAAAAATTTCTGCTGATAATAGAATGCAAAATTATTCGGGTATGTCGGGTAGTCCGGTAATTTATAAAAATGGTATCATAGGAATTTTGACAGAACAAACAAATGAATTATCCAATTTTGAAAATAAAGCTATTGCCTTAAAAATGATTAGTATGAAAAAAGTAAGGAAGATGCTTGATGCTTTTAATATTAATTATATCGAAAAGGACAATGACACTGTTCAAAGTTATTTAGAAGATAATGTTTATGGTGAAGGAAAAAGAAAATTTTTTAAAGAACATTTCATAATTGAATCGGTAGATTCAGGAGGTGTCTTAGAAGATTATGAAAAACTAATAGATAATGATTTAAATGATATTATTTTAATTAAAAATAAAGGTAATATAAAAAAAGCTTGGGAAAAAATTGATGAAATGATAGCAGGGGTAAGAGGAAGCAATAGTAAATCACCTAAAATATTAGCAAGACTATATTATCAAAAGGCATGTTGGTACATTGATGATTACGAAGATTGTAAAAATGCTCAAAGATATATAAGAAAAGTTTTAAAAATAAATAAGGATTTTGATTGTAGAAATTATAATGCAAAAAAATGTATCATCAAAGGAAAATTTTCTGAAGCAAAAGAAATTTTGAATCCTATTGATAATGTATTTGTATTGAATACATATTTACAAGTGTGTACTTATAGTGCTGATGTTGATGATGCATTTGGTGCTTTTGAAAAAAATAAATGCTTTGCAAATGAAACTACTTACTATTTGATGTCTTTAATTGCTATTTTGGATGAAGATTATCAATTAGCTCATCGATACTTATATAAATCTAATGAAGTTAATAAGGATTTTCCTCTTCATATTATGATGGAAGGAGTAATTAAATATTGGGAGATATTGCCATCAAATATGATATATGGTGGTGATTTGTTGCCACCTATGTATGTAAATTCAATAATATTATTAAACAATGAATTAAAGCAAAAAATGAAAGAAATAGGCTGTTTATATGAAAAAGCATATAACTTGGCTTGTTCACAAGAAAATATTCAATTACAAAAGCAAATTTTGTCTATTTGTTTAAATACATTTTCAATATCTGATGATTATAGAGAAAATTGTTATGAAATTGCTGATAAACTAATGGAATTAGAGAATTACCAATGTCAGGCGGTTATATACTATTGTGCAACGGGAAGAAAAATACCACTTAAAGAAAATTTTAATCCAGAAGAAATTGTCCAAAAAAAAGGAAAAAATATTGGAACTATGATTTCTTGCATTTATTTGTATATTAATAAAGGAGATAAGGTTACAGCATATGGAAAATTAAGAGAATATCGTTTTAAATTTGATGAAACACATATGATGAGCTACTGGTTTGAGTTATTAATACGATGTTGTGATGATCAAGAAACATTGAGAAAAGAGCAAGCTAAATTAGATGATTTTGAAATGGATAAAGCTGATAAAGAAAGAATTGATGGCATGTTTTTGAACGCTCTTGGAGAAAATGAAAAACTTATAAATCACGAGTTAATGTTATATGAAGAAACCAATTCAGAAATAGATTTGATTAATCTTATTAATTGTTATGAAAGAAATAAAGATTGGGAAAATGTAGAATTTTATAGTAGAAAATGGAAACAATCATTTTGTAATCTAATGGCAAATATAAAAATCATTAGGAGTCTTGCATTGCAAAATAAGCAAGAGGAGTGCTTAAATGTTATACACGAAATTAGAAAAAATAATCAGGATGAATGTCTAACAAATGAAGTGTTATTTTATGAAGTACAATCACTTGAACTATTAGGAAAATATGATGAAGCAATAGAAAAAGGAAATATATTACGAAATAGGGAAACAAACTATAAAATTCTCATATTACTTTCTGAATGTTATTATTTAAATATGCAGGAAGAACAAGCACGTTTTGTTTTATGGAGTGGGATTGAAAATGGAATTCAAAATGTTGAGATTTATCAACTATATGCAGAATATAATAAAGATTATAATAACGTCATAGCTGAAGAGTATATAAATGAAGCTTTAATATACTCAAATTATGATGCTGATGTGATGAAATGGGCAATGAATTTTCTCTATTCTATAGGAAAAAGTGATAAAGCAAGTGAATTGTTATTTGAGTTAAAATCTTTTGGAAAAATAGAAGGTATGAGAGAAATATCTTTTAAAGAAGCAAAAGAGTTGATAGAGCAGGTAAATAAAGCAAGCAAAGAAAGATATGAAAAGTATAATAGATGCCAAATGCCTTATCATTTATACATTGATCAATCAAAAAATTCTAGTTATACATTATTAAATTATCAATTATGGGATAGAAATACTACTAATTGTCATAACAAACAACCGATATTAACTAATTACGGAGGGCATAATGTTAATCTTCATGAAATGAAAAAAACGCTTGGAAAAATTATAACTATTGATTTTTCTTCATTAATTCATTTAAAACACTTTGAGTTATTAGATGAAATTAAATATTGCTGGAATAAAATTATTATATCAGGAAATTTTAGAAGAATTATCGCTTTAGAACAAAATCTATGTTCTCCAATTCAACCTGATGTTTTGAAAGCAAAAGAAAAAATGATGAATTTATGGAAAAATAAATCTATCCATTATATTAGTTATCCTTCTCAAAAAGATAGAGAAAAATGGCTCGAAACGGGAATTAACTTTTCAGATATTATCCCCTATGAAATTGCAAAGAGAGACGGTTTAGTTTTAATTTCTGATAATTTTGTATCTGATTTATTGGAAGAATCACATAAGATATCGAAAGAAATGAGAGATAGTGTTATTTCAGTATATGAATTATTAACTATCTTAGAAAAAAGAGGAGAAATTAATGAGGAACTAAAAAATAAATATAAAAGTTGCAATATATTTCGAAAAGAAAATAAATTGATTAATGCACTTATTGAGCAGAATGAAAAAATTTCTATTTTAGTAGATGAGAATTTTTTAAATGAAATATTTAAAATAAACGGAGTATCTGTAATTTCTCAAAAATGTAATATATTTGTTTTTGATGATATCTTTGAAAAAATAGAAAATGAAATAAAAAATGCGAAGGTTGCAAAAAATGCATTTGAATTTTTAGATGAATTAAAAACTGAAATACAAAATTTAAAAAATGAAGGTTATATTGATTATTATGGTTTTTATGAAGATGTTGATAAAAGAAAATATGAAATGTTAACCAATGATTTATTAGATTTGATTCATTATGTTTCTTCAAAAAGTCAAGTTGTTATTTGTGATGATCGATGGTTAAATAGTTATGATCATATGGATGGGTGTTCTATTTTCTCTTTTATAGATATTATTGAAATATTGCATGAAGAAGGAAATATTTCAGATGAAAAATATATAAGCGTTATTACGCAAATGTTTAGTGAAGGATATGCATACATTATACCTCCATTCGAATATATTCGTTTATTAATAGAGCAAATATCAAATAAAAAGAATATTTATGAAAATATTCCTGAAGAATTATCAATAATGTGCGATTATTTAATTTATATTACTGCATCTAAAAACAAATTGAATAATCAAATAATACATCCAAATCAATTACCTGAATCAGTTGATTATATGTATAAATTACAGAGGGTATCAATAAAAGCGATGGAATATATATGGGGTACAGAACGAAGATTATTGTGGAAAAATCAAGTATCAAATTGGTTGATAGCCAACTATTCTGTTTTCTCATATCAGTCAAATCTAAATGAAAATATCGATAGTATTAACAAAAAATATTATGAAATAGAACTTGCAGGTTATCTGTCTATAGGTTTTCGTAAAGTTACATCTGATTTTTGTGGAAGAGACTATTATAATTGGTTATTTAATCGATTGGATCAAAATACACAATGGAAAAATGAACTTGAAGATAGGGTAATGAAAATAACAATTGATATGATATGTGGTATGTACGATTATGAAGTTGATATTCCAGATAAAGACGTTGGAATTAGCATGATGATTTATTATGTAATCGATTGTATGCCTGAATACTATCAAAAACTAATTAGAAAAGATGAATTTATAAAACAAAAAATGAATGAAATAGAAAGAAATTTGATTTATTTAGAAGATGGAGAATTTGTCTTGAGAAAAAGCTTCAATCAATGGATTGAAGATGTTATGAAACAAGAAGTTGGTAGCAGTATTGAAACTGGAAATGAAACAAAAAAATATAGAATAACATTTGTAAGTAGTGAATTATTTTATCAATTGTTCAAAATAGAAGTTTTTGAAAAAAATAGCAATAAAAAGGAAAAATATTTCAAAATAGATCAAGCGTTATTGTCTAGTCGAGATGAATCCATAAGAAAAAAAGGATTGCTTTCTTTAAATAGATTTATTACAAAACCAGAAATAGAAAGTTATTTAAAAAATATTGGTAATGAAAATTGGGAAAGTTTAGTTCAAGATATTAGAACAAGAATTATATCAAAAGAAGATTATTTTATTTATATTGTACATTCTTTTTTTGAAAATGAAACAAATATATTTACAATAAATGACATGTTTTCAATTAGCATAGAATTTTTTAGAAATATATTAGAAAACAATGCAAAAGATGATTTACTTTTAAAAGAAAAACAATGGTTACAAGAAAAAAATAAAACTACTTCAAAACTGTTTGCTCACTTGCTCATATATGTATACCATTATTTAAAGAAAAATGAAGTATATTCTGATTTTACTGAGAATGATATATTTATTGTTGCTAGTTATCTTACCAATCTTGTAATGGAACATATTATAGAATTAAATAGAAATAAGAAGTTAAAAATACCTCTTTCAAAGTGTTTAGAAAATTTTACAGAATTAAATGAAAATATGGGATATCTTGATGAGTATAAAAGTAATTATAATCTTAATAAAGAGAAAAATAATTATGAAGTAGAAAAATATTTTGAAGAAATTGACTTAAAACAGGTTACAGGAAGTGATTTAGAAAATATTTGTCAAAAGATATATCTCTATGACGGAAAAAAATTACAAGATTACTTGTTAATGATAAAAAACTGGATAGAGGATATTTGGAAAAAAGAAGATGTTGATGAAAGACAAGTTTTAACTATTATGGGTTACTTTACCTATATTAAGTGTAAAGATAGCCCTCAAAAGGTAATCGATGTCTATATAGGATTATGGAATAGTATTTTAGAAAAAAATAAAGAGATTCATCTTTCAATGGATACAATGTATGTACTACGAAGTATAATGATGAGTTTTGGACTTGAAGATGGGATAAGAATGAGAAAAATAATTGAAAAGATTATGTTATAAGATCATATTTTTTTGAATAGCTACTTCGAATATCAATGCTAAAGAGGGTAACCAAATAATTTAGGGGGGAAAAAGCCAAATTATTTAGGAGCCAACTTTAGGGGGCTTGAAAAAAGTCTGTTAAAGGTTAGGGTGGCACTTTAGGG
>OGNW01001700.1_pt1 | contig 10885 bp, 9 predicted proteins | sample 1573591 | NCBI WGS metagenome assembly OGNW01 (sample SAMEA2581894, study PRJEB24529) | metagenome | biome: Human gut stool | place: China | collected 2011
GGTGAGATGTTCTTTTATGAGGTATGACTTTATAACTTGAATATGCTTAATTGGCTTGAGAGTGCTCTTGCTTGAAAATAGATTATCAAATCACTTAATGGTGAGATGCTCTTTCATGAGGTATAACTTTATAATTTGAATACGCTTAATTGGCTTTGAGAGTGCTCTTGCTTGAAAGCTGGTTGTTGATAGTAATATTACATGAAAACAAGAAAATTGTAAGATATGTACTTCTTACTCAATTTTATCGCGATGAAAAGAGGTAATTACCGGTGTGTAGCTTATCTCTTTTCTCATATTCATTTGTGCAAGATTTCGTGCAAGAAATATCATTCGAGAATGATTTTATTGTGATTCAAGCCTCATCATTGGACATCTTAAGTCTTATCTCGAACATTACCGTTAAGAAAAGCCAAGCAACGAAAAGAAAACAGAAGAAAGAGATTTTAAAGTAGAATTATCTTACGTTTTCATTGATTATCAGCGTTTTATATCGAAATCCGTGCAAAATCTGTGCAAATGCCCTTATAAACAAAAAAGACAACCAAGAGTGGAAGCCTCCTAATTGCCTAATTTACAAGCCTTTCGGCTTAGTAGCGGGACCCGGGATTGAACCGGGGACCTCATGATTATGAATCATGCGCTCTAACCAGCTGAGCTATCCCGCCATCATTTCTCGATTGCGGGTGCAAAGATAGATATTTTTCTGTAATCTCCAAAACAATTCATAACTTTTTTGTGTTTTTTCTTTAGAACGAGGTTCTCTTTTTCCTATAAATAGGGAGTTTGGGGCCTTGAAAAGAAATAAGTTTTAAATAAAGTGTCTGATTTATGCCACATAATTAGAAAAAAGTATTTATCTTGGCACACGTAAAAACAATTCGAAATTGCTATGAAAAAAGAAAAAATTCATTTGGAGTATTTGTTGAACGCAACATCTAAAAATATTCTTTGGGCAGCTATTAGCACACCGACCGGGCTGGAGGACTGGTTTGCTGATAAAGTAGTATCTGATGATAAAATCGTAGAATTCCATTGGGGGAAGACTGAACAAAGAAATGCCGAGATTATTGCGATCCGTTCTTTCTCATTTATTCGCTTTCGTTGGCAGGATGACGAAAATGAACGCGATTACTTTGAAATCAAAATGACTTATAATGAGCTGACAAGTGACTATGTATTAGAAATTACAGACTTCGCAGAGGCGGACGAAGTTGCTGACATGAAAGAATTGTGGGAGTCGCAAGTGGCGAAATTGAGAAGAACGTGTGGTTTTTAGTTAACTTTCAACTAAAAATTTTCTATGCTACTTTTTTTGTGCTAATTTTGCGTCTTAATTGCACGAACCTATTAAGATGCTACGCATAAAGAAATTAGATATATTTATCGTAAAGAGCTTCCTGATGCTCTTTATAGGTACATTCTTCATCTGTCTCTTCATCTTCATGATGCAGTTTTTGTGGAGATATGTAGACGAATTAGTCGGAAAGGGGCTGGATATGAGTGTGATAGCTCAGTTCTTCTTTTATTCCGCATTGACACTGGTGCCAATATCGTTGCCGTTGGCAATATTGCTGGCTTCTTTAATAACCTTCGGCAACTTTGGCGAACGTTACGAGTTGCTCGCAATGAAAGCTGCGGGTATATCCTTGCTTAAAATTATGCGCCCGCTGGCTTTCTTTGTCTGTGGTTTGGTTGCTGTCTCTTTTTATTTCCAGAATGTCGTGGGGCCTATTGCTCAGACGAAACTATACACACTGATTATTTCGATGAAACAAAAGTCTCCGGAATTGGATATCCCGGAGGGGGTGTTTTATTCAGAAATACCGGATTATAACCTGAAGATAGCCAAGAAGAACCGGAAGACAGGTATGATGTATGATGTGCTGATTTATAATCTGAAAGATGGATTTGAGAACGCACATATTATTTATGCAGATTCCGGACGGATGGAAATGACTGCAGACAAGCAGCATCTCTGGCTGCATTTGTACAGTGGTGATTTATTTGAAAACCTGAGATCACAGAGTATGAAATCTCAGAATGTACCGTATCGTCGGGAAGAATTCCGGGAAAAACATACGATTATTGAGTTTGACTCAGACTTTAATATGGCGGATGCCAGTATTATGAGCAATACATCTGCTGCCAAAGATATGTCGATGCTGCAAGCCTCCATCGACTCAATGAAAATGGTGGGCGATAGTATCGGAAGACAATATTACCGGGAAGTTTCTGAAGGGAATTTCCGTAGCACCTATGGATTGACAAAGGAGGATACGGTCAAGATTATGGAGGCGAATATTACTGAATATAATATTGACAGTCTCTATGAGGTAGCTCCTTTGATGCAGAAGCAGAAGGTGATTTCATCCGCTGCAAGTCGTGCGGAAAACCTGAGCAGTGATATAAACTTCAAGAGTTACACGATGGGTAGCCATGATTATAGTATGCGGAAGCATGAGATAGAGTGGCATAAAAAGATCACTATTTCACTTTCCTGCCTGCTGTTCTTCTTCATTGGTGCCCCATTGGGCGGAATTATCCGTAAAGGAGGACTCGGTATGCCGGTCATCGTTTCGGTGATGGTATTCATCATTTATTATATCATAGATAATACAGGCTATAAGATGGCACGTGACGGCAGATGGGTCGTATGGATGGGAGTGTGGACCAGTAGTGCCGTGCTTGCCCCGTTAGGTGCTTTCCTGACTTACAAATCAAATAAAGACTCTGTAGTGCTCAATGCCGATGCGTATATCAATTGGTTTAAGAAGATTGTCGGTATCCGTAACATACGCCATTTATTCAAGAAAGAGGTGGTGATTCACGATCCGGATTATACTCGCATACCGGGTGATTTGCAGGTGCTTACTGACGAGTGCAAAGAGTATATAGCTAAAAATCGCCTGATGAAAGCCCCGAATTATTTTAAGCTGTGGATGTCGGGCGAGAAGGATGATGAGATGATATCTATCAATGAAAAGTTAGAGACACTCATAGAGGAGATGTCCAATACGAAGTCTGTGACTTTGCTGAACACATTAAACAATTATCCGATTATTTCCGTTTCTGCTCATATACGCCCGTTCCACACCTATTGGCTGAATCTGGCTGCCGGGGTTATTTTCCCTATAGGATTATTCTTTTATTTCCGTATCTGGGCATTCCGTGTCCGGTTGGCGAAAGATATGGAACGGATAATAAAAAACAATGAACAAATTCAATTCATCATACAGAATATTAATAAATAAGTGTTATGGAAGAGATTAAAATGGATAGAATAGAAGATGCGATTGCCGATTTCAAAGAAGGCAAGTTTGTCATTGTAGTGGATGATGAAGATCGTGAAAACGAAGGTGATTTAATCATAGCTGCCGAAAAGATAACTCCTGAGAAAGTTAACTTTATGTTGAAACATGCGCGTGGTGTGCTCTGTGCGCCTATCACGGTGTCGCGTTGTAAAGAACTGGATTTGCCGCATCAGGTCAGTGATAATACTTCTGTATTGGGCACTCCTTTTACAGTGACAATTGACAAACTGGAAGGTTGTAGTACCGGAGTTTCTGCTTCCGACCGTGCTGCTACTATTCAGGCGTTGGCCGATCCTGCTTCTACACCGGCTACTTTCGGACGTCCCGGACATATTAATCCGCTGTATGCACAGGAAAAAGGAGTACTTCGTCGTGCCGGACATACAGAAGCTACCATCGATATGGCACGCCTTGCCGGACTTTACCCTGCAGGTGCTCTGATGGAAATAATGAGCGATGACGGTACGATGGCACGTCTGCCGGAACTTCGTGCAATGGCTGATGAACATGGACTGAAACTGATTTCCATTCATGACTTGATTGCTTATCGTCTGAAACAGGAGTCAATCGTAGAAAAAGGCGTTGAGGTAAATATGCCGACCGAACATGGTATGTTCCGTCTGATTCCTTTCCGTCAGAAATCGAATGGACTGGAGCATATGGCTATATTTAAAGGTACATGGAATGAAGACGAACCTATCTTGGTGCGTGTCCATTCATCTTGCGCTACTGGTGATATTCTTGGCTCACACCGTTGTGACTGTGGCGAGCAACTGCATAAAGCGATGGAAATGATTGAAAAAGAAGGAAAAGGTGTGGTGGTTTATCTGAATCAGGAAGGCCGTGGTATCGGTTTGATGGAAAAGATGAAAGCATATAAACTTCAGGAAGACGGTATGGATACCGTTGACGCCAACCTTTGCTTAGGACACCTGGCAGATGAACGCGACTATGGAGTAGGAGCCCAGATTCTGCGTGAACTGGGAGTGCACAAAATGAAACTTCTGACAAATAATCCCGTGAAACGTGTAGGGCTGGAAGCCTATGGGCTGGAAATTGTAGAAAATGTACCTGTTGAAACAGTTCCTAATCCATATAATGAGCGATATCTGAGAACAAAGAAAGAAAGAATGGGACATACATTACATTTTAATAAGTAAAATGCCATTTTGTTTTCATATATCGAATATTATCGCTTATTTTGCAACGGATTTCACTCAACAACAATAAAATAGATACAAAATGAATCAATTATCAGATCGTTTGAACAGCTTGTCGCCGTCGGCGACGCTTGCCATGTCGCAAAAGAGCAACGAACTCAAAGCGCAGGGTATTGATGTTATTAACTTAAGTGTAGGAGAACCGGATTTCAATACTCCTGACCACATCAAAGAAGCTGCGAAGAAAGCCATTGATGATAACTTTTCTCGCTACTCTCCGGTACCGGGTTATCCGGCTTTACGCAATGCGATTGTTGAGAAGCTGAAAAAAGAGAACGGTCTTGAATATACTGCTGCTCAGATTTCTTGTGCCAATGGTGCAAAGCAATCTGTATGTAATGCGATCCTGGTATTGGTAAATCCGGGTGATGAAGTAATTGTACCGGCTCCTTACTGGGTGAGCTATCCGGAAATGGTGAAGATGGCAGAAGGTACTCCTGTCATTGTTTCTGCCGGCATCGAACAAGATTTCAAAATTACTCCGGAACAACTGGAAGCAGCTATTACTCCGAAAACAAAAGCATTGATTCTTTGTTCTCCGTCCAACCCCACAGGTTCTGTTTACAGTAAAGAAGAACTGGCTGGACTGGCAGCCGTGCTGGCTAAGTATCCGCAAGTAGTGGTAATTGCTGACGAGATTTACGAACATATCAATTATATCGGTGCACATCAGAGCATTGCTCAGTTCCCGGAAATGAAAGAACGTACAGTGATCGTGAACGGTGTATCCAAAGCCTATGCAATGACCGGGTGGAGAATCGGTTTCATTGCTGGTCCGGAATGGATTGTGAAAGCTTGTAACAAGCTTCAGGGACAATACACTTCGGGTCCTTGCTCGGTATCTCAGAAAGCTGCCGAGGCTGCTTACGTAGGTACACAAGAACCGGTGAAAGAAATGCAGAAGGCATTTGAACGTCGTCGTGACCTGATCGTGAAGTTGGCTAAAGAAGTGCCGGGTTTCGAAGTAAACGTACCGCAAGGTGCTTTCTATCTGTTCCCGAAATGTAGCTACTTCTTCGGCAAGAGCAACGGCGAACGTAAAATTGAAAACTCGGACGACTTGGCAATGTACCTGCTCGAAGATGCTCATGTAGCTTGTGTAGGCGGTACTTCCTTTGGTGCTCCTGAATGTATTCGTATGAGCTACGCTACAAGTGATGAAAACATTGTAGAAGCTATCCGTCGAATCAAGGAAGCATTGGCTAAATTGAAATAAGCAATCTTAGAGAATATAGAACGGTAGGCTATCTCCTGAAAAAGAAAGTCTACCGTTTTTTTATGTAATTTCCTTTTGTCCGTAGCGATAAAATAAAAAAGGCTGCCTTCCGTAGAAAGCAGCCTATACTTTTTTGTAGATTGTATTATTCAGCCGGGTGAATAGCTTCAGACGGGCAAACGTCTGCGCAAGTTCCACAGTCAGTACATACATCTGGGTTGATAGAATAGATATCACCTTCAGAGATAGCTTCTACCGGACACTCGTCGATACAAGTTCCGCAAGCAATACAATCGTCACTAATTACGTAAGCCATTTTTCTAAGATTTAAATTATTAGTACTAATTTCTCCGGCAAAAATAAGGCTTTTATTGATTAGTTGTTATGCTTCTATGATTAAATTGACTTAATTTGTACGTCTTCTAAATAAGCAACCTCCCTATTATGTGCTATATTTTTCGTATTTTTGCAGCCAAATTACTAATATATAGCGATTATGCCTTTAAATTTACCCGATAAGCTCCCTGCAATAGAATTATTGAAGGAAGAGAATATTTTCGTAATTGATACTTCGCGTGCTACGCAACAGGATATTCGTCCGTTGCGGATTGTGATTCTGAACCTGATGCCGTTGAAGATTACAACGGAAACAGACTTGGTGCGGCTGCTCTCGAATACGCCTCTCCAGGTAGAAATCTCGTTTATGAAGATCAAGAGTCATACATCCAAGAATACGCCGATAGAACATATGCAAACGTTCTATACCGACTTCGAGCAAATGCGTAACGAGAAATACGACGGCATGATCATCACCGGTGCTCCTGTGGAACAGATGGACTTCGAGGAGGTGACTTATTGGGAGGAAATTACCGAAATATTTGATTGGGCACGTACGCACGTGACGTCTACCTTATATATATGTTGGGCTGCGCAAGCCGGACTGTATCATCACTACGGAGTTCCCAAGTATCCACTGGACCAGAAAATGTTCGGTATCTTCGAACATCGGGTGCTGGAACCTTTCCATTCTATCTTCCGCGGCTTTGACGATTGCTTCTATGTGCCGCATAGCCGCCATACGGAAGTACGCAGGGAAGATATCCTCAAAGTGCCGGAACTGACATTGCTTTCCGAATCGAAAGATGCGGGCGTTTATATGGCTGTGGCACGTGGCGGACGTGAGTTCTTCGTGACCGGACACTCGGAATACTCTCCCTATACCTTGGATACGGAATATCGTCGTGATCTGGGTAAAGGACTGCCGATCGAAATTCCCCGTAACTATTACGTAGATGATGATCCGGACAAAGGTCCGTTGGTCCGTTGGCGCGCTCATGCCAACCTTTTGTTCTCCAACTGGCTGAACTACTTTGTTTATCAGGAAACGCCTTACAACATTAATGATATTGAATGATCAAGCAGCGTAAAATAGAACTTCTCGCCCCGGCGAAGAATCTGGAATGTGGTATCGAAGCTATCAATCACGGAGCAGATGCCGTATATATCGGTGCACCTAAATTTGGCGCCCGTGCAGCGGCTGTGAATTCTCTGGAAGATATCGAAGCGTTGGTAAAACATGCTCACTTGTATAATGCCCGTATCTATGTCACAGCCAATACGATTCTGAAAGAAGAAGAGTTGAAAGAGACGGAGGAGATGATCCATGCCCTGTATCGGGTTGGCGTGGATGCCCTGATTGTGCAGGATATGGGAATCACGAAACTGAATCTTCCGCCGATACCTCTTCATGCCAGTACGCAGATGGACAATCGGACACCGGAAAAGGTGAAGTTCCTTTGGGAAGCGGGTTTCCGTCAGGTTGTTCTGGCACGGGAACTGTCGATTCGTGAAATAAGGAAGATACACGAAATTTGTCCCGAAGTTCCGCTGGAAGTATTTGTACACGGGGCGCTTTGCGTAAGCTATAGCGGTCAGTGCTACGTTAGCCAGGCCTGTTTCGGGCGCAGTGCGAATCGGGGAGAGTGTGCGCAGTTTTGCCGCTTGCCTTTCAGTCTTGTCGATTCGGAAGGAAAAGTGATTGTGAAAGACAAGCACTTGCTCTCTTTGAAAGATATGAATCAGAGTGATGAACTGGAACGGTTGCTGGATGCCGGAGCTTCCTCATTCAAAATAGAAGGACGTCTGAAAGATGTGTCTTATGTGAAGAATGTAACGGCTGCCTATCGTCAGAAGCTGGATGCCGTCTTTGCCCGCCGACCGGAATATGTGCGCGCTTCTTCCGGTACTTGCAGTTTCGACTTTAAGCCGCAGCTGGACAAGAGCTTCAGTCGTGGATTTACTCATTACTTCCTGCATGGACGCAGTGAGGATATTTTTTCTTTCGATACTCCGAAATCATTGGGAGAGGAGATGGGCACAATGAAAGAAGCCCGTGGCAACTTTCTGACCGTTGCCGGACTGAAATCATTCAATAACGGAGACGGTGTCTGCTATATTGATGAACAGGGACGTTTGCAGGGATTCCGGATTAATCGGGTGGATGGAAACAAACTTTATCCTCAGGAGATGCCCCGCATCAAACCCCGTACCAAGCTCTATCGTAACTTCGATCAGGAGTTTGAACGCATACTTTCCCGCAAGTCGGCCGAACGGAAGATTGCCGTTAGCATACTGCTTGCAGACAACAACTTCGGTTTCTCTCTGACACTGACGGATGAGGACGATAACAGCGTTACGCTCACTCTGCCTCGTGAGAAAGAGCCGGCTCGGACTCCACAGGCTGATAACTTGAAGACGCAGCTTGCTAAATTGGGAAACACGCCTTTCGAAGCGGAAAAGATCGAAATCTCCTTCTCGGAGAATTGGTTCTTACCGGCTTCTGTTTTGGCGGACTTCCGCCGCCAGGCGATAGAAAAGCTGATTGCTGCCCGACGCATCAATTACCGTCAGGAACTGGCTGTCTGGAAGCCGACTTCACATGATTATCCGCAGGCTGCACTTACTTATTTGGGAAACGTAATGAACACCCGTGCAGCTTCTTTTTATCGGGAACATGGAGTGCAGCAAGTGGCTGAGGCTTATGAAAAGGAACGGGTGGAAGATGCCGTGCTGATGTTCTGCAAACACTGCCTGCGTTATAGCATGGGCTGGTGCCCTATCCATCAGCGAGTGCGCTCGCCTTATAAAGAGCCCTATTATCTGGTATCGAATGACGGAAAACGTTTCCGCCTTGAATTCGATTGCAAAAACTGTCAAATGAAAGTAAAAGCGGCACAATGAAACGATTCCCCGGCAGAGATATGCGGAGTTTAACGGAGCTTGTTCTCGGCAGAGATAAGTTTCGTACAGCTTTGTGCTGTTCTGTCGTGGGGATGTTGCTGACTCTGCTGTTCCTTTCATCCTGTCACTATACGCGTCCCGATCTTACTTCCGAGGAACTGTCGGAGAAGACAAAAGATTCTCTGAACTATCTTTATGACCGGCATTATACCTGGAATACGAATCTGGAAGTAACCACCGACTCGGTAACAATGGAGTGCCTGCCCATCAAGGACACCTACATCGCATTGTATAAAGGAGATCGGGTGGTTGTTGCCGAGTTTGCCATTCACCCTGCCGATAGTGTGGACAGTGTCTGGGTAAAGCTGGCGCATACACAAGAGGAGCAGGGGTGGATACGTGAAACAGAATTGAAAGAATCGTTTGTGCCGACGGACAGTATTTCGCAGGCTATCCATTTTTTCAGTGATACGCATGCTTCTTATTTCATGATTATCTTCGCGTTGTTTGTTGGAGTCTATCTGTTTCGCGCTTTCCGTCGGAAGCAGTTGCAGCTGGTCTATTTTAATGATATTGACAGTGTCTATCCGTTGTTTCTTTGCCTGTTGATGGCTTTCAGTGCGACGGTTTACGAATCAATGCAGGTCTTTGTGCCGGATACGTGGGAACATTTCTATTTCAATCCCACCTTATCGCCTTTTAAAGTGCCTTTTATACTTTCAGTCTTTTTGTTGAGCATCTGGTTGTTTCTGATTGTCGCTTTGGCGGTGCTTGATGACCTGTTCCGGCAGTTGACTCCCGCCGCTGCGGTCTTTTATCTGCTGGGACTGATGTCCAGTTGTATTTTCTGCTATTTCTTCTTTATCCTGATGACACATATTTATATCGGTTATTTGTTCCTTGCATTCTTTATCTGGGTTTTTGCGAAGAAGGTGCATCGGAATATCAGCTATAAGTATCGTTGCGGACATTGTGGGGAGAAGTTGAAGGAGAAAGGTATTTGCCCCCATTGCGGAGCGATTAATGAATAATCTTTTATATCTTGTTTTTATATTCAAATCATACTTCTGAATGATGGAAATCAGACTTACCGAATTGAAAGATCTCCCTTTGGTGATGGAGATTTATGATTATGCCCGTGCTTTTATGCGTGCCAATGGGAATGCAACCCAATGGATTGACGGCTATCCGTCCGAATCATTTATCCGTCAGGAGATAGAAGACGGTCATAGTTTTGTCTGTACGGACGAACAAGGGGAAATATTGGGAACTTTCTGCTTTATATTAGGCGAAGATCCTACTTATCTGAATATTTATGAAGGTGCATGGCTTAATGACGAACCTTACGGTGTCATCCACCGGATGGCTGCCAGCGGTAAAAGGAAAGGCGTATCGGAAGCCTGTCTGAACTGGTGCTTTGAACATTTTGAGAATATCCGTGTGGATACACATCGGGATAACAAAGTTATGCAGCATATTCTGGCGAAATACGGCTTTCAGCGCTGTGGCATCATCTATGTCAAGAACGGGACAGAGCGCATTGCTTATCAAAGAATACTTTAATTGTGCGCTACCTTTCTCATGCAGTCTGTTCATAGATAAGTTGTTAGTCCATATAAATCAAGCATCCGTATCATATGGGGCAAGCGTTGGTTTCCTCGGAGGAAACGTCCGTTCCCTTTAAAAGGAACGCCCGTTCCCTCACCGGGAAACGACAGTTTCCATTAAAAGAAATGATAGGAAACTATAAATTATTGAGAACTAACTATATAGAGTTCTATTGGCTATGTTGTAGAGTTTATGTTCATGTCTGTACAGTTTTGAACTAAATGATAGTCAATAGTATCTTAAATCTCCTCCTTCGGGAAGGAGGAGTACCCGTAGGGGGAGGTGGT
>OGNW01001715.1_pt1 | contig 10814 bp, 9 predicted proteins | sample 1573591 | NCBI WGS metagenome assembly OGNW01 (sample SAMEA2581894, study PRJEB24529) | metagenome | biome: Human gut stool | place: China | collected 2011
GATGAAGCGGTATCGCTTCTTTTTTTATATTTTATAATTTTAGCAAATACGGCATACGCATCTAGTGTATATATATTTGCTGAAATATATATTATTCAGCCGTATTCGGGCAGTTATTTCCCAATTTACATTTATCAGAACAAAATCTATAACAGATGTTACATTCTCATCTTCTTTAATTAGAAATTATTAAACTGTAGATGAATATTCATTTAGGTAAATTTTGGTTCTTTACAAATAAAAGGTTATATGTTATTCTAACTAACGTTAGTTTAGACAAACATAAATTTGGAAAAACTAATACAAATTAATTAGAACTAATATGAACATTAAAGAGGAATGAAAACGAAGATGAAAAAAACATTATATCAATTAACTGCCGCATTTTTTGCGATTGTAGTATCATTTGCCGCAGTACTGGCACTGGCAGGCTGCGGTTCATCAAAAACAACAGATTCAAGTAACAGCAGTAAAACGGATAAAAAAGCGGTTGAAGCTGTTGCAGGAGATTATTATCTGGATTTATCAGAGCTGGGAATGAAACTGGTGATTTATCTGCGGCTGACAGAAAACGGTACATTTCAGTTTTCTAATACAACGGATTTTGAAATCAATAAAAGCTCAGGTGTCGTTCAGAAAGGTGCAAATGACTATGTAATGGTTTATGAATCGGTAAACGGTGCGGATAAGAGCATTTCGGATGGTTTGACAAGCAGCTTTTTTGTAGATGACGAGGGCAGACTGGATTTTACCCATTGTGAAAAAATTTATTATGGTTCGGCATCAGCAACAACAACGAGCGACAGCTCCGATGCGAAACTGCTTGCAGTAAAGATTCCGGAAGGATATGAACAGCCAGATACCGAATCAGCATTTACAACGGGAACTTACACGGCAACGGGTGCGGACAGAACGTATACAGCAACTTTTTATGTGGACAATACATATGTAGTGACAGAAAGCCGGACGGAAAACGGTGAGAAGCAGTATTTTTCGGAAACGGGAACATACGGTGTGAACACATCACAGCTGGCATTGACACCGGAGGGAAAAGAGCGAATTTCATGTGAGGTGCTGAGTGATTTGGAATTACAGATTCAGGTTTTAACAGGAGTGGATACAGACAGCCGCGAAACATTGACATTCAAAAAGCAGGAAGTTAAGGAAGTTACGGCAAAACTGACAGGAACAGGAACGGTTACGGGAACGAATGAAAGCTTTGATGTGACGGTGCTGTTATATTCGGACGGCAGTTATACCAGCCGGGCAGGCAGTTTTACGGAAAATGGTGTGATTGTCCCGGACAGTAAAGACGGAACATTTAAAATTTATCCGGATAACAACGAAACCAAACTGCGCGGTTTAAATCAGATTGCAACCGTACCTGCAGGTACATTAAGCAGTGAAAGCGGCAGTTTAAAGCTTGAGGGCTTCCGTGTCAGAAACTCAGACAATCTGACACGATATAAGTGTGAAATTTCAGAAAATTGAAATAAAAGAAACAAAGAAACTAAAATAAAGGAGAATACTATGCAGTCATCAAAAAAATTTTTTAACTGGGCGTTTAATACGAGGGCAGAAAATGTTATCAAATTACAGAAAGGGGAAATGACATCACCGGAGAAGATGTTTTTAAGCTTCTGTTCACATGAACCGGCATTTGTATCCTACGGTCCGGCGGGCTTAAACGCATCGGTAAAGGGTGTCGGATTTTTACCGAAGGACGAATATCTTGAGGAAACGTTGGAGATTTATTTAAAGCATATTGCAACATATGAGCCGGGCGATAAAAGCTACGGTGAGCGTGGTTTAAAGCTTTTAGTGGAGCAGATGTACGGCGAAGAAGCCAGAAAGCGGATTGATTTTACAAAGCTTGGCAGTCTTGAAATGGCAAAAAAGCAGAGCTGGACAAACTATCAGGTAAATCCCGAAGCGTGTCTGATTTTTCATCAGCCGCCGATGATTTCCTATAAGCTGAAAGGAAAAGTAGAGATTTACGATGAGAATTTATCCGGAAAGCGGGAGCTTTACCAGCAGTTTATCAATGCACAGCATGACGTATACCACAATCCGACCGGAATGAAACGCTGGAAAGAACAGCCGGCATACATTTTCAGAATTGAAGAAGTTTACGACAACAGTGCAACAAAAGACGGTTTTGGAGAACGGTTAGAATATCCGTATGTGGAAGAATAAAATGCAGAGATTAAAAAAACTGGCGGGAGTGCTTGCCATGGTATTTGTGGTGTCGTTTTTATTTAGCGGGTGCGCGGACGCCTCGATTGCGGAGCGCAGGCAGGATACGTCATCGACCTTGTATACAGGATACGTGGGAACGTCTTTTCCGACTTCCTTTATGCCGTGGCTGTCGAGGGACGGTATTGCGCCGACCGTTGCCAGCATGATTTACAATACACTGTTTTCATATGACACGGACAGCGGCACGTATGCGCCACTGACAGCAAAAAGCTGGTGCTATGTGGATTTGGAAGGGCAGCCGCTGACACAGGATCAGACATTTCAGACTGCGAATGACAATGAGGCAGTAGAAAATTATTACAGCACACGCAAAGAAGATTATATGGCGGTGCGGATTGAACTGTATGACAATGTGTACTGGTCGGACGGTGAAAAACTGACAGTGGAAGATGTGTATTATTCCTTTGACCTTGCAACCGATTATGCGCTGTCTAATCATGCAGGCGCGTTGGCGTGGACTGCCGATTTAAAGCATGAATCAGACGGCGGAAAGCTTGTCACACAGGGCATGTTTACGGCAAAACACCCGGATTTAAGCGGTACATACGGGATTCTGCCGGGTGAGGAAGATACGGTGATGTATCTTCTGGTGAATAAATCTTTCGGTGCGGTAACAACGCTGTTTAATACGATTCTGATACTGCCGGAGCATATCTGGGAACCGATTGTAAGCAGTGAGTGTCAGTTAAACAGTAAAAATCCGCAGGGTGAGCTTTTAAAACGGTATGAAAATCCTGTCGGAAGCGGTGCGTGGATATTGGAAAAGGACGAAACGAATACGCAGGTGATTACACTGGTGCAGAATCCCAATTATCATCTGAAAGCGCAAGACGGTTCGGCACTGTATAAAGTGGATAAAATCAAAATTTTATTGTATCTGGATTCCAATACCGCCATTTTTGCCCTGCGCAAAGGCTATATTGACATTCTGGATTCGGCGGTAAGCAGTAATTATCTGAATCTGCTGTCCGGGGAAAAAGACATTTTCGTATCGAATGCACCGGGAAACGGTATCAGTTGTCTGGTGTTCAATGTCAATCCGTCAAAGCCGTATGATTCCGGCATGAAAATGCTGTTACAGGATATTGAAGTCAGAAAAGCGATTGCACTTGCGGTTCATCAGGAAGAACTGATTGCAAATGTGCTGGACGGTGCGGGAAAAACGGCATCGGCGGGACTGATTTCGGTAAATGACGAACTGCTGTATGAACCGCAGGCGGATATTTTATCCGGACCGGTTGAGGAGCGGCTTACTCAGGCAAATGCGATTTTAGATGAACGTTTTCAGGATAAGGACGAGAGCGGATACCGTTTATACAACGGGGAGCGGATTCATTTTCAGATTGTGACGGCGGCGGCAAATCAGGATTTGGTGTCTTATTTACAGCGCCAGTTACAAAAAATCGGAATTGAAGTGACATTGCAGGCGGCGGGCTCAACACCGGAAACAACGTATCTGTACAACAGTAATTTTGACATGACGGTGCAGCCGGTGATTTTATCCATGGCAAATGCAGATGTCATGTATAAAGCGCATTTTGTGACGACAGAGCGTTCATCCAATTACGGAAAAATACAGGATGAAGAATTGACAGATGAAATCAATGCCATGCGTAAAACGTTGAATCAGGAAGCGCGTATTGCAAGGATTCACCATTTGCAGGTGCTGACGGCACAGCAGTATTACAAGATTCCGCTGTATTCGTCCAATGTATTGTCCGTTGCGCGTACCGACAGATTTACAGGGTATGTGGTATCGGACGGCCAAACGGTTTTTAACAATGAAACACTAAAGAATCTGGTACAGGTAACAGGAGAGTAAAAAGATGAAAAATACTTATATCATACAGCGCATTTTATATACGCTTTTTATCTTTGCACTGGTTGTTACTTTGTGCTTTTTTATTCCGCGGATCGGCGTGGAAGACCCGTGTGCAAGATATTATCCGGCACAGGGCAATATGAGCGATGAAAATTATGAAATGATTAAGGAGCTGACAAGACAGCAGTACGGGTTAGACGGCTCGAACTGGTCGCAGTATGTACGGTATGTCAAAAATCTTTTAAAGGGTGATTTAGGCACGTCCTATCAGGCGGGTTCGCCAAAGGTGTGGAGCCTGATAGCACAAAGACTGCCGTGGACACTGGTGCTTTCGGTGTCGAGTATGCTTATCAGTCTGTTTTTCGGAATCCTTATCGGTGCGGCATGTGCCGCAAAACGCGGCAGCATGGCAGACAGGATGCTGATGAATGCTTCCACGGTAACAACGGCGGTTCCGTCCTTTTTTATCGCACTGCTGTTGTCCTTTTTTCTGGGATTTCAGTTAGAGTGGCTTCCGGCATATACAGACCAGAATATGGTATCGGAATTTGCATGGAATTTAAAAAGCGTGGAAATGGTTGCCTACAATGCCGTCCTGCCGGTGTTATCGACAGTGGTTGGCGGTATTGTATCGTATGCGCAGAGTACCAGAAACAGTGTGATTGCCGTTGCCAATGAAAATTTTATCGTTACGGCAAAAGCAAAAGGTGTATCGCAGAATGGTGTTGTTTACAAACACATTTTAAGAAATGCATTGCTTCCGATTGTGACGGGGCTTGGAATGGGGCTGTCCGGACTGATTGGTGGTTCGGTGGTTATCGAAAAAATATTTAACTGGCAGGGAATCGGCATGCTGTATCTGGAAGCGAATAACAATAACGATTATCCGCTGATGATGGGCATTATGATATTTATGGCGGCGGTGGCACTGCTTGGCAATCTGATTACCGATTTGTGTCTGGGGCTGTTAGACCCGCGCGTTACGGTAGAGTAGGACTGAGAAGTTACAAAGAAACGAAAATAGAGGATTAAGATGAAGGGATTCAGACTGATAAAAAAGATTGCACAGAATAAACAGGGCAGAATCGGACTGATTATTTTGCTGGTGCTGGCGGTAACTGCCGTATTTGCACCGCTCATTGCGCCGTTTGACCCGTATGATGTGACCATGCGCGATGCAAAGGGGCTTGCCCCGGATAAAATCCATTGGCTGGGGACAACGATTACAACCGGACAGGACGTATTCAGCATGTTAATTTACGGAACGCGCGTGTCGCTTGGAATCGGTATTATTACCGGGATAGCAATTTCTGTGCTGGGGTCGCTCTTAGGCGTTGCCGCAGGGTATCTGGGACGAGCCGTCGATATGATTATCATGCGGATTGTCGATGTGATGTTAGTCATACCGACACTGCCGCTGACAATTCTTATCACCAACATTTTTGGCAAAAGCTATGTCGTGATTGTGCTTGTTTTTGTGCTGTTTGGGTGGCCGGGGCTGGCAAGAACCGTGCGTTCCCAGGTTTTGCAGATGAAAAATGCGGATTACGTCAAGGCAGCGGAGCTTTCGGGTGCGAAAAAGGGCTATATTATGTTGAAACATATTCTTCCCGGTGTATCTAACCTTGTAGTCATGAGTACGGCACTTACCAGTGCGGGCATTATGATTGCGGAGGCGGGATTGAGTTTTCTGGGACTGGGGAATCCCACAATGATTAGCTGGGGAAAAATGCTTTCGGAAGCGCAGAGCAGTGGCGCGGTGCTGTTTGGACAGTGGTGGATGATTGTTGCGCCGGGAATCGGAATCTTTTTATCGGTGTATTCATTTATGCGTGTCGGATTTGCGATTGAAGAAGTCTTAAATCCGAAAATGCACGGACAGGGCAGTGTAAAAAAGCTGTGGAAGCATATGAACGGCACTTATTTGGACGAGGTTTTTGACACAATGGAGGAACCATGCAAAACGCAATCGAAGTAAAGAATTTAAAAGTGGTATTTCCTGACAGGGGCAGAATGATTCGTGCGGTCGAGGGTGTAGACTTAACGGTAAAAAAAGGGGAATGTCTTGCGCTGGTGGGAGAAAGCGGCTGCGGTAAAAGCATGACTTCTTTATCGTGCATGAAATTACAGCCGTCTTTGGCGGCGGTGCGGCTGGATCAGCTGTGTATCTGCGGGGAAGATGTCACAGACTACACAGACCGTCAGATGCAGGCACTGCGCGGCAGTAAGATTTCCATGATTTTTCAGGACGCACTGACGGCATTAAATCCTGTGATGACGATTGGAAAACAGATGGACGAGATTTATCGCTGTCATGAAAAAATCAGCAAAAAAGAAGCGAAAATGCGTTCGATTAAAGCTTTAAAAGCTGTCGGCATTCCGGATGCAGAACTGCGGTATCACGCATTTCCACACGAATTATCCGGTGGTATGCGCCAGCGTGTACTGATAGCCATGGCATTTGCCTGTGAACCGGAGGTTATCATCGCAGATGAACCGACAACGGCATTGGACGTCACGATACAGGCGCAGATTCTGGAGCTGCTTTCAAAAATGCAGAAGGAAAAGCAGACGGCACTGCTTTTGATTACCCATGATTTGAGTGTGGTACGCAGTATGGCGGACAGAATCGCCGTGATGTACAGCGGAAAGATTGTTGAGGAAGCACCGGCAAAGGAACTGCTTGAAAATCCGCTTCACCCGTATACAAAAGGGCTTATGGCGGCAGTGGCACGCCTTGATGACGACAAAAAAGAATTTGTACAGATACCCGGACATCTGCCGGACCCGACGGATAAGCCGGCAGGCTGTTATTTCCACCCGCGCTGTCCGTATGCGGCGACAGCGTGTAAAAAGGCAATGCCGTTACTGACACAGAATCAACAGGGAAGAAAGGTGCGCTGTTATGAGGCAGGAAAATTTAAAGAATAACAGGGATATTTTGCTGGAAACCAGAAATTTAAGCGTTGAATTTCCTATGAAGAAAAAGTCTTTTTTTGAAAAACAAAAAATGCTGTCTGCCGTATCGGACGTATCCATACAAATCCGGAAGGGAGAAACGTTTGGACTGGTCGGGGAGAGCGGCTGCGGCAAATCAACGTTTGCCAATGCAACGCTTGGTTTTGTAAAGCCCCGGTCGGGAGAAATTTATTTTAACGGACAGCCGCTTTATGCAGAAAAAAAGGCGGTGCAGGAAGCAAGACTTCACATGCAGAAGATTTTTCAGGACCCGGCATCGTCTTTAAATCCCCGCTTTACGGTGCGGGAAGCGGTCTGCGAACCCATGCGGATACGCGGCGGATTTGACAAAAATGAGGTGGAGCAGAAAGCGCGGGAAATGATTACGGCGGTCGGACTGACCGGGAAAGATTTAGACCGCTATACTTCGCAGTTTTCGGGCGGACAGCAGCAGCGTATTGCAATAGCAAGAGCATTGATATTAAACCCGGAATATATCGTGTGTGACGAACCGGTCAGCGCATTGGATGTGTCGGTTCACGCACAGATTTTAAATCTGCTTATGGAAATGCAGGAAAAGACACAGACGACCTATTTATTCATTTCCCACAATCTGGCGGCGGTGAAAAAGCTCTGCTCACGACTGGCGATTATATATCTGGGCAAGGTGGTGGAATACGGTGACGCGGCAAAAATATTTGCAAATCCCGTGCATCCTTACACGAAAGCCCTGTTATCGGCGGTGCTTACGGTAAATCCAAATGAGGAAACGAAGCGTATTGTGTTAAAGGGCGATGTGACAAGCCCAATCAATCCGCCGTCCGGGTGCCGTTTTTGCAGCCGGTGTTATCAGGCACAGGAGGACTGCGCAGACAGGGAATGTGTGCTGACGGAGGTTGAGCCGGAGCATTTTGTGGCGTGTCCTGTGGTGACAGGACTAAAAGCAGATATAGAACAGTAAACGATAAGGAGAGAAAGATGAGAAAGACGACATTGGTGGCGGCAGGGCTGGTTATTGGTCTGAGTATGGGACTGGCGGCATGCGGCTCAAAAGATACGGCAGACCAAAGCACTTCAAAAAGCACAACGGAGGCGGTAACGACAGCAGAGAGCAAGATAGCAGCGCAGGCGGCAGAAAAAGAAAGTGCTCAGGGCAGCAGTGAAGCACCGCAGGGAGAACAAGGGGATACAGAAGTGTCCGGGCAGGAAGCGCCAAATCCGGATACACAGCCGGCAGAGGGCGAAGCAGGGAATGAGGAAAGAGCGGTAGTTGTATCTGAACCGGAAGGACCGGCAGAAGAAGAAGTACCACAGGCTCCGGCAGAAGAAGCACCTGCACTCGCACCGGAAACACCCGCACAGGAAGAAAAACAGGAGCGTAGTGTGGAGGGTACTTACACCGGTTCGACCGATAAATACGTAGATGCCATGGGCAGTTACATTCACTATGATGTAACGCTGACACTGTCCGGCGGAAGCTATCAGTATGCGGTGAGTATTACGGTATCGGGAAACCAGCAGTACAACTCAGGCGAGAATTATGATGGCAGTTATACGGTAAACGGTGACAACATTTCTATGACGGGAAAGTTAGAGAGTGCGAAAGCATATGACGGTGCAATGATCGTTACGGGACATTTGTCCAGCTTTGCGGGAAGCAGTGACAGTATTACCGTGTATCATCTGTAAAAACATGCGGCGGCGGTAATATTTATTTTGGATTTCCACTTTACAAATCACACAGATAATGATAAACTTAGCCATGACTAACAGGTATTAGAAATATCTAACAAGAAAAACAGCAAGGAGAAAGAGGTTTATGAAAAAAAGAGGAACAGCCGGTCTTTTAGGCGGTGCGCTTGCAGTCGTTTTACTTGCAGGCAATGTACTTGGCGGCAGTTATCCGGCTTATGCGCAGGATACACAGTACCATGACGGAAATTATACGGCTTCGGCACATGTAGAATTTCATGAAGTGGTCAATTATGATTTATACGTAACAGTCAGTGTAAAGGACGGTGTGATCAGCAAGGTTGCCTTAAACGATGAAAAAAATGCAGACATTGAGGCGGTCAATGTACCGTATATCAATTATGCGATGAAGGGTATGGCGGATTCTTATATCGGAACAACCGGCACAGCAGCAGATACCGTCAGCGGTGCAACGTATTCAGCCAATGCCATTAACGAAGCGGTTGCAAAGGCAATGGTTAAATCACAGGCAAATGAAGCCGAAGCCGATACGGCAGATACCCCTTCCGGTGACAACGGACAGAACGATAACCAGAACGGCAGTGACAACACAAATGATACACAAAAGCCTTCTGATGATAAAACCAATTCCGGCGATACAGGAAACGACAGTTATGAACGTGTGTTAAAGACAGGTGCTTATGAACTCACAGCGGACAGCTATGATGCTTCAGCCATGATGAAAATGCCTGCATTTATCTGCATTGATGCAGAAAATAACACATTCAGCGTACATCCGTATAAGAACGGCGTTGTAGATTATGCAACGAATAAGGGTTCAGGTTCAATTTCCTTTGATTCTGCAACCGGTGTATACACAATGACCTATGAAGCAGGTGTAACGGTTGTGGCACTCGGTGCAACAACGACATTTACAGCAGATGCGGACAGCATTACATTTACGAGTCCGTTACGTTACGGTGCGGCGCAGATGAATACAACCGATGCAGACGGTAATTTCCTTTCTTATACAGCAGTGCCTTATACACAGGAAATACCGGACGGTGATACCAATGATGACACACAGGGCAAAGGAGATTCAGGAAATACATCAGGCGGCACATCCAATGACAGTACACAGTCCGGTGAATCCACAGGAAACAGTGCATCAGAGAGCAGTGCCAATGCGTCTGAACAGGACTCAGGCAGTACGCAATCCGGCGCACAGACATCAGGCAATAGTACCGTAGAGACAGGTGATGCAGCAATGACAGGCATTTATGCTGTATCAGCCGTTGTATCAATTGGTCTTCTCATTGCGGCGGCAGTATTGAAGAAGCGTAAAAGAACACTGTAAGATGTGATACGCAGAGGTGTACGTATAAAAATAAAAAACATAAAACAGCACAGAGGTGTAATGACAGCAGCGTCCGTATGGTTATGCGGGCGCTGTTTTGCACATTTTTTTTCAGAAAAGAATTGAAGTTATGCGGCTGATACGGTATAATTCAATATGAAAATTTATGTTTAAGTTTGTTGATAGATGGAGGACAAAGAAATGACAAGAACATATCAGGTAAAATATAAGAGCAAGAGTAAAATGCTGACAACACCGGAGAAAGTTGAAGATACAAAAAAGACGATTTTAGAAGTACCGCGTGTAAAATCCGTAGAAATTAAAGATGACGGACAGATTGTCAGCATCGAAGTAGAAAAAGAAGAAGATTTTGAAGAAGTGATGAACCGTGTGGTAAATGTATTCAGAAGAATCGATGACAAATCCGAGGTTTCTTATAAATTTGCATTAAATGCATAGTACTGGGCGAAGAACAGTGAAAAGGGCTGTCACACTAAGGTGAAACATTGCGTTAGTGCGGCACCCTTTCATCATTTCAGGCAGACAGAAAATAAGAAGTAAAACAAGGAGAAATAAAATTGGCTGACATTAGAAGCGAGATTGAAAAAAGAAGAACATTTGCCATTATATCCCACCCGGATGCCGGTAAAACCACACTGACGGAAAAGTTTCTGCTCTACGGCGGAGCGATTAATCTGGCAGGGTCGGTAAAGGGTAAAAAGACTG
>OGNW01001718.1_pt1 | contig 10808 bp, 6 predicted proteins | sample 1573591 | NCBI WGS metagenome assembly OGNW01 (sample SAMEA2581894, study PRJEB24529) | metagenome | biome: Human gut stool | place: China | collected 2011
TGCCAGCATCAGTGTTGACAGGGGATAATAGATCATGGGTTTATCGTACACCGGCATGATCTGCTTGGAAATCGCTTTTGTCAGGGGATACAGTCTGGTTCCGGAACCTCCCGCCAGTATAATTCCTTTCATTTCGTCCTCCGATCCGCCCTTTTCGGGCTTCTTTTTACTTGTTTTTTAACACACCGAATGGGAACGACGTTCATCGTTCCCATTTAACAGGTATTCTTTACTTTTCTTCGTACATCTCATTGTAGTACTTCTGGTAATCACCGCTGGTCACATTATTCATCCAGTCTTCATGCTCGAAGTACCAGGCGATGGTCTTGCGGATGCCTTCCTTGAACATGGTCTCGGGATACCAGCCGATCTCTGCCTTGATCTTGTCCGGTGCAATGGCATATCTTCTGTCATGTCCCTTACGATCCTCCACGTAAGTGATCAGGTCGTTGTTAATATGCGCCTTGCGGGGATCGGAATCCGGAAGCATCTCCTGCAGAGTCTCAATGATAATGTGGATGATCTCGATATTCTGCTTCTCATTATGTCCGCCCACATTGTAGGTTTCGAACAGTCTTCCCTGTTCCTGTACCATATCGATAGCCTTAGCATGGTCTTCCACATACAGCCAGTCACGGACGTTCTTACCGTCACCGTAGACCGGAAGCTTTTTGCCATGCAATGCATTATTGATGATCAGAGGGATCAGCTTCTCAGGGAACTGGAAAGGGCCGTAATTGTTGGAGCAGTTGGTAATGTTGGCAGGGAAATGATAGGTATCCATATATGCCTTCACCAGCATGTCCGAGCTTGCCTTACTTGCGGAGTAAGGGCTGTGGGGATCATACGGAGTGGTCTCATAGAAGAATGCATTGTCATCATCTGGAAGAGATCCGTAGACCTCATCTGTAGATACATGCAGGAACTTCTTGCCTTCTTTGAAGCTGCCATCGGGAAGCTCCCAGGCTGCCTTGGCACAGTTCAGCATCACTGCAGTACCCAGGACATTGGTCTGTACGAAGATCTCCGGGTTGCGGATACTTCTGTCTACATGGCTTTCTGCCGCAAAATGTACCACACGGTCGATATCATTCTCTGCGAAAATTTTGCTGATGGCATCCTTGTCACAGATATTAGCCTTGACAAAGGTGTAGTTCTCACGCTTCTCCACGTCCTTGAGATTCTCAAGATTGCCTGCATAGGTCAGTGCATCCACGTTGATGATACGGATTTCATTATCGTATTTTTTAAACATGTAATGAATATAGTTGGAACCGATAAAACCGGCCCCTCCTGTTACCAGATAAGTTCTCATTTTTTCTCCGTTCTGCGCACAGCGCACATTTTTTGTTATAGATAGGGGTATTTTACCATAAAACAAGCAGGATATCAACACGGCTCCTTCGCACTTCGTGCTCTCGGATCCGTGACACACATTCGCATTCCGGACTATTGGCATTCTTATCGCCGGGTATTAACACGGCTCCTCCGCACTTCGTGTTCTCGGACCCGTGACACCCATTTGCATTCCGGACTATCGTCCTACATGCTCATGTGTGTTTGATTTGCTAATAAAGTCCCAGCCTCGCCTGCAAGCAGTCGGTCTGGGCTTTATTGCAAATCTTAATATCCCAGGTAGCTGAGGTTCAGATCCACATTGCCGCTGATGCCGCTGACTTTTCCTGTGGATTTGTATTGCCACAGATCATAGCGTCCGGTGTAGGTGGGTGCTGCTGCATACTGGGCCAGCCAGATCTTGTAACCACTCAGTGCACTTGCATCCATCTTCTGGCTGAGCCAGGTCTTGTTGGCATACACACCTGCGGTGTATCCTGCATTCTGAATGGTATTGCAGAATGCCTTACATACTGCCGTTCTGGTAGCGGAATCGATCTTATCACCTCTTCCGCCGCTTCCTTCCACATCCAGGAATACCGGATAGGAAATCTTGTAACCGCTGATACGGTCCAGTACCATGGAGGCTTCCTGTACTGCCTCGACCTCATCCACTGCCTGGGTAAAGAAGTATACACCCACTTTCAGTCCTGCTGCCGTAGCTCCCTTGATGTTGGTCTTGAAGGTAGGATCATCGATCAGTGCTCCCTGAGAGGAACCGCGATAACCCACACGGATGATCACGTAGCTGACACCGGAATTCTTCACGGCGTTCCAGTCAATTTTTCCATTCCACTTGGACACATCGATTCCCATGGTGCCGGAACCAACTACCAGAGATCCGTCACTGGCAAAATTGTATTTTGCGCCCTGAATGACCTGTTCTCCGGTAACCTTGTTGCCATCCGCTGTAAAGAAATAAAGCTTTCCGTCCAGTGTCTGCCATCCGGTGTATTTCACATCACCTTTGATAAAGAACTTAGAGGCAGTAAAGTAATCCGCATAGACTGCTTCACGATAGCTGTCACCATCCTGTACATACAGCTGTACACCGCTCTTGTCTTTCAGCTTGGTAGTTTTATCTTCTCTCGCATTGGAAGCCTTTACTGTTACTGTGCACTTGGCTTCCACCTTGTTGCTGCCTTCTGTATACGTTACCGTTACCGTAGCACTTCCCGCTTTCACGCCGGTGATAGTAATGGTCTTGCCGCTTACAGCCACAGTTGCTATACCGGTATCACTGGAAGCCGCACTTACGGTTCCACTTCCGCTGACTTTTGCGGTAACTGTATCCGTTGCCTTCGGATAAGTCGTCACTGCCGTTTTATCCAGAGTAATTGTCGCCGCCGGAGTCGCTGTAGGGGTTGCCGTAGGGGTCGCTGTAGGAGTTGCCGTAGGGGCAGCTGTCGGGGTTGCCGTAGGGGCCGCTGTAGGAGTTGCTGTTGCCGTCGGGGTTACTGTCGGAGCCACTGTGGGCTCTGCAGTCGGGGATACTGTCGGTTCTTTTGTAGGTTCTGCTGTCGGTTCCGCTGTTGGTTCTGCTGTAGGTCCTGCTGTAGGAGACACTTCTGCCATCCGCAGGAACTTACCGCTGTAAGCCACCGTTACGGTCTCCGGATTGGTAATGGTATCCTTGGATACTTCTTTATAAGTATTGGCAGTTTCGGTACTTGCCACCCACTGCACAGTATCCTGCAGTGTGGACTCTACAGTAGTATCCTTGATCTGTGTATCCTCTTTTGCAGCATTGATCTCAGATTCTTTCTTGATCTCATTGGAGACATCGACCTTTTTATAGGCGATATCTTTCTTTACTTCTACTTTCTGTGCTGCTGTCGGCAGAACATAGTCCTTGTATTTATCATCCGTCAGTGCGTTTACCGCTACGGAGTAATTCCCCGGCGTAATACCCTTTTTATAGATAATACCGTCCATATCGTCATCAGTCCAGGTCTCGGTCTTGCCGTTGGGATCTGTGATGGTTACGCTGAAGGGTACGTTGGAGATCAGCTTGCCGGTCTTTTTATTGTTGAATTTGATCTTCAGATCCTTCTGTACAGAGACCAGCTCCAGTTCTACCGTACCGCCGTTGGTGTACTCTGCCTCTTCATATTCCTTCTGTTCTTCCGGATCTTCTTCTACCGCATTGGCTGCCGCGATCTTTGCCATCTGTGCGTCTGCCACTGCCAGAAGTCCCTGCTCACCGATCATCTGGATGCCGTCCAGCTGTGTTCCCACGCTGACGAACTCCGATACCTGTCCATCCACTGCCCGGGCACTGGCATAGACACTTCCGGTCACGATAGCCAGAATCAGTACCGCCACTCCGGTAGCTGCCATGATCCGGTCCATGGGACTCAGGTTCAGGAATTTTGTCCAGATTACAGCGATTCCGCCCTGCTTTTTGCCCCCGGTCTTTCTCCTGCCCGTGGGAGCCGGCTCTTCCTCGTAATCCTCGTCGGCATAATACTCTTCATCGTCACTCTCTTCGATGTACTCCACGTCATCGGCATAGTACTCCTCACCGTCTTCTTCTCCGGTGTGCTCTTCCTCATCGGCGTAGTACTCCTCACCGTCTTCTTCTCCGGTGTACTCTTCCTCATCAGCATAGTACTCTTCGCCGTCTTCTTCTCCGGTGTACTCTTCCTCATCGGCATAGTATTCCTCGCCGTCTTCTTCTCCGGTATATTCTTCCTCGTCCCAATCGTAACCATCCTGTACGTCTTCTTCCCAGTTACGGTCCGGACGTTTTGTATGGTTAAATAATTTTTTCATCTGATCTATCCCTTCTGCTCATAATTCTCGGTGTAACAATTCCGTAACATTATAGCATTGTATTTTCCCCACATCAAGGCATTCACCCATTTCTTCAGAATTTCTTAAATCTTTCTAATATTATGGACTTTCTTTTCGTATAATAGTAAAATCAATATAACTCTTTTTACCACTACATTATTGAATTACCTGAAACGGAGAGAATACATGAAACGAAACAATAACAACCATAATATCCACGCATCTTCTGTGAATGACATGCCGGATATTGAGATTGTAGATCTGGAAAACGACACAATGCAAGACACAGATTCTGGTAATTTCCATTCCGGGAATACTCGTTCCGGTTCTGTGCACAATTTCCATACCGATTCCGATGACGACATAGAAGACCTTTACGTAGATGCCGATGAAGAAATCCCTGAGGGCGAAGAGTCTGCGGCCCCTGCCGGTATCCGGCGCTTTCTGAATTTTCACGTACTGTTTGCTCTCGTGCTTCTTATTGTTGTCGGCGTGGTAGGATACCGCGTCACACACTGGGGACAGAGGATCAGCCAGTCCGACATCTTCAAGGACGGACAGGGTTCCTACGACGACAGTTGGGATTCCATCCTTCCCCTGACCGACGAAAACGGTCAGATGATCATTAATGATGCTTCCAATATCGTTGTCTTCGGAAATGCTCCCTTCGCAGATGACAGGGACTCTTCCGACAATCTGGCCAATCTGATCGCCAAAGAGACCGATACCACCGTTTATAACTGTTCCATCAGCGGAAGTTACCTTGCTGCACAGCAGTTAAACTACGACCCCACCGTTGCCCCCATGGATGCTTACTGTCTCTACTGGCTGGTGAACCTGGCCGTTGGGGTTCCTCTGGATGGCTACTACACCGATGCAGCCAATGCTCTGGGCGACAAGACACCGGCCGAAGCAGAGGAAGTAATCAACACACTGAAAACTCTGGATTTCAACACGATCGACACCGTTGCCATTATGTATGATGCTACCGATTATCTGTCCGGCAATGCCATGTACAGTGATGAGAATCCCACGGATCCCACGCAGTTTACCGGCAATCTGGAGGCCAGCATTGAAGTATTGCAGAACTATTACCCCCAGATCCGCATTATCGTTATGTCTCCGACCTATGCATATGCTGTGGATGAGAACGGCGACTATGTAAGCTCCGATATGTATATTTACAACGGCCGTGATGTCTTATCCACTTATGTGATCAAGGAATGTTACTCCGCCAATATCCACAGCGTATCCTTCATGGATAACCTGTACGGCAGCATTACCGAAGACAATGCCGATGAATATCTTGTCGACAATCTGCACCTGAATGTAAAAGGACGTAAGCTCATCGCCAAACGTTTTGAATACTTCCTGAATTACTATTCCAAGGATTATGCATCCCAGGAAAAATAATTCCGGTCAAAAAAGGCTCCCGAAGCAGCCAGTTACTTTGCTGCTCCGGGAGCCACTTGTTTTTCCCTGAAATCTCATTCCTTCATAAAGTAATACAGATCCACTGTGGAATCTTTGTAGATCACATATCCGTGCATTCTTCCGAATTCTTCAAATTCCTGATCCTGCATCTTCCCCACCAGTTTTTTATCTTCCGACAGGATCACATAGGCACAGGCCTCTTCTCTGGCCAGTTCTGCCAGCTCCTGTGCATCAATGACCTCCTGCTCCATAACATCATAAAGATCATTCTGCACCGTCCACTTGCTCACCATAATGTCCCGGCCGTAGGGCATACAAATCACATTGGAATACTGTCTCACATACTGCAGCAGTTCTCCCGGGAATGCCGCCATGACTTCTCTGCCCGGAACCTCAATGGTATCACAGATATCCACAACGCTCTGGGGTACATGATACGCATTTTCCGCCTTCTGAAAATTGGGATTCCTGTAGATCAGACTGCCGGATATCGTAAACAGCACAATAGCCAACGTTATCCCCACATATCTTTTTCTACCGCCGAGTTTTCCACAAAGCTGCACCGTACCGAAAGCAATCACCGGTGTCACAGGCAACAACCACAGGATCCGGTAATAGATTTCCCCATCCGCCATCTGAGAGACGATCTTCGCCACCAGCGGATTAAAAAAGACAAGCAGCAATACTAACGGCACATAAAGAAACATCACCCGGATATATTTTCTTTTCTCTGTGAGCCACAGATACAGCAGACTCACCAGGAACCACAGAACGATCAGTCCGGTCCCCATATATTCCTGAAACAGCTTTAAAGCATCCATTCTTCTCCTCCGGTCCTATCATCCCAACAGCAAATACATTCCGGCATACACAATGCAGGGAATACAACAGCCGATCAATGGCAGTATGCGTTTCCATTTTCTGTAACTGACCGCACCACAGAGCCCGGCCGTTCCCACCAGCATGCATGCCAGCAATGCTCCCATGGTACTGGCCAGACAGCAGGCCGTCATCACAGATCCCAACAGCACCCAGAAACCGACAGTGATCTTCTGTTCTTCCTGTATTTTTCGAAGCAGTGTCAGCAGCAGGAAAAATATCATGGGGATCAGGATACTTCCCAATGCAGCCTTCCCCTGTCTGCTCCTGGCAATCATAAAATTCTCTACAGTATAATAAGAATAATCTCCGAAAAGCACCAGCACTTCCGTACAGAGTAAAAATGCAGGCAACGCCCATTTCTTCCGGTATGCGCCCTCTCCTGCGAATAATACCCTGCTTCCCAGAAGATAGAATACTCCGTAAGTCATGGAGATCAGAGCGACCGGCACCAGAGTCTTCGCCACGATCACCGTAGCGATGCCGGTCATCTGGGCCAGCCATGCGATCCAGATGGGAAAAGGTGCCAGCCCGTGTCTCACATCCAGTTCCGTATGCATTCCCGTATAAGGGATCTTCTGATACATCCTGCCGGATTCCTCTGCCGCTGCGGAGATTGCCACATAATAGGCATCGTCACCATCACCGTAGACCATCAGCACTGCCAATACCAGCTGCACCAGCAAAAGCACACCAGCCAGCACCCACAAAATAATCTCTGCTTTCTCCGGCTTTGCTTCCCGGACTGCCCGCAGAGTACGGGACTGCCGGAAATACCGGACCGTTGCCGCTGCCAGCAGCACCAGGATGAAGCCGCAATAAGCTACGGTCACCATCCACATACGGCCTTCCAACAGGATCACCGGCACACAGATCACCTGAAATCCCGCCCATAGCAGCATCTGACCGCTAATCCACAGAAATACCGGATTTCTACAGGGTTTATCCACATTTAAAAAACAATTTCCCACCCATGCCGGTATCGCTACCAGCAGAACGGCAAGCCACAGCAAACGAACTGCGATCATGTTTCAACCTCATTTCTGTCTTCTTATCATTTCATTCCTTATCTGGAAAACATATATATCATATCTCCGTGCACGCCTTCCGAAAGCAGAAGTTCCTCCGACGTATAACCATACTTATCCCGGAGCACAGACACTGTTGCTTCTTTATCCACACCCGGTTTGATCAATACGATCACCCGGTCCAGTGCCTCCACGGATTCCGTATCCTTACGTTCCTTCAGTTCCTCTGCCGTTACCAGCAAAGTTTTGGTGTAATGCATAAATTCCGGCAGATTCTCATAATAGCCCACTCCCGCATAAACGCAGATGCACGGGAACTCCTCATATTCTTCCGCCAATGCTTCCTGTCTGGCATATCCCTGATAGAGGTATTCCCCATCATAGGCCGCAAGCCGCAGCCCCTGTACCACCACGAGCAACAGCACCAGCATGCCTCCCACGATCTGTTCTTTCCATCCGGAGATCTCTGTCAGTTTTTTTCCAAGGAGACACAATAGCAAAGCAAGCAGCAATGCCACAAACGGAAACAAAGGCATAATATAGCGGTCCACCAGATACGGTGACATGCGGGATGCCAGCAGAAAATATCCGGCCACCGGCACCATCAGCATCCAGGCCGCATCTCTTCCGGAATTTTCACCTTTCTGTTCCTGTTTCCCGGCCCGGAAGCTCAAATACAGCTTTCCCAGAAGCAGGATTGCGCCGGCGGCACATCCGCCGGTCAGAAGAGGCGCTCCCACTGTCCGATCCGCCAGAATTCTGCCAAATGCAGCCAGTCTCTGTCCGTAACCGGCAAATCCGGAGGCCAGATTGCCGAGAGCTTCCGTCCCTCTTCCGCTGGAGAACACATCCGAAATTGCAAAAGGGAACAATACCAGTCCGATCACTGCAGCGATCACCATGGACCGGATATAGCACCATAATTCTTTGTTCCTGTGCCGGTACAGCAGGATCACTGCGGTAACCGCCGCCAGCAGAAGGCAGTAAAACAGGAAAAAATACTGTGTCAGGAAACCCAGCACCGTAATAGCGATAAGACCCTTGTTTTTCTTGTCAAACCCGTTATTCTTCCATTTTTCCACATGGACGGAAAACAGGGCGACACACAGACAGGAAAGCAGCCCATACATACGGATCAGCAGCACCGTACCCAGTGCTCCGGTACTCATTCCATAGAGAAGCACCGCCAGGATCCCCAGCTGTCTTCCCTTTCCTTCCATGGAAAACACATCTGCCAGCTGTCTCCCCAGCCGCAGTAAAAGCCACAATGTAATTCCCAGACAGACCAGATTGATGCTGCATCCAAGCCACGGTGACAATGTTCCCCAAAAGACAGAACTCATGGTATGCAACAGCATAAAATGTACCGGCGGATGATTGTCATCTTTTACATTAAAATAAACCGACAGGTAATCAAAGGCATCTTTCTGATCCACCGTAACATAATCCTGAAACTGTCGGTCCGTGATCCAGACCGGTTCCTCATAGACATCTGCTTTATAAGACAACAGTTTGCTGTTTCCCCGGTTCCTAAGCACATCTGTTACTGTATTTTTCAGATTCTCCAGAGCCTCTCCCGCACTGTCCCCCTCGATCTCTTCGTTCACGAATTTGGCCAGACGCCCTTCCGGCTGGGTAGGTACGATCCAGGGATTATACCTGGCATTTGCCAGTTCAAAGCTCAGAAGTTCGTCCATGTGATAGCCTTCCTTCCGGCTGGCTCCCGCACCCATCAATACCAGGCACAATATAACTGCCAGCAGTTCCGGCAGGATTTTTTTCCATTTATCCCGTTTTTCCTGTCCAATCATAGGAATCTTCCCATCTCCGTTATTATTCATTATCCATTACCCGATAGAGATAAATGCGGTAATAGCTGTTCTCTGTCTCAAAGGCCTCCGGCCTCATCAGTTCCAGACCGGTATCCTCACTGTGATCGATATAGGCTGCCGACAACAGATAGCTTCCGCCCAGCTGCCTCAGACTTTCCGCATCGATCGTATAGTCCTGAAAATAAAAGCCGCCTTTTTCGATCGTATAATAGCCGGGGCATTCCGCGCTGAACAAATAGCAACGATTCCCCCAATGGTCAAAGCTGTCTTCCAGATATTCACTCTTGTCCAGCTCCGGTGCAATGATCTCCCGGAAACGGTGCTTGTACTCCAGAGAATAGTTATTTGAATAGCCGTCCAGACAGTAAAATCCATGATACAATGCCGCAGCGGGATCGATCCCCAGACTTACGACCCGGTAATCCTGTGGTTCTTCCCCGGTATTCTCCCGCAGGTACTCCTGTACCTGATCCAGCACATCCACGGCATAATAATCCCGGAAGCTCATGGCTGCATAATTCCGGTTCACCAGTTTTTGCAGATTGGGCTTCAGATTGCTCTCCAGCAAAATCTTCCCGGCTGTTGCCACGGTAAGAAGCATTGTGGCCATTACGATGATCCCCGGGATCACACCGTTCCTGCGTCCGTTCCCTGTTTTCTCCGCTCCTGTGTCTCTTTCCGGGAGCTGTTCCGTCAGCAATAACAGGCTGCACCCCAGAATAAAATACCACAGGCAGGGACTCAGCCACAGGACTCTGTTGGCCTGAAAGCCCTTCAGAGCACCCAGACTGGAACGGATAGCGATTCCGATACTGCTGTCCCACAGTGCGGCCACTGCCGCAAAGCCTGCAATAACGGCCAGTGACAGGCCCACGGCTTTCCATAACCGTTTTTCTCCGCCCTCAGGTACATTCTTTTTATCCGCTATGTCCTTCTTCGTTGCCCGATTTAGGAAAAATAAAACAACTGTTGTCATCAACAGCACCACGAGGATCAGTCCATGATAATCCACACTGTGCTGTCCTCCCTGCAGGAGGTTTGTTTTCAACTGACTGAAAAAGTCCACCGGGCTGAGCAGATATTCCGATTTGTGAGAAATCTCTTCTCCCTGTCCTCCGGACAGCTGAAGCAATAATGAACCGTTCTCAACGATATACGTAAGCAGCAAAATCCCCCAGGCTGCAGCCTGTCCGGCGGAGAACTGTTTCCTTTTGTCCACCAGTGTGACGATCTCCCATACCGCCCAGATTCCCAGCACAGCAAAACCGGATAACACCAGGGAAGAATTACATCCGAAAAGCAGTACATAAAAATAACAGAGAATCCTAAAATTCTTCGGTCTGTCCTTTTCCCCCAGTCGCAGTACACAATACATTAACAGCGGCAATCCATACTGGGACAGCCCGTACACCGGCAAAAACGGCAGATACGCATACATACATCC
>OGNW01001722.1_pt1 | contig 10794 bp, 8 predicted proteins | sample 1573591 | NCBI WGS metagenome assembly OGNW01 (sample SAMEA2581894, study PRJEB24529) | metagenome | biome: Human gut stool | place: China | collected 2011
TTTTTAATCGTTGATGTTTCATAAATAGAGTTTTTTATTTGAAGGGATTATATAAGTATTCATTGATGATAGTTATTTTTTTATGCATCTCTTTTTTTAAGATATCGATTTTATTAGAAATATCATCCATATTTTTTACAGGTTTTATAATTTCCATATCGATTGAATTTTCATAAGCTTCTTTTTCTTCTTGTAATTTTATTAATTCTTCAAAATCATCATTATATTCATTGATCATTGTATGAACTGAATCAAAGGCATTTTTGTAGTTGTTTTCTGTAAAACTATTTTCGTCTATGTCTATAGGTATAATCATAATAGGAACGGTAATATTATGATTGTTTACATTTTCTTTGAATTCTTTTACAGCTTTATCTAAATAAACTATTTGCTCACTTAATAATGTTTTTAATAAACCAGTCGGGCAAATATAAACATATAAATCAATGTAATCTATGCTTATCTGCATTTTAATTTAATAAGAAAAGATGTCTGCATTATATGATTGATCAACTTAATCGGAATGATTGGTCAGGTGTATCAGAATTGATGATCAGGAGTAATCGGAATTACTGATCAGCTACGCTAAAATAATCATCTGGTATTTTAAAGTCAAAGAATGTAAGGAAAGTGGTTTATCTGTCGAAAGCGCCAAATACACTATTTTATTTGGCTCTTACGAAAAGACTGTTAACATTGCTATTAACAGTCTGATTTAAATATTATATGTTTAATTATTTTTCGCATAATCATAGAGTGCTTTTAAAGTAAAGGGATCTTTTATTTCTTCATGATAGTTGTCTTTAAATCCATTATATGTATTAAAACCAAGCATGTATATTGCTATAGCTAATGTATCTAGTCTACCAGTAAGTTTTAAGGATATGTTTTTCAATTCTGTTAAAACTGTATCATTTGGAATTTCAAGATTGGAATTATTGTTTACTACATTTTCTATAGTTTCTGGTAATACCATACAAATTTGATAAAAAGCATCATCTTCACCTGTGACTAAAGCGTAAAAATTATCTATACTTACTCTTCTAATTCTTTTATGAGATACTTTATTTTGATCAACAGTTGTTTCCCATTTAATATTTTGCGATTTTTGTGCAATTGCTTCGACTAAGAAGCAGGCACAATCATCATCGTTTAATAATTGATTTTGCATTTTTATATATGTTTTACTAGAAGATGCAGAATTCATAGTATTATGTTTGTTTTTCATTTCTACGTAAATACGGTGAACTATATCTCCGCCAGGTAATTGGATACCATCTTTATTTTCATAAATTACATCCCAACCACCTTCTTTACCATTATCAGGTACATGACAATTTTTTATATATTGAAAAATCCTTTGATGAAAATATCCAATATCATTATTATTAGATTTATCACGTTGTCTAAAAATTTCATTACTTATTATTTCATTCCAAGATGAACGATAAACAGTTTTGTCAAAAATAAGTTTTATAGGATCTATAATATTTTTATTAAATTTTTTTATTTCATATGATTCTAATTTTTTTCCATATTTTTCTATTGTTGAAGAAACGTGATTTTTAAAATTTTCTTCAGATATAAATTGTATATTCCAAGTCATGTTCTTTATTTCCTCCAATGAATTGTATACTTCTTTAGCAATTTCATATGATAAATTAACAGGTACAGCATTACCAACTTGTTTATATTGGGACATAGCATTTCCACAAAATTCCCAATCATCTGGAAAACTTTGACACCTTGCATTTTCTCTAACTGTAAATGGGCGAGATTCCAGTGGATGACAACGTTCAGTTTGTTTTTGAGATGGAGATGTTAAAACAGTTAAAGACGGTTCATTCATACTCATTCTGCGTAATATTCCTGTTCTACCACCTTCCATATTCCAACAACTTTTCATGTATTCCTTTGCTATAAGAGGATCAATATCTTTCCAATATCCTCCCGGAGGAACTAAGTCAAATATTTTTTTCTTTTTTTCTCCGTATGGAATACTTGCACTTTGAGGAACATTGTATAAAACATCTTTTAAAAGAGGTTTATAATCATGTTTTTTTGGAAATTTAAAATTAATTTTATTAGATAGATCATTACGAATTCCAATAGTAAATAAACGTTCTCTTTTTTGGGCAACACCATAATCCCAAGCATTTAACACTTTTTTTTGTATGACATAACCTGCTTTTTCAAAAATTGCTAATATTGTATCATAAGTTTTACCTTTATCGTGTGTTAATAATCCTTTGACATTTTCGAAAATAAACATTTTCGGCTGTAATTTTTCAAGAAATATGGCATAGTGATAGAATAAAGTACCTCTAGCATCTTCTAGTCCTAATCTTTTTCCAGCATATGAAAAGGATTGACAAGGAGCTCCTCCTGAAAGTAAGTCAAGATCTCCTTTTTTTATGTTAAATAATTTTTCAAGATTTTTATCAGAAATATTAGCTATATCATCACATATAACATTCCAATTAGGTCTATTTAATTTTAACGTATTACATGCATCTTTATTGAATTCAACAAGTCCAATAGAGTTGAATCCAGCTTTTTCAACTCCCAGTGCAAGACCACCTGCACCAGCAAATAATTCTATTGTTGTATACATCTTTACCTCTTTCCTAGTTTATAAATGATAATCTATAATATTATATATTAAATTTAAATAATATTGTATAAAAAAAGAAAATCTTATCATATTTTTTATTTTTATTTGAGAGGTTTACTATAAAAATAATAAAAGAAAAATAGAAATAAATGGCGTATATATTAGTGAAGGGATATACTATTGATTGTAGTAATGTATGATAAAGATAAGAGGTGAATATATATGTTGATGGAAATCTATTTAAGTGAAGAAAAGGCAAAAAAGAATAATATTGATTTAGATGAATGTTATCAAAAGATTAATCGTTTCTTTTTTGAACGAGGTGTTAAATTAAAAGAACCCGGTGTTTATCAAGGCGTTAAAGAAGACTTTGATACTTTTGTAATTGCTCAAGGGCAATTGCCTCAAACAAAGTGGTTTTTGAAAGTGGTGGATCAATGGTATATAAGCTATTTTGGTGATACACCAGATAGCCCAGAATATAGGGAAGATGCTTTAAAAATATATTATCAAGCAAAAGAACAAGTTAAAAATTATGTTAGAAAGCAAAAAGGCTCTCAATTTTGATTTAAGTAATCAAGCACTTCAAAAATATTACCCTTCAAAGAATTATAGAAAAGCATGGAGTGATATAAAAGGTTATCTTTTAGAAATTGGTTTTAATCATAGACAATATTCAGGATATGTTTCTATAGATAATATTTCAATGACATATGTTATTCAACATATTATAGAAATGTCGTTATTATTTAAATGGCTGAAATATTGTGTTAAGGAATTTGATGTTACTATAGTTGGTGATGAGTTTAGTTTAAAAAGATATATTAATCAAGAAAATTATATAGATTAATTTTTTTGAAAAGAGGAAATTAAAATGTTGATGGAAATCTATTTAAGTGAAGAAAAGGAAAAAAAGAATAATATTGATTTGAATGAATGTTATCAAAAGATAGATAAGTATTTTAAATCACGTGGTGTAGAAATTGTATCAAAAGGTATCTATAAAGGTGCAAGAGAAGATTTTGGTACTTTCGTAACTGCACAAATGCAGTTACCTGATACAAAATGGTTTTTAAAAGTAGTAGATCAATGGTATATAAGTTATTTTGGAGATGGACCAGAAAGTCCTGAATATAGAGAAGATGCTTTAAGATGTTATTATGAAGTAGAAAAACGTAATAATGGATTCTTTAGAAAGCAAAAGAGCTATATTTAATTTCCATTGACAAGCAATATATTGTTAATTAAAATGAAAATGCATAGAAAAATATATGAAATATATTTTGTAAGGGCCGTGTAGAAAACATGGTTCTATTTTTTTGCAATAATAAAAACCTCTAGTTTATCACTAGAGGAATTCTGCTGTATTTAATAATTGATTCTAAAATAATCTAGACAAGCTTTATATCTATCTTGAGCGGCAAGACAAGTATCTACTAAATAACCTCTTTCATTATTCCATTCCTTTAATCCTCGATAGTAAAACATTTTTAAATTATCTTCGATAATGAATGGTACAATATTGTATTTTAAACATTCTTTAAACATAATTAATCTACCAATTCTACCATTACCATCTTGAAAAGGATGTATTCTTTCAAATTGTACATGGAAATCTAAAATATCTTCGAATGTCTTTTCTTTTTTTGAATTATATTCTTTTAATAAGTCTTTCATTAAATTATCAACATCTTCAGGAAGAGGTGTTTTCATATTTCCAACTTCATTTGGAAATTTTTTGTAATCTCCCACGGCAAACCAATCTTTCTTAGAATCACTTGTTCCACTTTTTAATATAAAATGTAATTCTTTAATAAACTTTTCATTTAGTTCTGTTTTTACATGATCAATAATCATATCAATACAACGGAAGTGATTTGCTGTTTCAATCACATCATCCACATTCAGCACTTCATTTTCTACACCAATAGTATTAGTTTCAAAGATATATCCTGTCTGACCATGAGTCAGACGACTCCCCTCAATATGGTTTGAATTGTATGTCAAATCAATTTGTGTTTTGTGATAAATACCACCAGAGTATTTACTTGCTTTTTCTTCTTGTAAAATAGCAAGTAATGTTTTAGGCTTTTCTTTTCTTTTATTCATACGTTCCGGTTTTTTTGCATTTTCCGGGATATTCCAAGTTTTACCTGTAAGAAAAGCACCTTCTATACGACCCTTAGAACAATAATTTCTTACACTGCGTTCTGATATATTCCATTTTTTTGCGACATCTGCAACTGAAAGATAATTCATTTTTATATCTCCTTCTATATCAAATATGTGTATTTTTATATAGTATATCATATTATCGGCAAAAAACATAAATTTATACGTTGTTAAAATGTATAGTTTTTGCCGATAACGGCAATAAAAAGCCCTCTAGTTTATCACTAAAGGGCTTTTATTATTTTTTGATCATAATAAATTGATAAGGTTTTAAAGTTGTTGGGTTGTAATTGTTGTAGTTATCTAACAAAATGTTTCCTTGAATATCAGGGATTGGTTGTTCTTTGTTTGTAAAGTTACAGAAACAAAGTATTTCTTGTCCTTGATAAGTACGTTTATAACCAATGACATCATCTACTGTGTTGATTTCTTCAAAATCTCCATAAACAAGAGTATCTTCTTGTTTTCTAATAGAGATCATTTTTTTATAGAAGCTATAGATTGAATTTGGATCATTGAATTGATTTTCAACATTGATTTTGTCTTGGCTTCCTGTCATTTTTAACCATGGTTCATGATTACTGAATCCAGCATATTCACTACTATCCCATTGCATTGGTGTTCTGGTATTATCTCTACTTCTAAGGTTAAGGAAATGCATGGCTTCTTCTTTAGTAAAGCCTTCTTCTAAAGCTCTTTGATATTGTCCTAGACTACCAATATCATCAAATTCATCAATGCTTTCTCTTTCAAAGTTTTCCATACCAATTTCTTCACCTTGATAGATAAATGGTGTTCCTCTTAAATTAAAGAACATACCAGCAAGCATTGTTTGAGAATAATAATTATGATTTTTCTTATCTAACACAAATTTATCGATTGCTCTAGGTTGATCATGATTTTCTAAGAAACTCGCAATCCATCCAAGCTTTTGAACTTCTCTTTGACTTGTAAATAAGAGTTCTTTAAATTGTTTAGTTGTCCAATCTTGTCTTTTAAACCATTCTTCATCTTCACTAATATCAAAATTACAATAATTAAAATCAAACATCATTGAAAAACATCCATCTTTACCAATAAAAATACCTAAATCCTTATATTGAACCCCAACAGCTTCAGCGACTGTCATACAATTATGTTTTTCAAATGTTTCTTTCTTCAATTCATCAAAAAAGACTTCAATTCCTGGTTGATTTCTAGAATAAGCAAAACAAGCACTTAAACCATCTTGTCCATCAACAGGACCATCTAAAAATCTTTGATCTTTTTTAATAAAGTTAATTGCATCAACTCTAAATCCCGCAATTCCTTTATCTAACCACCAATTAATCATTTTATAAAGTTCTTGTCTTAAAGCTGGATTTTCCCAATTTAAATCAGGTTGTTTTTTAGAAAAAGCATGGAAATAATATTCATCTCTACCTTCTACCTTTTGCCATACTGAACCTCCAAAAACAGATCTCCAGTTGTTTGGTTCTTTACCATCTTTAGAGGATTTAAAGATATAATAATCATGATAAGGACTATTTGGATTTTTTAGTGCTTCTTGAAACCAAGCATGTTCATCTGAACTATGATTGATAACGAGATCCATAATAATCTTAATTCCTTTATTTTTAGCTTTTTCAATCAATTCTTCTAAATCAGCCATTGTTCCAAATTCAGGATTAATATCATAATAATCAGAAATATCATATCCATTATCATCCATAGGTGATTTATAAATAGGACATAACCATAACAAAGTCACTCCTAAATCCTTTAAATAATCAAGCTTTTCAATAATCCCTCTTAAATCACCAATTCCATCTCCATTAGAGTCCTTAAAACTCTTAGGATAAATTTGATAAGCTATCTCTTTCTTCCACCATTCATTACTCATTTTCTTTTCTCTCCTTTAAAATATATAATTTAGAATAATAATCTCCAATACCATCCTTATTTTCACCACAAGAACTATCACTTATAATAAGTCCCACATTCATCAATTCATCTCCATATAAATCTAAACCATTAACATGATACATCTTATCTTCATCTAAACCTAATAAAGGTAAACGACGATAACCTACATTAACTTCTTGTAAAGGTCGATAGTAACCAACAATTGCTTGTGTTTTATCATGAGAGACAACCATCCAGGCTGTTTCGTTTGATGTAAATGGACTTTTTAAACGATAAAATGTTCCAAATTGAAATAAAGAACGATATTGTTTCATAAAACTAATTTGTTTTTTAATAATTTCTTTTTCTTCAAAGGTTAATTGATTAACATCTAATTCATAACCAAAAGTCCCAAAATAAGCTACATTAGCACGTGTTTCAAGTGGTGTATTTCTAAATGTTTGATGATTAGGAATTGCTGAAACATGTGATCCCATCGAAGATAAAGGATAAACAAGAGAGGTTCCGTATTGAATCTTTAATCTTTCTATTGCATCGGTATCATCACTGGTCCAACATTGAGGGGCATAATAAAGCATTCCTGGATCAAAGCGTGCTCCTCCACTTGCACAGGATTCAAAGAGTATATCAGGGTATTTAGTTGTTAGAACATCGTATAAATGATAAACACCTAGGATATATTCATGCATGACTCTTCCTTGTGATGAAACATCATGAGTGCTTGAATAGACTTCTGACATACAACGATTCATGTCCCATTTAATATATGAAATATAGGAATCATCAATCACATTCATCATTGCCTGGGCGATATAGCTGACAACTTCAGGATTAGAAAAATCTAAAATATATTGATTTCTTCCATGACAACTCTTTCTATGAGGAGTTTTTAATATCCATTCAGGATGATTTCTATATAAGTTAGAATCTTCATTGACCATCTCTGGTTCAAACCATAATCCAAATTTTAAACCTAAATCATGAATTCTCTTTGATAAACCATTAATTCCATGAGGCAATTTATCTAAATTAGGGAACCAATCCCCTAATCCTTGATGATCATTATTTCTATTACCAAACCAACCATCATCTAATACAAATAACTCAATTCCTAATTCTTTTGCTGTATTAGCCATTGAAACAATCTTATCTTCATTAAAATCAAAATAAGTTCCTTCCCAATTATTCACCAAAATAGGTCTTACTTGATCTCGATACTTTCCTCTAGCAAGTCTTTTTTGATAAAGTTGATGATATGTTTGAGACATCTTATTCAATCCTTGATCACTATAAACCATCACAACTTCAGGGCTTTGAAACGAATCTAAATGATCTAATAGATATTCAAAACAATGAGGATGAATTCCCATAGAGACACGTGAGACATGATAATTATCAACTTCTACTTGGGCTAAAAAGTTACCACTATAAACCAAACTAAAACCTAAAACTTCACCACTTGTTTCTTTACAATCTTCTCTTTTTAAAGCAATAAAAGGATTAAATTGATGTGAAGAACATCCTCTCAAAGAATAAATACTTTGAATACCTTCTGTAAGTTTTCTTGTTTTAATAGAACGTTCTCTTGCCCATGATCCTGTAAGTTCAATCATTTCATAATCTTGATCAGGTAAGTCTAAAGATATAGACATCATTTGATTAAGTCTTAATTTTTGTTTCCCCTCATTAACAATAAAAGCATTTCTTGTAATTACAGGAAAATCTTGATAAATAGTATAACTTAATTGAAGCTTTGTTTCAATGACTCCATCATATAAGGTAATGATAAGAGTTTGGGCTTCGTTTTCATTTTCTACATAGGTAGCAGGAAGATCTTTTAATTTTGGTTTTCCTTGTATGATTTCATGACTTACATATTCAAAGTTTAAAATATGACTCCCATTTTCTTGTAAAATATCGATAGCAGGATGACGTAAATCACCTGAACCATAAACAGGATATTCTTGTTTAATATGTTCTAATGAAAAACTTAAATCCCCTTTATAGCTACAAGGTGACATAGGACGAGGAAAGAGTTCTAATAAATGATCAAAGTCTTTACGATCATGAATTCTTTTTCCATAATAGAGTTGTCCTAATTGATTATTTTCTAAGATTTTAAACACATAACTAATTTCATTATTATACAAATGAAAAGTTTTACTTTCTTCATGAAATACAATCATAGATTTCTCCTTAATCACTAAATAGTATTTTTAAAATATCTTCTAAACCATCATCAACAACCGATTTACAAATAATATTTGCTTTAGCTTTTAATAAATCACAGGCATTTCCCATAGCAACCCCTACACGACAAAATTCAATCATTTCTAAATCGTTTTCACCATCTCCAAAAGCGTATGTGTCATCTTGATCTAAATGATAATGATCAAGAACTTTTTGAATACCTGTTGCTTTTGAAATTGTTGGTGAATAGAATTCAAATGCATTGTCACTGCCATGTTCATCAAAATTAATAACATAACCAAAATCATTTTGAATATACTTTTCTATTTTTTCACGATCTTTATTTGTAACATTTGCTTCTATTTTAATCGCTCTTTTTAATACCTCATTACGATCAAACTTTATTGTAAATAGATCTTCAAAATGTCCCTTTTGAACAAAGAAGTTATAAAGTTCTTTATAAGAAGGATCAATGTATAAATGATTCGCTGTCGCAATCATATAATCACAATGAAGTTCTTCTAAAATATTTGCTGTCTTTAAAGCCAAGTTCTTCTGCAATATCAACACCGCGTACAACGGGTTTTTTCTGACTTAAGACTAAAATAGTTTCCAAATAATTTTCTGCGGATTCGTTCGTTTTCAGCAAGATGTTCACCTCGTTTTTCTAAATAGCTGAAGATTCATAAATATATATACATATAGAATAGCATATTTTTCGGAATAGGGCAATGATGGTTTTTGATGGTTTTTCTTAATTTCAGAAAAGTTGTAAGATTTCAGAAAAAAAAGACAATGAGGATAGAAGAAAAGCAAGATAAAAGATGACAGGGGGCAAAAAGAGAGGTAAAATAGGAAAAAACAATGAAATTTAGATGGAGGTTAGGACATACCATGGAACAGGTGATAAAGAAAAGACTGCAGCAGGTGATGGATGCGTCCGTTGCAAAAGGAGAGACACCGGGCTGTCTTCTGATGGTGATCAAAGACGGAGAGGAGCAGGTTTATCTGGAGAGCGGATATGCGGATATCGAAGCAAAAAAGCCGGTTTCCCGCGATAATATTTTCCGTCTCTACTCCATGAGCAAGCCGATTACCGCGACGGCCATGATGATTCTGGTAGAGCGCGGAATCGTCGATCTGGCGGATCCGGTCAGCAAGTATCTGCCGGGCTTCCGGAACCCGGTTGTATGTACAGCGGATGGGAAGATAGAAAAAGCGGAGCGGGAGATCCTTCTGGAGGATATTATGAATATGACATCCGGGCTGACGTACGGCGGAACGGATGAGACGGGACGGCAGACCGATGCACTTTTTCAGGAGGTGATCCACGGACTTAAGGAAGAAAACGGCGGAACGATCAGTACAGTAGAATTTGCAAACCGTCTTGGAAAAGTCCCGCTTCTGTATCAGCCGGGCCAGTCCTGGAGTTATGGAACGTCGGCGGATGTCGTAGGTGCGGTGATTGAGGTGGCAAGCGGCATGCGCTTTGGGGATTTTCTGAAAAAAGAAATTTTCGAGCCGCTCGGCATGAACGATACCGATTTCTGGGTTCCGGCAGAAAAGCAGGATCGTCTGGCGAAGGTGTATGACTGCAGGGAGGGACAGCCGTCTGTCCGTTATCTGGACAATAACCTTGGCATTCAGAACGATATGGCGTACCGCCCGGCATATGAGGCAGGCGGAGCAGGCCTTGCATCTACCATCGACGATTATGCGAAATTTACACAGATGCTGCTGAACGGCGGCACCTACAACGGTGTACAGATTCTCCGTCCGGCGACGGTAAAATTTCTGGGAGGCCACACATTAAGCGCGGTACAGCAGGCAGGCTTTGATAACTGGATCGGTCTGGAAGGATTTTCCTACGGAAATCTGATGCGTGTTCTGGTAGATCCGACGCGTGCGGTAAC
>OGNW01001733.1_pt1 | contig 10713 bp, 10 predicted proteins | sample 1573591 | NCBI WGS metagenome assembly OGNW01 (sample SAMEA2581894, study PRJEB24529) | metagenome | biome: Human gut stool | place: China | collected 2011
ATTATCGAAGTGCGGATTTTTGGTCCGGGAAGAGAGCCAAGGGTATATTTACCTGACGATGTGACAGTCTATGAGATTGCACCAAGGGTGAAGCTTGGGAGTATTATTGAATTTCAGGAAAAGCGAAGCAGGCAGAATATGAAGATTGGATATTATGATGCCAAACGAGTGATCTACGGACTTGCGGGTACGATTTACTATATTGAACAAACGAAAGAAGAGTGGTATTATGAAAAGAAGTTTGAGGGCCTGACAGAGCATGACCGAAGGGAGATTGCATTCTGGCTGAAGCTTCCGCTGCGCACAAAGGAAGCAGAGTTGTATCTTGCAATGTTGGAGGCGAGCGCAAAATATCTGCATGTCCCAAAGTACCGGATCTATACCGTGGAAGAATTATTTGATCTTATGAAAGAAAAATATGAAAAGAAAGACAACAAAGAGGCTGTTCCATATTTTACGGAACTGCTCCTTGCGATGGGAAAGGAAGAATAGTATGAATTTAAAAGGACGTCATTTTTTAACATTAAAAGATTATTCTAAAGAAGAAATTAAATACTTATTAGATTTAGCACATCAATTAAAAGCAGATAAAAAAGCGGGAAAAATTGGACAACATTTATTAGGGAAAAATGTATGTTTGATTTTTGAAAAAACATCAACAAGAACACGTTGTTCATTTGAAGTGGCTGTTTTAGATGAAGGTGGACATGCTACTTTTTTAAGTAACTCACAAATGGGGAAAAAAGAATCCATTGAAGATACAGCTAAAGTATTAGGAAGAATGTATGATGGTATTGAATTTAGAGGATTTAAACAAGAAACAGTAGAAGCACTAGCAAAATATTCAGGAGTACCTGTATGGAATGGTTTAACAGATGTCGATCATCCAACTCAAACACTTGCTGATTTTCTAACAATCGAAGAACATTTAGATAAACCATTAGAAGATATTAAATTTGTCTTTACTGGAGATATTCGTAACAATGTATGTTATGGTTTAATGTATGGAGCTGTTAAAATGGGAATGCATTTTGTTTGTCTAGGTCCAAAATCATTACATATCGATCCAGAAGTACTTGCTTATTGTAAAGAAGAAGCTAAAAAATCAGGTGGAACAATTGAAGTGACAGATAATGTTGATGAAGCAGTTAAAGAAGCTGATGTTATTTATACAGATATTTGGGTAAGTATGGGGGAAGATGAAAGCTTATATAAACCAAGAGTAGAAATGTTATCACCATATAAAGTAACTCAAGAAATGATGAGTAAAACAGGTAAGGATTCGACTTTATTTATGCATTGTTTACCTTCATTCCATGATTTTGAAACAACTGTAGCAAAAACAAAACATGAAGAAGGTATTGATATTCGAGAAGTTGAAGATGAAGTCTTTAGATCAAAAAATTCTGTAGTTTTTGATGAAGCTGAAAATAGAATGCATACAATTAAAGCTGTCATGGTCGCAACAATTGGAAAAGATGCTTAGGCATCTTTTTTAAATTTGTTTCTTTTTTAAGCAAATTATTTAATTTTGTGCTATGATAATTTTAGGTGATCAATATGAAAGGTAAGACATATGTACTTTCTGATATTCATGGTAATTTTGAAATATTTAAAAGAATGTTAGAAAAAATACAATTTAATAGTCATGATCAACTTTATATACTTGGAGATATTTGTGATCGCGGACCTTGCAGTTTAGATATCTATTTTTATATTCAAAAGTTTGATAATATTACTTTACTTAAAGGCAATCATGAATATATGATGCAAGAAGCTTTAAAAGAAGCAATTGATCATAATGATTTTGATTTTCCTAGTTGTGAATTTAAATTATGGGCACAAAATGGTGGAGAAAAAACAATAGAAAATATTCGAAATTATTTATGTAAAAAGAATTTGTATCATTGTGATTATACAATTGTAAGAAATGTCTTTTTGAGAAATCTTTATAATTATCTTAAAAACTTACCTTTATATATTGAACTTACTGTTAATCATAAAGATTATGTATTAGTACATGCAGGAATAGATCCCGAAAATTCATTAGAAGATCAAGAAGAAGATACGCTTTTATGGATTCGAGATTATTTCTTTTTAAGTGAATGTGACTTAAAAAAGACATATATTTTTGGACATACACCACTTTGTTTTATTAATCGAGATAAAAGTTTTGATGTTTGGTATGATGATGAGTTTCATAATAAGATAGGTATAGATGGTGGTCTTGCTTTAGGAGAAAGAGGACAACTGAATTGTATATGTTTAGATGATGATAAAGTTTTTGTAATCAAAATGAGTGAGGTTAATCATGCGTAGTGCTTTTTATAATTTAATTAATTTTATTAATACGGCTAAAGTAGATGATGTTTATGCAAATGCAGCTAAAAAGATATTAGAAAATATTAATAAAATACCAGAGTTAAATATTACAGATGTTGCAGAAATGTGTTTTGTTTCTACAGCAACAATTTCAAGACTATGTCGAAAACTTAATTATGAAAGCTTCAGTGATTTTAAAATGGATGTGACCATGAATTTACGTTATTTTAATCATGATTCAATGCGTATGCAATTTGACCATCAACTTCCTGTTTTACCAGTTGCAGGAAAAACAACTAAAGATTTATTTAATGATCATTTTGAAAATATTGTACAAAACTTAAGATCAACTTATGAAATGATCGAATTTGAAGAATTAGAAAAACTGGTAGATCTTATTTATCAAAGTAATGAAATTTGTTTTGCGGGTAACTATTTTACCCAATCTGTTTCCATGCAACTACAAATTGAATTATCCTATTTAGGAAAGAAATGTACAGGAATGTATCCTTTACAAAGTCAAAAAGAAGTGGTTCGTGATTTAACAGGAAATGATTTGATTATTGTTTCTTCGATTGCAGGAGGTTATTGGCAAGATCATCCAGATATGTTAAGAGAGATTGCAAAAAGTAGAGCACATAAAATATGTATTACTCAAGTAGAAAATATACCATATCAAGAGCAATTTGATATGCTTATTCAAGTAGGAACAGATCATTTATCTTTGATTGGTAAGTTTTCGATTACGTACATTTTTGAATTATTAGAAGCACTTTATCATATAAAATATGGTAGAGCATAAGAAAAAGGGCGAAAGCCCTTTTTAAAATTGTTTTAAGTATTCTTCATTTAAAGCAATAACTTTTTTCATCATCTCTTGACCACATGCACCTATAGTATTTCTTTTGTTAACGCACGTATTAACATCAATAGCTTGATAAACATCTTCTTCAAAAACATCAGAAATATTTTTAAATTCTTCTAAAGTTAATTCATCAAAATCTTTATTTTGACTAATTGCATATAAGACAAGTTGTCCAATAATACCATGTGCATCTCTAAAAGGAACACCTTTATTGACAAGGTAATCAGCAGCATCAGTTGCATTTGTAAAACCACCAGTTGCTGATTTTTTCATTTTTTCTTTATTAAATGTTGTTGTTTTTAACATATCACTTAATAATTGAAGACAACCTTTAGTAGTATTTAAAGCATCAAAATACATTTCTTTATCTTCCTGCATATCTTTATTATAAGCAAGAGGTAAACCTTTCATTGTTGTTAAAAATCCCATTAAAGCACCATAAACACGTCCTGTTTTTCCTCTAATTAACTCGCAAATATCAGGGTTTTTCTTTTGTGGCATAATAGAAGAACCAGTAGAGAAAGTATCATCTAGATCAATGAATTGATATTCGTTGGTATTCCAAATAATCATTTCTTCAGATAAACGAGACATATGCATCATCATCGTAGACATCGCACTTAAAAGTTCAATTAAATAATCACGATCTGAAACACCATCAATACTATTTAAACAAGGTCCTTTAAATCCTAAGATTTCAGCACTGTATTCTCTATCTAGAGGATATGTTGTTCCAGCTAAGGCACCTGAACCTAATGGACAATAATCCATTCTTTCATAAATATCATGTAAACGTGATTGATCACGCTTAAACATTTCAAAATAAGCTCCAATATGATGAGCTAAAGTAATTGGTTGTGCTTTTTGTAGATGGGTAAAACCAGGCATGATGGTATCGACATGTTCTTTCATGATTTCATGAATAGTTTTTAATAAATCAACAAGTAAAGTATTCAACATTTCGATTTGATCTTTTGTATAAAGTCTCATGTCTAAAGCAACTTGGTCATTTCTACTTCTACCAGTATGTAATTTTTTACCTGTAACACCAATACGATCAATTAATGTAGATTCGACAAAGCTATGAATGTCTTCAAAGCTTTCATCAATTTCTAATGTTCCATTTTCAACTTCATTTAAAATTTCTTTTAAAGTTTTTTCAATGAGTTGACCTTCTTCTTGTGTTAAGATTTCTTGTTTTGTTAGCATTTTTACATGACCAATACTTCCTTTGATATCTTGACTGGCAAAAGTCTTATCAAATTTAATAGAAGCATTAAAATCATAAACAAGTTGGTTTGTAGGTTTAGTGAATCTTCCACCCCATAAATTCATAAATTTCCTCCTTTAAATAAAAAGAGCAGTGGGCTCTTTTTATTTTTTGTTATTTAATTTCATTGCACGTACTTTAGATGAAAGACCATATAAAGTAATGAATCCTTCAGCGTCATGATGATCATATAAATCACCAGTTTTAAATGATGCGATATCTTCATCATATAATGAATAAGGAGAAGTTGTACCTTCTTTAATAATATTACCTTTATATAATCTAAAGTTTGTTGTACCTGTTACATATTCTTGAGTTTTATCAACAAAAGCAGTTAATGCTTCTCTAAGTGGTGAGAACCATTTAGCAGCATAAACAAGTTCAGCAAATTCAACAGAAACAAGACGTTTATATTTAAGTGTTTCTCTATCTAAGATAAGTTCTTCTAATTGTTGATGTGCTTCCATTAAGATAGTACCACCTGGTGTTTCATAAACACCTCTTGATTTCATACCAACAACACGGTTTTCTACGATGTCAATAATACCAATACCATGTTGACCACCGATTTCATTTAATTTTTCTAAGATTTCTCTTTGTGATAATTTTTCACCATTTAAAGCAACAGGAACACCTTTTTCCCAATCAATTGATAAGTGAACATCTTCTTCTGGAGCTTTTTCTGGAGAATTTGATAATACTAATAAGTGATCATAATTTGGAGCACATGATGGATCTTCTAATTCTAATCCTTCATGAGAAATATGCCAAATATTTCTATCACGAGAATAGCTATTATCAGCAGAGAAAGGTAAATTAATACCATGAGCTCTACAGTATTCAATTTCAGATTCACGAGAATCCATTGTCCATTTAGGATCACGCCAAGCAGCGATAATCTTTAAATCTGGAGCTAAAGCTTTAATTCCTAATTCAAAACGAATTTGGTCGTTCCCTTTACCAGTAGCACCATGACAAATAGCAACAGCACCTTCTTTACGAGCAACATCAACTAATACTTTCGCGATTAATGGACGAGCAGTTGCAGTCCCTAATAAGTATTTGTATTCAAATACAGCATCTGCTTGAACAGTAGGCATAATGTAATTTTCTACGTATTCATCAACCACATTTTCAATATAAAGTTTACTTGCTCCACAAGCTTTTGCACGTTCTTCTAGGCCATCTAATTCTTCTTTTTGACCAACGTCAATACAGCAACAAATAACTTCATAATCATAGTTTTCTTTTAGCCATGGAATGATTGCAGTTGTATCTAATCCGCCAGAATAAGCTAAAACAACTTTTTCTTTCATTTATAGTTTCCCCCTTGTTTTTATATTATAAATTATTATTATCATAAACTACTTTTTTTAAATATGCAATATCCTTGTCGAAATGTTGGATGTTAAAAAATGTAAACGTATCTTTATTATATATAAAAAATTTTTTTCTTAATAAATCATTATTGACAAAATGGAAATTTGTCATATAATGATTTTAAACTCGAGGACTAAAAGAGTAGTCTTTATGGAAATCAAAGCGATCCTATGTTGATGGAAGATAGGAATGGAAGTAAAGATGAAACGCATTTACGAGAGGAAAGATGGAAATTAAGTATATCTTTTGGTAGATCTGCCTTAAAGATGAAAGAGGTTGTAAGGTCAACTTACAACAATTAGAGTGGTAACGCGATTAGTCGTCTCTATTTATAGAGACGACTTTTTATTTTTTTTATAGGGGGAAAGTAAGAAATGATTAATGTAGGTATTGTTGGTTCAACTGGTTATGGAGGATGTGAACTTGTTAGATTTTTATTAACACATCCAAATGTTCATATTGAATGGGTTTCTTCTAGAACTTATAGTGATCAAGAATATAGTGATGTTTATAAGGGGTATTTCACTTTATTAGATCAAAAATGTGTAGATGAAAATCTTGAAAAATATTTAGATAATGTAGATGTGGTTTTCTTTGCTACACCTCAAGGGGTTTGCGCTAAGATGGTAAGTGAAGAAGTTTTAAAGAAAGTGAAAGTAATTGATCTATCTGCAGATTATCGTATTAAAGATGTAGAAACATATGAGTCATGGTATGGAATTAAGCATGCTTCACCTGAATTTATTCAAGAAGCTGTTTATGGATTATGTGAAATCAATAGAGAAGATGTTAAAAATGCAAGACTGATTGCTAATCCAGGATGTTATCCAACATGTTCAATTTTATCTATTTATCCACTTGCTAAAGCAGGGCTTATTGATATGAATACATTGATTATTGATGCTAAAAGTGGAACAAGTGGTGCAGGTAGAGGTGCTAAAGTACAAAACTTATATTGTGAAGTGAATGAAAGTATTAAAGCTTATGGAGTAGCGAGTCATCGTCATACTCCTGAAATTGAAGAACAATTAGGGTATGCTTCTTCATCAAAGGTTTTACTTAACTTTACACCACATTTAATTCCAATGAATAGAGGTATTCTAATTACTGCTTATGCTTCATTAAAAGATGGTGTAAGTGAAGAAGATGTTAAAAATGCTTATGATATATATAAGGATGAATATTTTGTACGTGTTTTAAAAGAAGGAAATGTTCCTGAAGTCAGAAATGTTAAATGTTCAAATTTTGTTGATGTAGCTTATAAAGTAGATCCTCGTACACATAGAGTTATTATGATGGGGGCTATGGATAATCTTGTTAAAGGAGCTGCTGGTCAAGCTATTCAAAATATGAATATTATGTTTGGTTTAGATGAAAAAACAGGGCTTATGTTAGCACCTGCTATGTTATAAGGGGAAAAGAGTATGAAAGTAATAGAAAATGGTACAGTAACAAATCCAAAAGGATATCAAGGGGCTGGATTACATATTGGTATTAAAAAGAGAAATAAAGATTTTGCTTTAATTGTTTCTGATGTTGAAGCAAAAGCAGTAGGAACTTTTACAACAAATATGGTAAAAGCGGCTCCTGTTTTATGGGATAAACAAGTTGTAGAAAACAGTGATACAGTAAAGGCTATTGCGATTAACAGTGGGATTGCCAATGCTTGTACTGGAAAACTTGGAAATCAAGCAAATGAAAAATTCGCAAATATTGTAGGAAATGCTTTAAATGTAGAAAAAGAAAAAGTTTTGATTTGTTCAACAGGAGTCATTGGTAAACAATTATCTACTGATCCAATTGAAAAAGGAATTGATGAAGCTTTAAAACAATTAAAAGATGATCATCAAGCAGGAATTGATGTAGCTACTTCAATTATGACAACAGATACAAAACCAAAACATTTAGCTGTTGAAATTGAAGTAAAAGGAAAAACGGTAACTATTGGAGCATGTTGTAAAGGTTCAGGGATGATTCATCCAAATATGGCAACAATGCTTGGATTTATTACAACTGATTTAAATATTTCTAAAGAATTATTAAATAAAGCATTAAAATCAGTTATTCCAGATACTTTTAATATGATTTCTGTAGATAGAGATACTTCAACAAATGATACTGTTTTATTACTCGCTAATGGTTTAGCTGGTAATGATGAAATTGTAAAAGAAGATGAAGATTATCAAACATTTAAAGAAGCTTTATATTATGTTAATGAATACTTAGCTAAATGTATTGCAAGTGATGGAGAAGGGGCTACTAAATTATTAGAAGTAAATGTAAATGGTGCAAAAGATGTTAAACAAGCAAAAGTAGTTGCTAAAAGTGTTTGCACATCACCACTTGTAAAAACAGCTATTTTTGGAAATGATGCAAATTGGGGAAGACTTTTATGTGCGATGGGATATTCTGGGGAAGAATTTGATCCTTATCAGGTAGATTTATATATAGAAAGTGAATTTGGTAATTTAAAACTTGTAGAAAATGGGATGGCTACAGATTATAGTGAAGAATTTGCAACTAAGATTCTATCGAGTGATTATGTAAAAACAAATATTGAAATGAAAATTGCTGATGCAAAGGCAACAGCTTGGGGATGTGATTTGACTTATGATTATGTCAAAATCAATGCTGATTATCGTTCGTAGGGGGAAAAGAGATGCAACAAGAGTTTAAGAAGGAAATTAATAAAGCGGAAATTTTAGTAGAAGCGCTTGGATATATGCAAAAATATGAAGGTGATATCGTTGTCATCAAATATGGTGGAAGTGCCATGACAAATGAAATCATCAAAAAAAGCGTTTTAAAAGATATTGCTGTTTTGAAATCTGTAGGGTTAAAACCAATTATTGTACATGGTGGGGGAAAAGACATCAATAGAATGTTAGATCGTGTACAAATTAAAAGTGAGTTTAAAAATGGTCTAAGAGTTACTGATAGAGATACTTTAGAAATTGCGGAAATAGTTTTATCTGGAAAAATCAATAAAGGTCTTGTAACACATTTAGAACAAATTGGAACACATGCTGTTGGATTATCTGGAAAAGATGGAAATATGATTACGGTAGAAAAGGTTATGCCTCAAGGTGAAGATATTGGTTTTGTAGGGAAAATTATAAGTGTGGATACTACACTCATCAATACTTTATTAGATCAAGGGTATACACCGATTATTTCAACAATTGGTTTAGATGAAAAATATCTTGCTTATAATATTAATGCGGATGATGTTGCTACAGCAATTGCACGTGCTGTTAAAGCAAGTAAACTTGTTTTCTTAACGGATATTGAAGGTGTATTAGAAGATCCAAATACCTCAGAAACATTGATTTCAAAAATTGATACTGAATCAGCTAAAGAATTATTTGAAAGTGGTATTATTACTGGAGGAATGATTCCAAAATTGAAGAATTGTTTAGAGGCAGTACAAAATGATGTTAAACGTGTTCATATTTTAGATGGAAGATTAGAACATAGCTTATTAATAGAAATCTTTACTAAAAAAGGTGTTGGAACAATGATTAAAAAATAGAACTCAAATATGAGTTCTATTTTTTTAGCTTTATAATATTGATTTCATCATATGTCATAAAACGATGTTGATCATTTGATTCTTTATGAAAACCATTAGAAATGAGAAGGGTAGTTCCATTATTAGTATGTTTACCACTTACATATTTTTTACCCATTTCTTTTGTTTCTAATCCGCCAATAAAAGGAATCTTATAGTATCCACCTAAAGTATGACCAGATAATTGAAGTTGGACAGAACTTTCTTTAATTTGTGTAAAATAATCAGGTTGATGAACTAAAGCAATTTTATAATGATCCTTATTGTCTTCGCTGATTAAACCTGAACAATCACCGGAATTTTCTAATCCTAATAAATCAATAATAGAACCTTTATAATAAATATAACGTAATTCATTATGCAAAACTTCAAATCCAGCTTCAGTTAATAAATTTGTATTATTAGTAGAATCACCTTGATCTTTTTCTCCTAAAACAGCAAATTTACCATAACGAGAGTGTATATTTTTTAATATTTGACTTACTTGATCAGTTTCAAATGAATCATTACTATAAATATCTCCACCAAATAAAATTAAATCAACATCTTTTTTATTTAAATCTTTAACAGCTTCTTTTAAGTGATTTAAATCTTCTTTAGAAGAAAGATTTAAATCAGAAAAATAACCAATCGTAAAACCATTAAATTCTTTTGGTAATGCTTTTTGAGTAAATGCGGTTTCTTTAAAATGATATGTGTTTTGACTTTGAATATACCATTGATAAAGGCAAATAACTAAAAAACAAGAAAGAATAATTAAAATTATTTTTTTAATTTTATTCATTATTTTTTATTCATTATAACAGGAATTATCATTGGATTTCTTTTTGTTTTACGATAAAAATATTGAGAAAGAACATCTCTTGTTGTATTTTTGATTTCACCAAAAGTTGTTTTTCCTGCAAGTAATTGACCTAAAGCTTGTCCAACTAAATTTTCAGCTTCACGAATCATTGGAAAACTATCTTTCATATAGACAAATCCACGAGAAATAATCACAGGTTTTGTAAGTAACTTTCCTTCATGTGAATCCATAGCAATTAAAACAGAAACCATACCATCTTCAGATAAGATTTGACGATCCCTTAAAACAGCAGTTGATAAACCTGAAAGATCATTACCATCAACATAAATATCATCTACATGAATTCTTGGTCCTAAACGAGCAGTTCCTTTATTAAGTAAAATTGTATCTCCATTACTTAAAACAAATGTATTTTCTTTAGGAACACCTACTTCTTGAGATAATTCAGCATGAATTTTCAACATACGATATTCACCATGTACTGGGAAAAAGTATTTAGG
>OGNW01001740.1_pt1 | contig 10680 bp, 9 predicted proteins | sample 1573591 | NCBI WGS metagenome assembly OGNW01 (sample SAMEA2581894, study PRJEB24529) | metagenome | biome: Human gut stool | place: China | collected 2011
GAAGCTTGCCATAGAGGCTGAGGTATATCCGTAGCGGTTCGGTCATGAGATGACAGTTGCCTTGCTCGTAAGGAAAAAACGAAGACGTGAAGGAGGTTAAACAGTGTATCATTATACTGCGATCCAATGGCTATTTTTCTTTTATTTTTATTGCTTTTTCGGCTGGTGTTTTGAATCCACCTATGTATCCCTGAAAAGCAGGAAGCTGGTCAACCGTGGTTTCTGCCGCGGACCGTTTCTGCCGCTGTATGGAAGTGGAGCCATCATGATGCTGGTAGTGTCCATGCCGTTTCAGGACAATCTGGTGTTAGTCTATATTGCCGGATGTATCGGGGCTACGGTGCTGGAGTATGTCACAGGTGTGACTATGGAGGCGTTATTTAAAGTCAGATATTGGGACTATTCCAAGAATAAATTCAATTTCCAGGGACATATCTGCCTGGGGTCTTCATTGGCATGGGGTGGTCTGACGATCCTGATGACGGAGTTTATCCATAAGCCCATTGAACATCTGGTATTGTCCATTCCGGACAGCATCCTCACTCCTGTGACACTGGTGCTGACGGCGCTGATTGGTGCGGATTTCGCATTATCCTTCAAGGCAGCCCTGGATCTGCGGGATGTACTGGAGAAGATGGAGAAGGCAAAAGAAGATATGCTGCGGATCCAGAAACGGCTGGATGTCATTATTGCTGTGACCAGTGAAGATCTGGAGAACCGCAAGGAGGGATTCAGCGAGAGTCTGGCCCAGAAGAAGGAAGACTTTACTGCAAGTATTACCACCAGAGTGGAGGACCTGAAGTCCAACATTGAGGGCAAGCTGGAGAGCTTCCGCACTTCCGCACAGAAATCTCCCAATCAGTATTTGGAGAGCGTGAAGAACGAGGTCGCCGAGTTGCGGCAGAAGTACACCAGAAGCGTGGCAGACAGAGAGAATGTCAGCAGTTTAAGAGATTTCTTCCAGCGTGACATGATCCGGTACAACCCTACCATGAGTTCCGAGAAGTTCAAGGAAGCTCTGGAAGAAATGAAAGAGCACTCCAATAAGAAAAATGAATAAAAAGCAGAAAAAAGCATGTCTGTGATGCCCGTTTTTAGGGGGCGGAAGGGCATGCTTTTTTTGCACATGGAAAATGAGAAAAAAAAAGGAAAAAATAGGAAGAAATAGGATTGACAATATAACGGGGGGGGTATACTAAATAACGGTAAAAATAAAATCCATAACATTATACTTAGGAGGAATGAGATAATGAAAAAGAAATTAATCATTGCCGCAGCCATTGCATTCGCAGTATTTGCAATTCCTTACGGCAGCAGTGCACTGTCTACCGTATCTGTAGCAAGTGAGAATAATACGGTGGCACCGACACCTGCACCGAGCACCAAACCGGTAGAAGAGGTAAAGAATGCGGTAGATGCTATTGATGCATCCAAGATTACTGATGCGGCATCTGCAGATAATGCGGCAGTTGCTTTGATAAAGATCGGTTCTCAGGATCTGAAGGAAGCAATGAATGCAGGACAGGATACTGTTAATGATGTTGCAGCCATCGAAGCAGCATACAAAAAGGCAAAGGGAATTAAGGATACTACCCTTGCTAACTCCGGCGCTGTAAAGGCTGTAGGCATTGTTGGTGCAGCATTTGTTGCTCCTGACACAACATTGAGTGTAGAAGCACCGGCGGCTACACCTGAGATTACTTCTTCTACATACGCAGTAACTTCTACTCCCGTATATGTAGAAATCAGCCTGAAGGCTGGTACTTATTCAGTTGAATCTCTGCCTATTCCCGTAGCAGTTACCATTGAGACTCCTGCAGGTGTAGATGGTAATAAGGCAGTGATTTTCCACTTTGTAAATGGTGGACTGGAAGAAATCAAGCCTATTTACAATGCTTCCGCAAACACTTTGACCTTTACTGTAAATCACTTCTCCACTTTTGCTATTGCAGAAGCTAATAATACCGCAACAGCAGAAGGTACTGACAACGCATTTGGAAGATATCGTGACAATGTGGCAAGCGAGATCGCTAATGCCAAGGACGGTGCTACCGTTAAGATCAGCAGAGACAAGAATATCAATGCTCTGCCCAACGATATCATGCAGGCTCTGTACAAGAAGCAGACGGTAGCTCTGGAGCTGGAGTTCTCCTTCGAAGGCAACGAGTATACGGTAACCATCCCTGCCGGTAAGGCAGAAGACAATGCTATCGAATGGTATGGTCCTCTGTACCTGCAGATGCGTTACGGCAAATAAGTAACCGTAAGGAAATGAAATAACCGGGAAATATAAGGCACTCTTCAGTCAATGAGGGGTGCCTTGTTTTTCAGTCTGAAGGATAATGTAAGCTATGAAGAAACAGGAACAAAATACAAAAGAGACCGTGAGTATGCTGGTTTATGGGTATCTGGTGATTCTTTTTGCCGGTTTACCGCTGTATATGCAGAACAAGCTGGTGATGATCGGAAATGCAAAATATTTGTTTTTCCGGAATACTACGCTGGTGCTGGGGGCTTTTGTGGTGCTGGCTGTGCTGTGGCAGAGGATCCGGGGAGAACAGACAACGAAACGGACGTGGAAGAAAACGGATGTGTTTATGCTGTTGTATCTGGTGTCTGCAATCTTTTCTTATGGAATCAGTCCCTGCAGGGAGGATGTCCTTTTAGGGTATCCCGGCTGGTATATGGGGCTGGTGACCCAGGGATTGCTGGTGGGGATCTATTTTGCGGTATCCCGGTATTATGACGGCAGCAGAAGTATCTGGTGGATCGCCGGAATCACAGCGGGAATCGTGACACTGATCGGACTGTTGAACCGTCTGGACATCGATGTGCTGGGAACTTTCCGCGGAATGGAAAACGGAGAATGGAACCGGACCCAGCTGTTGTCCACCATCGGTAACAACAACTGGTATGCAGGCTATATCAGTGTGACGGCAGGTATCTCCCTGGCAGCAGCTTTTATGGGAAAACAACAGGTCAGAGCACTGGGACTGCTCGGGAGTTTTTTGTTTTTTGCATCGGCTATTACTTCCAACAGTACTACAGCTATACTGGCAGCCTGCGGATTAAGCCTGCTGTTACTGTTGCTTTCTCTGCGGAAGAGAGGCCGGCTGCTGCGGGCATTGGAGATCCTGATGCTTTTACCGCTTTCGGTGTTTATGGTCAGGATGTTTTTGCTGTTACATCTGACCGGCCTGGTGCTGGCAGGGGATGCCGAAAAAAGACTCTTTTTTACCCCGGCCTGGTATGTGGTGTTTGTTGTGGAAGTGGCGGTATATCTGATTTTGCAGCTGCGGGAGAGACAGGAGAGAAGTGACCGGCTGGAGAGCGGCCGGGTTTTTCGGACCGTTGTGGGGCTTGCGGTTGCGGTGACGCTGGCGGCACTGCTTCTTGGCTGTCTGCTGGTGGCGGGATATCTGCCCGGCAGTGATAAAGTGTCGGAAGTTGCCAACGGCCGACTGGCACTGTGGAAGGTCACGATTCTTACTTACGGAAAAGAGGGACTCCTGTTTCAGATATTCGGTATGGGTCCTGACAGCTTCTATTATGCGCTCTATCAATGGGGCAGTGACGCCATGGACTGGATCAACCGGGGACTTCTGGACAACAATATCTATTCCAATGCCCACAACGAATGGCTGACCCTCCTGGTACAGCAGGGAATTCTGGGCGTCATTGCCTACGGTGGAATCTTCCTCACCGCATTCCGGAACCTTCGAATCTCCGCAACCAGGGATCCCCGGGCACTTGCAGTTTTCCTCGGCCTCACCGGCTATTTGATCTGCTCACTGTTCACTTTTCAACATGTGTTGTCCACACCCTTTGCCTTTGCTCTTCTGGGAATGGCAGAGGGTGTTTTTATGTAAAGTCATCTTAATAAAGTTTTAAAGGTTTTTCCTGTTTTTTATTAATCTGTTATCTGCTACAATAAATTCATCAGCGGGACATCTGTGGACAAAGCAGATGTTCTGGCAGCGTAAGGGAAAGCTCCTTGCGCAGGAAGTGTCCGGGCTGCAGCCACCGGCACAGAAATGAGGGAGAGTATGTACAATATATTGATCTGTGATGATGAGAAGGATATCGTAAACGCGTTAAAGATATACTTAAATGACACCAATTATCATTTTCTGGAGGCTTTTGACGGTGAGGAAGCCGTACATATGGTAGAGACGAATGAGGTGCATCTGGTACTGATGGATATTATGATGCCGAAGCTGGACGGCATTCAGGCTATGATCAAGATTCGGGAAAGGAGTAACGTGCCGGTGATCCTGCTGACTGCCAAGGGCGAGGATTCCGACAAGGTGCTGGGACTTACGGTAGGAGCGGATGACTATATCACGAAGCCTTTTAACCCCATCGAAGTATCCGCCAGAGTCAAATCCCAACTGCGTCGCTATATGCAGCTGGGTGGAGGTACTGTCCGACCGGATGTGATAAGAGTCGGTGGTATCGAACTGGATGACAAGGAGAAAAGGGTGATGCTGGACGGCGAGCTGGTAGCACTGACGCCCACGGAGTATGAGATCTTAAAGCTTCTGATCCAGAATCCGGGACAGGTATTTTCCCCGAAGGAGATCTATACCAGAATCTGGAACGACCTGCCCCTGGGCAGCGAGAATACCGTGGCGGTACATATCCGGCATTTACGGGAAAAGTTGGAAATCAATCCGGCAGAACCCAGATACTTAAAAGTAGTCTGGGGCCAGGGATACAAATGTGAGAAGCAGGGATAAGAGCAGGCAGGTGAGCGGAGCAGCTTGAGGAAATAAGGAGACAGGAATATGGATAACAGGGAAGAAAACAGCAGGAGCACAGAACAGGACAGAGTGGCAAATCCGGTGGAAAAAACAGTGAGTACGACGGTAGAACCAGCATTGTCAGAGAATAAAAGGGAACGGAAAAAAAGAGAAAAAGCAGAGAAAAAAAAGAATGCACCGGCACAGGGAAACAGCCTGTTGGGCAGCACAATGGCAAAGGTTGTGGCATTTGTTCTGATGATCGCAGCCGCAATTGTGGGGGTGTTGGGACTCTATGGTACCTGTATGCTTGCAGACAGTGGAGCGTATTCCTCCGGTGAAAGGATGTTTATCCATGATCAGCTGTTGTACCGGCAGGTCAATCAGGATCTGTATCGGATACGCGACTGGTATGAGAATGAGAGCTTGCAGACCATGGAAGCTTATTGCAGGCAGCGGAACATCTGGGTAAAGGTGGAGAGCTACGATCTGGATACGGATGAATTCCTGGGAGAATGGAAGAACGAGGATTATGTAGACAAGACAAATGATCTGACTTACCGGCTGGAGTCCCAGGTGTGGCATAGTAATGATAACACCTATATCAACACAGAAACTTCCTCTGCCTCTGATAGCTATGAAAGTTACGGAAGCTCTGAAAGCTCTGATATCATGGAGCTTGAACCATCTGTCAATACCGGGTCTGATGTGGAAAGCATAACGGCAGCGGAGCAGGAAGCCCTTTCCTCCGGCAATCTGGAGAAATATCTGGATCTGGGGGACAGCGTATCCTTAGGTGGAGAGATTTATGTGCCGGTTGAACGGGCGGAACAATATGCAAAATGGATGATCAAGGATGCCTTAAGTGAGACAGAACGGCAGCAGGAAGAGGCTGCAGAGGAAGCATTAGCAGAGCGTAACAAGCGTATTGTGGTTACCCTGACAGTGAATCCCAGCCTGCCGAAGGAAGACGAATATGCCCTGATCTATCATCAGGCAGAGCAGTTTTATGATAACCGAAATGTGATCCCTGTGGTATGCTGTACGGGAACGATACTGGCATTATTATGCTTTATCTTCCTGTTGTGCAGTGCCGGACATAAGAATGGCAGGGAGGGTATTACCCCCAGTGCGATCCATGATATCCACCTGGATGTGTATACAGTGGTCGTTATTGTTGGAGCTTTTACCGGTCTGTACCTGGCTTTTGGATGGATCGGTATGAACTCAAGTATGATCAATCTGATCGTTCTGGTGGTACTGTTTGCCGCAGAGGTGATATGGTGCACCCTGTACTGCATGGAGTTGGCTATTCGCCTGAAAATGGGAAAATGGTGGCAGAATACGATCCTGTATAGAGTGTTCCGGTTCTTCGGAAGATTCTGCAAGAGAGTTTTCCACGGTATTGTGAAATTGATCCGTGGGATTCCTATGGTATGTAGAACAGCACTTTTGTGCCTTGCAGTCTGCGTGGTAGAGTTTTTCGGTTTAATGCTGTTTTATAATGATACAGATGTATTACTCTTTTTCTGGGCCATAGAGAAATTTATTCTGTGCGGTGCGATTACTTTTGTGGCATTGATGTGCAAAGAACTGCAGGAGGGCAGTGAAGCATTGTCGGACGGAGATCTGAATCATAAGCTGGATACCTCCCATATGGTATTGTCCTTCAAGGAGCACGGAGAGAATCTGAACCGCATCGGCGAGGGAATTTCCGCAGCCGTGGAACAGAGGATGAAAAGCGAACATTTAAAGACGGAGCTCATTACCAATGTCTCCCATGACATTAAGACACCACTGACTTCCATTATCAATTATGCGGATCTCATCGGAAAAGAAGTGGAAGAGAACGACGCAGTCACAGGGAGCAGTCCGACGGATCCGGATTCTGAAAAGAAACAGCGGATCTCGGAGTATGCGGAAGTGTTGTTACGCCAGTCCAAGAAGTTGAAAAAACTGTTGGACGATCTGCTAGAGGCTTCCAAAGCCACCACAGGCAATCTGGAAGTACACCCGGAAGTCTGCGATGTATCGGTACTGTTGTCACAGGCGGCGGGGGAATATGAGCAGCGATTCTCTGACAAGAAGCTGGAAACTATCGTAAAACAGCCGGAGGAGACCGTAAAGGTCATGGCGGACGGCAGGCATCTGTGGAGAGTGTTTGACAATCTGCTGAATAATATTTACAAATATGCCCAGGCAGGCAGCCGCGTCTACCTGAACGTGGAACATGACGGTCAGTATGTGAGAATCATTTTCCGGAATATGTCAGCCTTCCCGCTGGAGATGTCACCGGAGGAACTGGAAGAGCGGTTCACCAGAGGAGACAAATCCCGCCACATGGAGGGCAACGGTCTGGGATTATCCATAGCCAAGAGCCTGACGGAACTGCAGAATGGTGATATGCAGATTGTCACGGACGGCGACCTGTTCAAGGTGGTGATCACTCTGCCAGAGACAGAGTAACAGTTGTTCGTTGGATTCGTTGGGTTTACGAATGTAAGTATGTGACAGTACGGATAAGATTTGTAAATTTTCTAAAAATAGTATTGACAAAATAGAAAATAGAGATTATTCTAAGACACATAAACAACATTCATAAGTTTACCAAACCTGTGAGGAAGAGTAGTAAGCCTTAGGGAATTTTACAGAGAGCCGTGGATGGTGGGATCACGGTAAAGGAACTTTCGCCGAATGGACTTCCGAGGCTGGCCCGAGAACAGATCAGTTTTAGGCGTCAGCGGGATTCGTACCCGTTATCAAGCCGATGGATATGATAGTATCCAGAGAAAAGTGGACATAATTCTCAGGGATTTGTCAAATTGAGTGGCACCACGATGATGAGCAGGAGCTTATTACCGTCTCAAATGTATAGCAATATACATTTGAGGCGGTTTTTTGTTATGAAAGTCTTTCAATCCACATGACGCTTGTATGCAAATACGAATGTGGGTACAGATGCGAAAGCATCTGGCTTTCATGACAGTGAAAGGTTCAGTAATCTTATGAGCAAACTATTTTATGGTATGCGCTGCATATCATGGTACGCAGGACGTGCAGAAAGCGAGGAATAAGATTATGAAGAAGAGAATTTTGGCAGCAGTATTAACCGCAGTTATGGCAATGGGTGCCCTCACCGGATGTGGCAGCACCGCAGGCAAGGACAATTACACCATTGGTATCATGCAGTACGCCGTACATGGTTCCCTGGACAACTGTCGTGAAGGATTTATTCAGGGGCTGGCAGAGGAAGGTATTGTAGAGGGTGAGAACCTGACGATCGAATATGTCAATGCACAGGCAGACAACGGAACTTCCGCCATGACCGCCAGCAACTTCGTAAGTAAGAAAGTAGATATGATCTGTGCTATCGCAACTCCTTGCGCTATGGCAGCATACAATGCTACAATGAATACAGATATTCCCGTGATCTACACTGCAGTATCTGATCCTGTGGAAGCAGGTCTGGCCAATGAGGATGGTACTCCCGTAGGCAACATCACCGGTACTTCCGATGCACTGGCAGTAGATGCACAGTTGAAAATGATCCGTGAGGTACTTCCTGAAGCGAAGACCATCGGTATCATCTACACCACCAGCGAAGCAAACTCCATCAGTACCATCGCAGAGTACAAGGCTCTGGCAGGCAACTACGGATTCGAGATCGTGGACAGCGGTGTTACCGCAATGTCTGAGGTAGCTCTGGCAGCAGCGGATATCGCATCCAAGGTAGACTGCATTACCAACCTGACCGACAACACCGTAGTAAGCGCACTGCAGACGGTATTGGATGAGGCTGGCAAGGCAGGCATCCCCGTATTTGGTTCCGAAGTAGAGCAGGTTAAGGCTGGCTGCGTGGCATCCATGGGTCTGGAATACATCGAACTCGGCAAGCAGACCGGTAAGATGGCAGCAAGAGTCCTGAAGGGAGAGGCAGAAGCTTCTGAACTGAATTTCGAAGTAATCTCCGAGCCCAGCCTGTATGTGAACTTTGCAGCAGCAGAGAAGATCAACCTGGAACTTCCCGAGAATTACAAGACCGATGCTTACCAGTCCTTTGATGAGATCGTAGTACAGTAATCAGGAAATAGCTGCCGACAGGCAGAAAATAATAGAGTAATCCGGATATACAGGATTTTAAGAATGGAGAAAAATATGGCGTTATTATTAAGCGTACTGGAACAAGGAATGATCTACGGCATCCTGGCACTGGGTGTCTACATTACCTATAAAATACTGGATTTCCCGGATCTTACGGTCGATGGCAGCTTCCCCTTTGGGGCTGCCATCACTGTGCGTCTGATCAACGGTTTCGGCGTCCCGGCAATCCTCACCCTTCCCATTGCATTCTTAGGCGGAGCACTGGTGGGAATCTGTACCGGATTGATCCATGTGAAGTTGAAAGTAAGAGACCTGCTTTCCGGTATCATTATGATGACCGGTCTGTATACCATCAATCTGTGGGTGGCAGGCTCCGGCTATGTAGCTATTTTTGATAAGGAAAATATTTTCAACAACAGCTTTGTGAACAGCATTACCCCCTCTTTTTTGTCGAATTTCAAAAATGTGATCATTATTTTCCTAATCACCATGGTGGCAAAATATCTTTTAGACTGGTACATGAGTACCAAGTCCGGATTCCTGTTGCGTGCCGTAGGTGACAATGATACTATCGTTACCAGCCTCGGTGTGGATAAAGGAATGGTGAAGATTGTGGGACTGTCCATTGCCAATGGTCTGGTATCCTTAAGCGGTTGTATCTATGCACAGCAGCAGAGAAGTTTTGAGATTTCCATCGGAACCGGTGCGGTAGTCATCGGTCTGGCCAGCGTTATCATCGGCACCAGCCTGTTCAAGAAGGTAACATTTTTCCGTGTGACCAGCAGTGTTGTGGTGGGATCCATTCTGTATAAGGCATGTGTGGCAGTAGCCATGTTCGCAGGTATCAGCCCCAACGCTATCAAGTTGATCACAGCAGTCTTGTTCCTGATCATTCTCGTGATCAGCATGGACAGAAAGAAGGTGAAAGCATGCTAGAACTTATCAATATCAACAAGAATTACAATCCCGGTTCGGTTAACGAGCTGTGCCTGTTCAAGGATTTCAACCTTACGGTAAAGGACGGAGAATTCGTATCCGTTGTAGGAAGCAATGGTTCCGGTAAGACTTCCATGCTGAACATCATCTGTGGAAGCATTGCGGTGGACAGCGGCAAGATCCTGATCCACGGAGAAGATATTACGAGACAGAAGGATTATATCCGTCAGCGCCGGATCGGCAGAGTCTATCAGGATCCTTCCAAGGGAACCTGCCCCGGCATGACGATTTTAGAGAACATGTCCATTGCGGAGAATAAGGGCAAGCCTTATAACCTGGGACGTGGTGTGAATAAAGCAAAGCTGGAAGAGTATCGCGAGATGTTACGTCCCTTAAATCTGGGACTGGAAGATAAGATGGGTGTGCAGGTCGGCTCCCTCTCCGGAGGACAGAGACAGGCACTGGCGCTGCTCATGGCTACCATGACACCGATTGATTTCCTCATTCTGGATGAGCATACCGCTGCGCTGGATCCCAAGACTGCGGAGATCATCATGGAGCTCACCGATCAGGTCGTAAAGGAGAAGAAAGTGACCACTATTATGGTCACCCACAATCTGCGCTATGCCGTGGAATACGGTAACCGCCTGATCATGATGCACGAAGGAAAAGCCATCCTCGACAAAGCCGGAGAAGAGAAGAAGACCATCAACACCGAGGAGATCATGGCGATCTTCAACCGCATCAGCGTAGAGTGCGGTAACTAAATGGAAAGTTACGCGAGCAATGAGCCGCGCATAGGCATAGTGAAGACAGCGATGGGCGCTTGCGCACAATTCGCTGTCTTTACTTATGCCGAGATGCGGCGAACGCCGCGATATGAAATAAGATTGGCAGCGTT
>OGNW01001779.1_pt1 | contig 10402 bp, 8 predicted proteins | sample 1573591 | NCBI WGS metagenome assembly OGNW01 (sample SAMEA2581894, study PRJEB24529) | metagenome | biome: Human gut stool | place: China | collected 2011
GGCACCGTCACCTACCAGTGCGAGGTCTGCGGCGATACGAAGACCGAAACGCTCAACGCCACCGGCCAGCACAGCTACGGCGCGGGCGTCGTGACCAAGGCCGCGACCTGCACCGAGACGGGCATCATGACCTATACCTGCGTCGTCTGCGGCGACAGCTACACCGAGAGCATCCCGGTGGATAAGACCGCCCACAAGTGGGATGCAGGCGTCGTCACGAAGGAGGCCACCTGCACTGCCGACGGCGTGCGCACCTTCACCTGTTCTGCCTGCGGCGATACCCGGACCGAAGTCATCAAGGCCCTCGGCCACGAGTACGGCGAGTGGGTCATCGACAGGGACGCTACCTGTGTCGAGCAAGGCTCCAAGCACCGTGACTGCATCCGTGGCGACGATACCCAGACCGAGGCCATCCCCGTCAGCAAGACCCACACCTTCAGCGAGTGGGTCATCACCAAAGAGCCTACCTGCACCGAGAAGGGCGAGAAACAGCGCAGCTGCACGGTCAGCGGCTGTGTCGTCACTGAGACGCAGGAGCTGCCCGCCCTCGGCCATCAGTGGAGCGACTGGACGCCTGTCGAAGGCGACAGCAACCGCGAGTACCGCATCTGCGCGGTCTGCAATGCGGTGGAGTACCGCGGTGTCTCCCACAGCGGCGGCAGCAGCGACAACAGCACCATCTCCACCGGCCTGCGTGTCCTTGACCCGGCTCAGGCCAACATCCTCCAGAACGTCCAGCTGGTCCAGCTGAACCAGATCAGCGATGTTCTCTACATTGATGTCACCCATGAGACGGCGTCCCTGCAGGGCGTCCTTTCCGATTTGACCGGCCTCCGCTCTGAGCGCATCGAGACCGTTGTCTTCTCCACCGAACGCTGCACTTCCACCCTCTCCCTCTCCGATGTTGCAGCCCTCGGTGCGGGCGATACGCCTTTCACCCTCAGCCACAGCGGCTCCACCGCCACCTTCACCGTGGGCGGCGCAGACCACAGCGCACTGCTGAGGTAAGCAGATCACCATCCTTCATTCCTTCCACATAACGACCAAGGCCCCCGCAGTTCTGTTCCGGACTGCGGGGGCCTTGGCGTTTTATTCTGATAAAATTTTACTTCAGCTCCCGCTGTACGGCAGCAAAGTCCTCGAGGGTCAGGGCCTCGGGGCGGATGCGGGCGTCGAAGCCCGCCGCCTCGATGGCCGCGATGACCTTATCTTTCGGCAGGCCGAGGCCGCTGGCGATGGCGTTGGCGGCGGTCTTACGGCGCTGGCCGAAAGCGGCACGGATGAGGGCGAAGTAGCCGTCCTCGTCCTCCACCTGTACGGCGGGAGTGGGGCGGATGTCCATCCGCACCACAGCGCTGGTGACCTTCGGGGCCGGATAGAAGCTGCCCGGCGCGGCGGTGAACATCAGCTTCGAGGTGGCGTAGTAGCTCACGGCGCAGCTGATGGCGCTGGACGCCCGGGTGCCGGGGGCAGCGGCCAGACGGTCGGCGGCCTCCTTCTGCACCATGACGGTGAGGTTCTGGATGGGCAGGCGGTCGCCCAGCAGCTTCATGACGATGGGGCTGGTGATGTAGTAGGGCAGGTTGGCGCAGACAGCCACCGGCATCCCGGGGAACTCCTCCTCGATGAGAGCGCGGAGGTCTACTTTCAGAACATCCTGCAATACCAGCTTGAAGTTATCCACGCCCGCCATGGTCTCGGCCAGCAGGGGCGGAAGGCGCTCGTCCACCTCGATGGACACCACCTTGGCGGCGCGCTGGGCCAGCTCTTTGGTCAGCACGCCGATGCCGGGGCCGATCTCCAGCACGCCCCAGCTCTTATCGACGCCGCTGGCGTCCACGATCTTGGGCGGCAGGCCGGGATTGATGATGAAGTTCTGTCCAAAGCCCTTGGAGAGCGCGAAATCGTATTTTTCGCACAGGGTGCGGATAACGGAGAGGTCGGTCAGCTCCGGCATAGTGGTTTTCCTTTCTGTTTCTTGCTAAAACAGCAAAACCTCTCCGTCACGCCTGCGGCGTGCCACCTCCCCTATCGAGGGGAGGCCTTGGCATTCCGCAAAGCTTACTCTCTTCGCCAGAGGCTCCCCTCGGTAGGGGAGCTGTCTGCGAAGCAGACTGAGAGGTTGAGCTATTTACACGACTAAAATTATTTTCAAGAAGTGTTTACTGCGCACTTGCAGCCTCCTGCTCCCCTTCTGCACCGGCCTCGGAGGAAGCCTCTGCCTCCCCTGCGGCCTCGCTGGAAGCGGTGCTCTCGGCTGCGGCCTCCGAAGAGGCTGCGGCGGAGTCGGCGGCGATGTCAGCGTCGTTCACGCCGCCCACGGTGGTGACACCGGTGAGCTGCTGCGCGCAGCTGACGGCGCGCTGTATCTGCGGGTCCGTGTCGAGGGTGTAGTCATAGTAGCTGGCCTGCTCGTCGGCAGTCAGCGGGCGCTCCACGTCCACGGTCAGGCCGGTGCCGTCGAAGCAGGAGCCGTCGCCGCAGATGAGCTTTGCCACCGTGACCACGACGGCGCTGCCGTCCGAGAGGCGCTGGGGGCTGCTCTGGATGGTGCCTTTGCCCATCGTGGTGCTGCCCACGAGGCGGGTGCCGCACAGGGTGCGCAGGCTGGACGCAAAGAGTTCTGCCGCACTGGCGGTGTTCTCGTTCACGAGGCAGACGGTGGGCTGGCTGATGACCGAGTCGCCGGTGCTGCTGCCCAGCAGGGTGCGGTTGCCTGCCTTATCCTCCGCGTAGGCCAGCACGCCTTCCGGCGCGACGAGTTCGATGCAGCTGATGGCGTCGTCAAGGATGCCGCCGCCGTTGTCGCGCAGGTCGAAGATGAAGCTCTGGGCACCGCTGGCGGTCAGGCTGCGGAGCGCAAAGTCCAGCTCACTGGGGGTGGAGTTGTCGAACTGCCAGATCTTGATGTAGCCCACATTGCCCTGCACCAGCGCGGAATCGACGCTGTTGGCCGTAAAGCCGGAGTGGGTCAGATCGGCGGTGTGCTGGGCGTTCTCGCTGTCCAGCCAGCCTACATTGACGCTCGTGCCGCTCTCGCCCCGGAGTTTGTTCTGGACAGCCTCCACGCTGCCCAGACTTTTGATGTCTGCGCCGTCGATGGTGGTGATGTAATCGCCCCGCTGGAGGCCGGCCTCCTTGGCAGGAGACTCGTCATACACTTTGATGACCTTGGCGTAGCCGGACTGGTCGATGGCCAGCTCCACGCCGATGCCCATCAGCTTGCCGCTCTGGGCGTTGAGCAGGTCGGTGTAGGCCGAGGCGGTGTAGTAGCGGGCGTACTTGTCGCCGGTACCCAGCAGATAACCGGCAGTCAGACGGTCGTACAGCACGGTCTCGTCGATGTCGTAGTAGTCGTTGGCGCGCACATAGCGGTCTACCTCGGCCACCTTGTTGTACATGCTCTCCTTTTCCTTCACGCTGGTGACGGTGTGGTCAAACAGCCGCATCGCCATCAGCATCGTGATGGAAAAAGTGACCGTCATTGCCAGAATGACGATGGTCACGGTCATCCCTACGGAAATTTTGCGGTTCATTCAATGTCCTCCCCCAGTTCAGACCAAAAACATCAGGATGACACTGCCCAGTACCGACAGCAGGAACACTCCTGCCAGAATCAGACAGCCCACCCGAAGGATACGCTTGCGTTTTTGCTCGTTCATTTCGCCTTGTGGCCTCCTTTGACCCCTCGACTTCAATTACAGTTGTATTATCTTATCGGAATATAACCGCGGGGGTTGACCGCATTGGCCTTGGAGCCGCCCTTCCACACCTCGAGATGGAGGTGGTTGCCGGTAGAGTTGCCGGTGGAGCCCACATAGCCGATGAGGTCGCCCTGGTTGACATACTTGCCCGCCGACGTTGCCACCGAGCGCATATGGCCGTAGAGGGTGGAGTAGGCGTTGCCGTCTGTCATTTTGCCGTGATAGATGATGACATAGTTGCCGTAGCCGCCGCTGGACCAGCCGGCCACCTGCACATAGCCGCTGGCGGCTGCGTAGATGGGAGTGCCTGCGGGGGCGGCAAAGTCGATGCCGGCGTGGAGCTTATTGACGCCGGAGACCGGGTTCTTGCGCCAGCCGTACTCGCTGGAGATGCGGGTATAGCTCCTGAGCGGGCAGATAAAGCCGCTGAAGCTCAGCTGGGGCTTGCTGGCCGCTGCCGCTGCGATGAGCTTCTGGATCTCCTTCTTGACGGCCTCGTAGTTCATCTCGTCCGACTCGATGGCCGCCTGGGCGTTCTTCTGGGCCTGCTGGGCCTCAGCGGCGCTCAGACGGGCCTCCTTGACGCTGTTGTTGAGCTCGCTCTGCTTGGACTGCATCTGCTTGTTCTGGGCGTCCAGCTCAGCCTTTTTGTTCTGCAGCTGGGTGCGCTCCTCCACGAGCTGGGTGCGGTCGGCCACAAGGGCTTCCTTCGCAGCCTTCATGTTGTCGAGTATCTCGGTGTCCTTCACCGAGATGTCCTGCATGACCTCATTGAAGGTCAGAAGCTCGTACAGATCGTTCACAGACTGGAGCATGGCGACGCTGCCGCCGTCCCGCAGCTCCTGCATCGCGGCCATGTGGCTCTTGAAATCGTCCCACTGGTCGGCGATCTCCTGCTCTTTCCGGGCGATCTCATTCTGCTTGGCGGTGATCTCCTGCTCTTTGACGCCGATGCTGTTCTGCACCTCGGAGATCTGGCTCTTGAGGACGCCGATCTGGCTCTGGAGCACCGAGACTTTTTCCTTCAGCTCAGACTCGAGGGCCTTGGCAGCAGCTTCCTTCTTTTTGGCGTCGCTCAGCTCCGTCTTATGCTGCTTGATGGACGCAGAGATCTTGTCCAGCTTGTTCTGCAGCGAGCTCATGCTGGTGGCCGCACTGGCCGGATAGACCGTCACGCTCAGCACGAGGCAGGCGGCGGCCAGAAAGGCGCAGGCGGCACGCATCATGGCCGAATGGCCCGACGGCTTTGCGTGGCGGGGCGGATGGTGCAGGACAAAGCCTGCGGAATGCTTGTCGTGGTACACAGTAGGCCCTCCTTACACGTTCAGGTGCTTTCGGATGGAGAACATACTGCCCAGACCGCCCACCAGAGCGCCGCCCGCGAGGCTGTAGGTCAGGATGGTGGGCCAGACATTTTCCAGCGGCACCAGAGCCGTACCCATGAGCATCTGCCACAGGCCGCCCAGCGTGGGCGACAGCTGAACGATGTAGGCATAGCCGCCGATGGTGGCAGCTGCCGTCAGGATGCCGGAGAGCAGGCCCATAGTCAGGCCCTCGATGACGAAAGGCAGGGTGACGAGGGCGTTGGTAGCACCGACATACTTCATGATCTCGATTTCACGGCGGCGGGCAAAGACGCTCAGCCGGATGGTGGTACCCACCGTGATGATGCTGACAGCCATCAGCACCAGCACCAGACCGCGCCCGACCTTGGTGACAGCCTGCTGGACCTCCACAAAGGTCTTGGTCATCTCGATGGGAGCCGTGACGCTGTAGACGCCGCTGATGTTCTCGAACTGCTTGCTGATGGTCTCCATCTGGCTCAAATCAGACAGGGAGACGCGGTAATTGGCCTTGAAAGGGTTGTCGTTCTCGAACTCGTTCAGCAGGGCGGCATAGTCAGACATATAGCCCTTGTACTGGTTGAGGACGTCTTCTTTGGACATATACTGCACCCGGCTCACACCTGCGGTGCCGCTGAGGGCATTGCCCACAGACTGGATGGTGGCGTCATCGGCCTCGGGGTCCACGTAGACCACCATCTCGTTCTGGCTGCCCAGATAACTCACCATGCTGTCCACATTGACTTCAATGAGGCTGGCGAAGATGTTCAGGGTCATGCAGACGCTGAGGGAAGCGATGCAGGCGATGGTCATGGCCCAGTGCTTGCCGAGGTTGCGCACGCCGCGCCGGGTGAGGAACCCAAACGTAGAGATCTTCATACGTGCACCTCCTCGCCGAAACTGGCCGGAACATCGGAGATGATGCGGCCCTGCTTCAGAGTGATGGTGCGGCGGTTGAAGCGGCGCACCAGTTCATGCTCGTGGGTGACGACAAGCACCGTGATGCCCATCTCGCTGACACGTTCCAACAGTTCCATCATCTCAAGGCTCATCTCGGGGTCGATGTTGCCGGTGGGCTCGTCCGCAATGACGAGGCGGGGGCTGTGGGCCAGAGCGCGGGCCACGGCCACGCGCTGCTGCTCACCGCCGGAGAGGAACTCGGGGTAGACCTTTGCCTTATCTTCCAGATGCACCAGCTCCAGCATGTAGTTGACGCGCTCTTTGATGTCTTTTTTGCCGATGTTGGTGACATGCATGGCAAACGCCACATTCTCGTAGACCGTCATGGTGGGGATGAGGCGGAAATCCTGGAAGATGATGCCCATCTGGCGGCGGAGGAAAGGCACTTTGCCCCGGCGCAGCCGGGCGACGTCCTTGCCGTCCACCATGACGCGGCCCTCGGTGGGCAGCTCTTCGCGGAGGATGAGCTTGAGCAGAGTGGACTTGCCGGCGCCGGAGTGGCCCACCAGAAAGACGAACTCGCCGTCGTCTACGTGGAAGTCGATGTCCTCCAGAGCGGGAGTATCACTCCGTTTGTATATCTTGGTGACATGTTCAAAATCTATCATGAGTATCTTGCTCCTGAAAAATTTATTTGGCACAGAAGTTCCAGACCATTACAAAAGAAACCGGCCAGCATCGGGGTCGAGCGGCCGGTTTCGGCGTCCGCAGCCGGAGCGGCTGAGACGAAATATCAATATTTGGCCGGGTTGTTGGACAGGTACTTCTTGACCATGAGCGCTACCTTGAACACGATAGCGTCGTCGAACTCACGCAGATCCAGACCGGTCAGCTTTTTGATCTTTTCCAGACGATACACCAGCGTGTTGCGGTGGACGAACAGGCCGCGGCTGGTCTCGGAGACGTTCAGGTTGTTCTCGAAGAAGCGCTGGATGGTGAACAGGGTCTCCTGGTCCAGGCTCTCGATGCTGCCCTGCTTGAACACTTCGCGCAGGAACATCTCGCAGACCGTGGTGGGCAGCTGGTAAATAAGACGTGCGATGCCCAGATTGTCGTAGCGGATGATCTGCTTTTCGGTGTCGAACACCTTGCTGACCTCCATGGCGATCTGTGCTTCCTTAAAGGAAGTAGCCAGGTCCTTCACGTTGGCGATGGGGGTGCCGATGCCCACGACAGCCTTGATGTAATGCTCGCCGGACAGGGTGTCCACGATGCTGGCGGCCAGCTTCTCCATATCGGTGCGGTCGATGCCCTTACGGATCTCCTTGACCAGGACGGTGTCCGTCTCGCTGATGTTGAAGACGAAGTCCTTCTGCTTGTCGGGGAACAGGCTGCTCACCACGTCGTAAGCGGAGATGTCGCCGCCGCTGGTGACGCGGACGATGAACACCACGCGGGAGACGTCGGTGGCAAAGTGGAGCTCACGGGCCTTGGCGTAGATGTCGCCGGGCAGGATATTGTCCAGCACCACATTCTTGATAAAGTTGGCTTTGTCGAACTTCTCGTCGTGATACTGCTTGATGCTCTGCAGGCTGATGGACAGCACGGCGGCAAACTGGCCCGCAGTCTCGTCCGCACCTTCCACAAAAACGGCATAATCGTTATGCTTTGCGCTGGAGAACTGCTGGTAGGTGTAGCCATCCCGCACGAAGCGGTCACCGGCCGTCAGACGCTCTGCCATAAAGCCCTCGCGCACCTCGCCGATCAGATTCAGCTCCGAGCAGGAGATGACAGCGCCGGTCTCATCCACCACGCCGACCACGCGGTCGATCGCGTCCTTCATCTGGTAGATCACGCTCTGAAATACTCTATTGGCCATAAATGGATACCCCTTTTCCTCTCTTGTGCAAACCGCAGGTGGGCGGGATTGTGATTTTTAACAATTTCGCCGCATTACATTTTATATTTTACACAAAAGAATTTACTTTTGCAACATATTTCACCAAAAAAAATTCTTCTTTCTTGTTGAAATTATCTTTCGGGGTCATTTTCGGGCCAAAAAGGGCCTTTCTGCGTGGTTCTGAGGGCTATTTTACCGGTAAAATGTGATACTTTTTTGAAAACCGGGTGAAAAGCAGTCCTTTACCCCGTGGTAATTTTCGCCACCTCGTCAGCTGTCAGCTCCCGCCACTGGCCCGGGGCAAGGCTCTCGTCCAGCGCAAGCCCGCCGATGGCGTCCCGGTGCAGGGCGTTGACGCCCGCACCGTAGACGCCGAACATCCGCTTGATCTGATGATACACGCCCTGCCTGAGCAGAACGCGGACCGTCAGCCCGTCGGGGGTGAGGGCAGACACTTCCGCCGGCGAAAGGGCCGTGCCGTCGGCAAGGGTAACGCCTGCGGCAAAGCCGGCCTTCATCTCTTCTGTCAGCGGGGTGTCGATGACGACGGTGTAGGTCTTGGAGACATGGCGCCTGGGCGCGAGGATGTCGTGGGCAAAGCCGCCGTCGTCCGTCAGCAGGCCGAAACCGGTGCTGGTCTTGTCCAGCCGCCCGGCCGGGAACAGCTCCCGCCGGGGATAGGCATCCCCCACCAGATCCACGACCGTCGTGTCCCGCTTGTCGGTGGAGGCGCTGACGACGCCCTCGGGCTTGTTGAGCATAAGGTAGACGAACTGCCGGTAGGCCAGCGCTTTGCCGTCCACCGCCACGGCGTCAGCCTCTTTCAGCTGGGTATCCCCTTTCTTGCAGACCGCGCCGTTGACCGTAACGCGGCCTTTCGCCAGCAGTGCCTTCGCCTCGCTCCGGGTGCATTGGGCCGTCTCGGCTAAATATTTATCGAGTCTCATGAAAACTCCTTCTGTGTGCAGAAAAGAGGCCGTTGCCTGCGGCAACAGCCTCTTTTCCTGTAAAATCACGTTTAGACGCTCAGGTTTGCGTGCTGTTCCACAGCATCCGGGTTGGCGTCAAAGATGGGTTTGAGGATGTGAGCGATGAACTCCTCCACCTGCTGGGGAGCGCGGCCCACAAAGTTCTCCGGCACAAGGCCCGCCGCGATCTCTTCCTTGGTCAGACCAAAGGCCGGGTCGGCGGCGATGCGGTCCACCATGTCGTTGGGCAGACCCTCTTCCTTGACCTGCTTGCCGGCGGCGATGGCGTGCTGGCGCAGACGCTCGTGGAGCTCCTGACGGTTGCCGCCCTTCTCCACGGCCTGCATCATGATGTTCTCGCTGGCCATGAAGGGCAGCTCGGCCATCAGGCGGCTGCGCACGACCTTCGGGTAGACCACGAGGCCGTCGGTGACGTTGAGCATGATGTTCAGGATGGCGTCGGCGGCGAGGAAGCCCTCAGCCATGGCAACGCGCTTGTTGGCGCTGTCGTCCAGTGTGCGCTCGAACCACTGCGTACCGGTAGTGAAGCTGGGGTTGAGCACATCCACCATCAGGTAGCGGCTCAAAGCGCAGATGCGCTCGCAGCGCATGGGGTTTCGCTTGTAGGGCATAGCGGAGGAACCGATCTGGTTCTTCTCAAACGGCTCTTCCATCTCCTTGAAGTTGGCCAGCAGGCGCAGATCGGTGGCGAACTTCATGCAGCTCTGGCCGATGCCGGCCAGGGCGTTGAGGATGAAGGCGTCCACCTTGCGGCTGTAGGTCTGGCCGGACACCGGGATGACAGCCTCGCTGTCGAAGCCCATCTCCTCAGCGATGGAAGCATCCACGGCGCGGATCTTGTCGGCATCGCCCTTGAACAGCTCCATAAAGGAAGCCTGGGTGCCTGTGGTACCCTTGACGCCGCGCAGCTGCAGAGTTGCCAGACGGTGGTCGATCTCGTTGAGGTCCATCACCAGCTCGTTGGCCCACAGGGTGGCGCGCTTGCCCACGGTGGTGGGCTGGGCGGGCTGGCAGTGGGTGTAGGCCATGCAGGGCATATCCTTATACTCCTCGGCAAATTTTGCTAGCTTTGCCAGCACGCCGATGAGCTTCTTGCGCACCAGCTCGAGGCCCTGACGCATCACGATGATGTCGGTGTTGTCGCCGACATAGCAGCTGGTGGCACCCAGATGGATGATGCCTGCTGCCTTGGGACACTGCTGGCCGTAGGCGTAGACATGGCTCATGACGTCGTGGCGCACCAGCTTCTCCCGCTCGATGGCGACTTCATAGTTGATGTCGTCCACATGAGCTTCCAGCTCGGCCACCATCTCGGGGGTGATATTGGTCAGGCCCTGCTTCATCTCGGCCCGGGCCAGCGCCACCCACAGGCGGCGCCAGGTGCGGAACTTGTTGTCGTCCGAGAAGATGTACTGCATCTCATCGGAGGCATAACGGGTGGAAAAGGGGCTGATATAACGGTCATGCTGAGACATGAAGATGTCCTCCTTGGGTAAGTTTTACGAAACCTCAACCTCTCAGTCTCGCTCCGCTCGACAGCTCCCCTACCGAGGGGAGCCTCTGGCG
>OGNW01001789.1_pt1 | contig 10364 bp, 9 predicted proteins | sample 1573591 | NCBI WGS metagenome assembly OGNW01 (sample SAMEA2581894, study PRJEB24529) | metagenome | biome: Human gut stool | place: China | collected 2011
CCCGGAGATATTACCAAAAACATTCGTCAACCACGGCAACTCAATTGCCATAATTTCTCGACATCCATTAGTCCTCTTATCCCCTATAAAGAAATCTTTATAATTCTCCCATGGATGCCAATCTGGAAGATATTGTCCTATATGATAAATATAATTCCATGATTCATTCATTATCTTTCGACTGATATATTGCACTTCCTCACGATACAAAAAAGTAGAAGATAAAAATAATTTACATTGTTTTTTCTTAGCTAATGCTATATTTTCTTCATATCCATCCGACACCAAATTCAACTCTGTAAATACATTCCATCCATTATTCAAGCATTCTGTAATAATCTTATTGTGTGACAAAGGGGAGGTACACACAAATGCAGCTTCTACCGCTTTTTCTCGTGCTTCCGCAATAGAAGCAAAACAATTAATTTTGAATTGTTCTTTTGCCTCATTTCTTCGGTCTTCTCTTCCATCTACCCCAACAATTTCATCTTCAGGATACATATCTTGCATTAAGCGAATACGCCTTTTTCCCATTGACCCAAGTCCAACCACCAAATTTTTCATATCTTGCACCTCTTATCCTAGCTCTTACAGATCGTAAAATTTCTTTTTTAAATCTATCTTTCCATATTTTACTGTCTCAATTATTTTTTTTGCAATTTTCTCAGCAGCATGTCCATCGCCATAAGGAGGATGTATTCCTTTACATTGTTCTCTGAACTCATGGCTAACAGCCTTATCTATTGCCTTTATAATACTCGTTCTGTCCGTACCGCAATCTATAATGCTATTTGTTCTCAATCTGCCTTTTTGTCTGTCACCTATATTTACCGTAGGTATGTGAAAAGCCGGGGTTTCAATAATACCACTGGAAGAATTTCCGACCACTGCTTCTGAATATTTCATCAATGACAAATACCTCTTCACTCCTAATGAATCATACACATACAAGTTAGCAATTCTTTGTGCCGCCTCATCAAGAAGTTGATTAATTCTCGCTCCACCTTGATCAGCATTGGATTTTGTAATGATAAAGATGTATTCCGGAAACTTCTGTATAGCAAAAAAGAATTCTTCCAACAGACTATCTACATCTCCTGCTTCCATCGTAACCGGATGATAAGTGCATACAAAATACTTACATTCATTTAATCCTATACTTTCCAACACTTCGTCCTTTGACAATGTTGCCAGGTTAACAATATTATCTATACTGGTCGATCCATAGTTAAATACTCTCTGTGGATCCTCACCTAATTGTATTACTCTTTTAGCGCTTTCTTCATTTGTTGGAAAATGCAAATAGCTGATTTTAGTAATTGCATGGCGAATCCATTCATCTATGGCGCCTTCCGTAGTATCTCCCCCACACAAATGGAAAATAGGAGTATGCGTATTTCCAGCTGCTATTGCTATGGCTAAAGTCTCATACCTATCTCCCAACAGTACAACAGCAGAATATTTCTGTTCTATAAAAAGCTCAGTAAATTTAACTAATGTATCCGCCTGATTCCGAGATATATCTTCTTCAGTCTGTGAATCAACCGGTATCTCAAGCATTTGATCAATTCTGATTTTGTCTTCCTGGATTTCTTTAATCGTATTACCATATTGCTTTTTCAAATGTGTGCCGGTAACTATCACTTCAACCTTTAATGTTGATATCTCATATTTTCTCAGTTGCCTTATAACCGGATTTAATAATCCATATTCTGCTCGTGTCGCTGTCACTACTGCTATTTTGGTCATAACTCTATTAGCTCATCTTCCTTAAAATCTCTAATTGCCTTCTTACCCAGTACCTCATACCATCGCATAGGAGAAATTCCATTTCCCGGTCTCTTGGTAGTAATATTTTCCACGGTAAAAACCTCTCCTTTATTTATTGGTCTTGCAGCTATAATACTTTTTCTTGCCACTGCCTTATTTGCGATTTCAGCATATACCGGTTTCTTCTCACCTGTTCCCAATGCTTGTTCTATGTTACGTATAGCCCGAACCATACTCATAAGTTCCTGGGGCTCCAGACTTGCCTTATGATCCGGTCCCTCCATATTTCGATCTAATGTAAAATGTTTCTCTATCACCGTTGCTCCCATAGCTATTGCTGCTATAGGCACCTCGCTTCCTTGTGTATGATCTGAATATCCCACATCATATCCAAACTTTTTGTGTAAAGTCAGCATTGCTTTCAAATTCACATCGCAATATGCTGTGGGATACTGTGTTGTGCAATGCAATAAAGTAATTTTTCCACAGTCATTTTTGTCCAAGACATTTACGGCATCTTCAACTTCCTGCATAGTGCACATTCCTGTTGACAATATGATATTTTTATGAGTTTTTCCTATTTTTTCCAGATACGGAAGATTGGTAATCTCTCCAGAGGGAATCTTCCACATATCACAGCCCAACTCCTCCAGGAAATCAATGCTCTCCAAATCAAACGGTGTAGATAAAAATGTTATTCCAATCTCTCTGCAATATGCTGCTAATTCCGTAAATTCATCATAACTAAGCAACAACTTCTTCAGCATTTCTCTCTGGCTCATTTCCTGCCCAATATTTTCTTTCTGGTACTCTGCCATTTTTGCTGTTTTAGAAACAAGTGAAGACAACTTAGCCGTCTGAAACTTCACAATATCTGCTCCACACTTTTTTGCTTCTCTTACCAATTCTTTGGCAATTTCTAATTCCCCGTTATGATTTACCCCTGCTTCCGCAATAATCAATGTTTTAGCCATTATCTGTTCCCCTTAATAACTTTCGCTGGTACCCCAACCGCTGTACTATTAGGTTCAATACTTTTAATCACCACTGCCCCTGCACCAATAACGGAATCTTCACCTATGCTTTTCCCTTGAATGATTTTTGCGCCAGTACCAATATTGGTGCCATCGTCCAAACACACATTTCCAGAAATATTTACTCCTGGATTAACTGTTACAAAATTGTTTATATTTACTTCATGTCCAATGGTACAACTAAGATTTATTATATTAAAATCTCCTATCGTAACATCAATAGTTAATATATTATTTGCACATATAATATTTCCTTCTCCCATTTTAATACTTTCTGACATTATAACACTGGGATCGATTAAATTAGGAAACTTTATATTGCCATTTGATTTATATTTATGTACAAGCCTTTTTCTTATATCTGGATTTGCAATTGCGATAACTACATTCAATTCTTGAGGATAGTTTATTATAAAGTTATCATCTCCTATAACTTCTTCGTTTTCGTATTCTTTATCAATAAACCCTAGAAATTCCCATCTTGTTTTTATTTGATTTTCTCTGTCAATTATCCATTTTATTTCTTTTCCAAAACCGCTTGCACCCACTATTACTATATTTTCCATGTGTTACTTTGAAACTATGTTCAGTTTCTCCTCCATTCGCCGCATTTCGTCAAACTCACCCATATCTAAAAAGGAGTCCTCACTAATGGGGTACATACCCACTCTTCCACCTTCTTGCATCACCTTTTCCACTAAATGGGTCATATGAAACATTGTATTATCCGGAATTTTTCCAATAATTTCCGGATTAATAATGTACATTCCTGTATTTATAAAATAAGACAGTTTAGGTTTTTCTTCCATGCCTATAACTTTTCCATTTTCCTCAGATTTCAACACACCATATGGTATGGTAATGTTCTTCAATGCTGACACAATTGTAATTATATTTCCTGTCTTACTATGATAATCATAAATTTCACTATAATCTGCCAAGATCAAAGCATCGCAATTGGTGACAAACAGTGGTTGTTCAAATTTATCTTCTATAAGCTTGAGACTTCCTCCGGTTCCCAGAGGCATGGTTTCTTCAACATACTTGATCCTATAATCGGGCTGAAGATCAGAAAAATAAGACTTAATCATACCCTTTTTATAATTTACGGTCATGTAATACTGATCTATTTCATACTCCGTAAAACAGTTTATAATCCTTTCTATAATGGGCGTATCTCCAATAGGTATAAGTGGTTTCGGTAGTATTTTAGTATATGGATATAACCGTGTACCTTTTCCCCCAGCCATAATAACTACCGGAACGCCCTTTAGTACTTTCCTTTCTGGCCTTTGTTGTCGCTCAATCAAATCCGCATGTAATACAATATCAACAATATTTTCACTTTCATTCAAAATAGGCAAGGCAGTAATCCCATACTGCTGCATTATCTCCTGCGCTTTTGCCTTATCTGCCTGCAGTAAATATTTAGGAGACTCTTTCATTGCCATTTTTACAGTTGCTTGCAAATCCCCCGTTTTAATGAGCCATCTTCTAATATCCCCATCGGTTATACATCCCACCAGACATCCAGCTTCATCCTCTATGAACAAAATACCTTTTGCGTTATTGTCTATTTTCTCCATAGCGTCAACAATTGTAATATTTTGATTACTAACAAATTTAGCAATACGTTCTTTATGCATTCTGCAATTCTCCCAATACCTCTTTAATCCGGCTCACAGCATACTCTATTTCATCATCAGTAATCTGTGTACTGCAAGGAATATTCAATATCCTCTCGGCATAATATGGTGCCTTTTCAAGTTCATATGCTTCTTCCTGTAAGTAAGGAATCTGCTCATTAATCAGCCCCCAAATGGCTCTTGTCTGTACGCCGCGCTTCTCAAGTGCTGTTATGATTTCACGCATTGTTGCACCGATTTTGTTTCTATTTATTTCCAATGAATAAAACCATTTATTAGAAGCTGTTCCTTCTCTAAATCCAATTATTGTTCCCAGTTTAAACCCATCAAACAGTTTTTTATACTTTTCGTAATTAGCTTGTTTCCGTCGGATAAATTCCGGCAACTCTTCCATTTGTGCAACTCCCAAAGCAGCCTGCAAATTGGTCATGCGATAATTATATCCGACCTCATGATGTATGTAATAATGGGGATCATCTTTAGCCTGCGTTGAAAGATATCTGATGTGATCCACTTGCGCAGCATTCTTGGCTGTAACAGCCCCTCCGCCACCGGTTGTAATAATCTTGTTCCCATTAAAAGAAAATGCGCCAAAATCACCAATTGTTCCTGCATATTTACCTGCATAAATACCTTCTGTGTATTTTGATCCTAATGCTTCTGTCGCATCCTCTATCACTTTAATTCCATATTTTTCTGCAAGCTTCATGATAGCAGGCATATCAGCTAAATTTCCAAATACATGCACTACCACCACTGCCTTAACCTGGCTCCCTTTATATAAAAGTTTGCCTTCCGTATAAGTACACTCCTGCTCAAGAAATCTTTTTAACTTAACAGGATCCATGCAAAAACTATCATCACAATCCATAAAAACGGGTGTGGCGAATTGATACTTAACAGGATTCACTGCAGCGATAAACGTTAATGGAGGTACAATAACAACATCCCCCGGTCTCACCCCTGCTTCTATGAGCGATAAGTGCAATGCTGATGTTCCACTTTGACATGCTGCTACATTTTCCACATGTAGGAACTCTGCCATGCTCTGTTCCAACTTTGTAATATATGCTCCTCCTGTAGACACCCATCCCTGTTCCAACGCGTCATCTACATATTTTTTTTCGTTCCCCTCAAAGTTTGGAATACATAATGGTATAAATTTTTGCATTTTATTGCCTCCTAAAATTCTATTACATCTTAGAATCTAAGCTCTTACCGGTCTCTATGTGTTCAAAGTTCGGAAGATAATCCTTGATAATCTGTACAATTTTATTCTTTGTTGTTTCCTCTTTTTCAAACTCTTCTTTTAACTCAGAAAACAGTTTCTCTATCCGATCTCTGTCTGATATTTCCTTGTCAACAATTATTCCCAAGGCATTCAACCTGTTCATATCCACCTTTTCGGTATCTGTATAAAATTCCTCAAATGGTTTTTCCCCGGATGTATTGGATTCCGAAAAATGTACAGGATATTTTTTGCTTCCGTTCTTCAGCTGTTCTGCCTTGTCAATTGCTTCCTCATCCGTTTCACATTCAAGTACCTCGAATCCCTGCTCTTTCAGTAATTCCCTGGCTATCGTATCAAATGTCATCATCTGTGCATCTTCTAGTTTTGGGAAAAATATCTCTCGATTTTTACCTAGCATGCAAGCCAGCATACAAATCTGGCCACTTTCCGCCGGAGATACAAGATATCTCCTTACTTAGCGGCTGCAATTTTGAAATTCTAGCCAAAAAACCCGCCGGCAATGATCCGTTTGAGAAAGCAACATTGGCAAATCTGGCTGTTTTCACCGGGAACTTGTCCGAATAGCTAAATATAACATCTTCCATAATTCTCTTGCTGGCTCCCATAATATTCACAGGGTTGGCTGCTTTATCCGTAGATACGCAAAAATACTCTTCCGGGGGAAATTCTTCAAGCAGATCCAATAAAATTTTTGCATGTAAGACATTGTTTTGTAACAATGCCTCTACTGAAAAAATATCTTTTTCAGAGCGGACATGCTTATGCGCCGAAAAGTTAGCTACTACATCAAACCCACCGCGCTTTCTGAACATTTTTTCAAAAGTCGGGCTTGCAAAATCCATAGGATATGGCACAAAATCGTCCGGTACATATAATCCTCGAGTAGATCGAATATCTCGTGTTAATTCAGCCAACGCATTTTCATTAATATCCACTACAACTAAGGTCTTCGGCTTAAAAGGCAAAATCGCTTTGATATATGATGAACCGATTGATCCGGCTCCCCCAATTACAAGAATTTTCTTTCCTCCAATTTTGCTGTTTAATGTCTCGTGATTATTCTCAATATCTTTCAAAAACATACTTTTGGGTCTTTTAACAACATATTTTGCAATAAAACTGTTCAGGTCAAATATAGCCATAATATCTCCTTTTTGCTTGTCTTTCTTATATTCCTTCTAAAAAAGAAATTATTTGCTGTTTATAGCTTTTTCCTTCAATTTTGCCATTAAAATTCTCTTTTATATATTCATTTGCTACTCTTTGATATTCTTCTTCATTAACAAGCAGCAGCTTATCTATATTAGTTCTGTCCATCTGTTGTTCTCCATCAATATAAATCGGCCTAGTTCCTACTTCTTTCGACAATTTATCCATAAATAAAATATGCGTTGGTAAGCTATTCATTAATGCTGTTTGATATATAAATAGAATAGGCTTTTTATACATGACTGCATACAGAAAACTTGTAGATGCTGCAGATAAAACAAACTCTGCATCTCTGACTAACACGCATGTACAAAACTTATAAATTTCAAACCCTTCATATGCATCTTTATGCTCATTATAATCTGCCCTAGGATGTGCCGCAACCACTACTTTTATTCCATACTCATTCTGAATCCAATGGAAGAACTTTCTCAATGCTTGGTAGTAGCTTTCTGCATCCACATATGCTCCCGGTATTTGTGTTAGATCCGGATGATATGGTATATAGGAATCTAGCCACACACAATATTTTTGTGGAACAACTCTTTCTGTCGCTTTCTTCTCTAAAGCTTCTTCATAAAAATTAGAGTGGACAATTAAAAACTTTGTATGCTCATCACAAAAAAACCTTTTTTTATAATTCTCTATTTCTCCCGGCGAATTATTTATTACAAACGCACATGCTTTTGCTCCAAACCATTTTTTAGGCATTCTAATGAATACACTATTTACCATACGTCTTATTCTGAAACCCTTTACAAACGAAACTACTCTGTCAAATCCTTTTTTTGCAGTTGAAGTTTCAAAGCAACTGTTTAATATCATATATCCGTATTTAGCATTTTTCTTCCATAGCTTCCTATAAATTTTTAAATGATCTAAATTATACCCTCCTGAATCAATTACAATTGCCTCTTCCGGCATATCATTAACCATTTTCTCCAACATATCAAAACTTTTACATAAATATATATTCGGCTCACTATAATCAATAAGGTCGCTCTTGACACTTTTATATGCCCTTTTATTAATCAGCGGAGACACATCTATCAATACATATTCAATATTATGCTCCGAAAAGGCATCTAAAGCATAGTAGGATATATATGATTTTACAATTGGCGTATCAATAATAAAATATATTTTTTCGTTCATTTCTGTTCATCCCCTGTCAATTATACCATTTCGGTTGTCGAGGTTCTTCACTCCCGATTAGTTTAGAAAATATACTTTACAATTCTTTGTGGAACAGCTTTATGCACAAGAAATACAATTAAAAAAGAAAGAACAACTGTAGATATAAATATTATTCCTGTCATCCAATGATTTATATCTACGAATTTAGTAATTACTGCGACAATCCTTCTTTGTACGTAAGGATGAATTATATATACACCAAGACAATTTTCAGATAGTATCCTTACGATTCGACCAATCTTTTCTTCAAAAAAACTACCTATTCTAAATCCACAATAAATATAAGCCATTGTAAAAATAACAACATACACATGAAACGGTGATCTGACCATATCAACCGGAAAACCTATGCTTTCTGCTCTATCTTGAAATAACATAATTATTTTTATCAATATCAACGCTATGGCTATCACCACTACATCGTTTTTTAATTTCCAGTTTCCTTTTCTTTTTAAATACTGAGTAATAAAATATCCTCCCATAATAAAAATTCCAACACACTCGGCCGGATGGTATCCAGCTGTGGTACCTCCTATATATCCATCATATTCAAAAAAAGGAAGCGATAATATTTTAAACCAGCTTGAAGATATCTTAAACCCTGAAAGTAAATCAAGTGAATATTTCGTTCCAATAAATATCATCCAAAAAATCAGATATAATTTAACGGCATATTTATTATTTGTAATACATCTTATAATTGGATAACAAATCAATAATTCAATATATATTTTAATATACCAAAGGTGCTAGCCTTCTGAATTATCAACCATAAGTGACATCAAGTCAGCTGATGTATCCAACCGATAGTTTTCAAACACATAGAATAAATACCATATTAAAAAAATAATACTAAATTTCAAGAGTGGCCCTTTTATTATTCTTTTATATTCCTTTTCCGATGTAAAAAACAATAAATACCCGCTGATCATCATAAACCCCGGTACCGCTGCAGCCGTTAAAGCATCTAAGCAGTTCATTAATGGTTTAGGCAAAAAGTCACAGGCGCTATGAATAACAATAACTAATATGCAACAAGTAACCTTAACAAAATCTATTTCATATATCCGTTTACTATCATTGTCCTTGGTACTTACCATATATCTATATTTCCTTCCCGTAACCTTAACTATCGAAAAGCATATAAATTTTTCTAATACTCATCTTCTAATAATTGAATATATTTTTTAATCATTGACTGTACGGAATACTTTTGCTCATAATCAGCCCGCCCGTTCCTGCCAAACCGTTCCCGTAACTCTTGGTTTTCTTCCAAGCTTTCAATCTTATTTGCCATTTCCGTATATTCTCCGATAGGAACAATATATCCATCTCTGTCATTTACAACTACTTCCGGAATTCCACCACATGCGTATGCTACAACCGGTTTTGAATTTGCCATAGCTTCCACAGAAATCAAGCCAAAGCTCTCATCATACAACGATGTAACCGTTAAGACATCATATTCTTTAATGTAATCCGAAGCATTATGGATACCTTGATAAATACGTATTTTTTCTTGTAACCCGTACTCTTGAATTAATTTCATACACTCCAAGTAATATTCTTTATCATACGCATTACCGATAATTGTAAACTCGTAGTCCTTATGCCTTCTGCACAAATCATTTGCAGCCATAATAAAATGTTTTTGTCCCTTATTAACAGCAAAATTTCCTATCATCAAGATATTTTTGATATTATTTTGTGTATTATTATCTATTGCTCCATTATTAGATATATTTACATTAATTCCATTATATATTACATCAATATTTTTATGTATGTACGATGAATCGGCAATTCTGTCTTTAGTATAATTAGATACAGTAATCAGATTCGTTGCTTGCTTATCTAATTTTCTATCGTAGGCCCTGAAAATCTGTTTCATAATAAAACTTTTTTCTACATCATTATGAAATACATAAATTCTCTTTTTTACTATATCTTTATTATGATAGGCAGCTTCTAATACCTGATCACATAGTTCATCTCCATTATATCCTCCATTATGTATAATTACTGCATCTATTCTTTTATCCCGTATAAAATCACTTACTATTCTTATATTATTTTTTTTAATTTTCGAATAGCAAACAGTTCTTTTAAGCTTATTAATCACTCTTTTAATATATTTCCCGCCATACATATGTGGATATACTTTTCTAGCAGACAATATGGGCATTCGGTACAAATCCGGAATGTTGTTATATATATTTACATCATTGTCCTTATCTATACAAGCATAAACTTTAT
>OGNW01001796.1_pt1 | contig 10344 bp, 9 predicted proteins | sample 1573591 | NCBI WGS metagenome assembly OGNW01 (sample SAMEA2581894, study PRJEB24529) | metagenome | biome: Human gut stool | place: China | collected 2011
AGTCTTAGGAGGACCCCGTTATATCCATTTAACTAAGGAGACAAATGCCGTATTTTCGGGCTTTTCAGCTCTTTTGGCTCCGGCTACCATATCTATGAATTCAATCACTCTTGTGATGAATTTCCATTGTATCTTATTTTGACATTTAGGTCAATCCCTGTTGGAATCGAACTCTGACTTATCACTTCTCAGCTTCCATAAGTCTCAACCATGATTGAACCTTAGGAGGACCCCGTTATATCCATTTAACTAAGGGAACAAATACTTGTTTATTATATTCTAACTATCAGAAAAGTTCAATCTTTTTCTTTCGTCAGATTGCTGATTTTGTCAGAATCACTAATCTCTGTAATTAATACTTCCCTGTAACCAGATGTTTCCTTTGAACCTTCTTCCAACTGCTGGTTCACCGATCAGATCTTTCTGATTGATGCAGATTGGAAATTCTACATCATTACATTTGATATCTATCGTATAAACATTTTCTTCTGTATACGAATTTTGCAATAGCCTGCAATCCATGATTTCACCAAGAATGGAATACTGATCACTTTCAATTCCATAAGGCATAAAGTAAGAATCCACAATACTCAAAATGTCTTCATGCTGTACACGTCTTGAAAGAAGGGAATAAGTGTCGATATCTTCCAAAGTCAGATTCTCGATAGCATCTTCATCTCCCTTTCTGGCTGCAGCGATCAATCCATTTCTTTCATTCATAGTCTGTTCTGTCAACTTCTGCTTATGTTCATCTTTGTTAATTGGAAGTAAAATTTTTCCTTCTGTGGAAAGCGCAGCAAGCACTGTTCCATTTGCCTGACTCATGTAAAATTTATTATTTTTCACAGCCAGATAATCCGCCACATTCTGCAAATAAAAAATCAATGTAACGCCAAGTCTTACCTCATCACAGATTCCTGCATAAGACTCTTTTTCCGCATGTTTTTCAATATCAATCTGTTCCGTCGTTGAAATTTTATTACCACAAAAATAAGGATAGTAGTAGCTCATCTCAAAAGAATCATTCTCATTAAATGTTCCTCTCAAAGACAGTCCAAAGAAATCTCCAAACTCGATAGAGAGTTCTGCAAACTCATTACCTTCGGAATCCTCTGCCACTTTCTGCAGCATTGGTCTCTCTATTATTTTTTGAAAAATATCATTCAGCTCTTCTTTTGTGATTTTTGAAAAACCGACTGCTCTTAAAAATTTGTGCATACTACTATCCTCCTTTCCGATTTTTTTAAATTATGTAAACCAATTTTACTATTTACAAGACGGACTTTATTATATAATATGTCTTTCTATTTTGCAATGTTATTTTCCCCCATTGCGTTGTTTAATGCTTCCTGTTCTTCACCAGATAAAACAATCACTGAATTTCCATCAATGATTTCTTTAATATAAGTATAACAGCCCTCTCTTGTGTGCATCGCATTAATGATAAATCCATTATTTTTTACATCAAGCATTGCCAGAGAAAAACTCAGCTTGCCACCCATCTCATTAAATGCATCATATTTTACAAGTCCCATTTTCTGATATGTTCTCTGCATATTTTGGAATAAGGTTTTTATATTTTTTTCGTTTGCGGAATTTGCATTGATCAGATCATCCACCTGATTTAACCTTTTAATCAGTGTATCCTCTAAATTTTTTGCATTTTTTCCTTTCATAAAAATCTTATAACTCTTTTTTAATTTACTCATTTGAACTACATTTATAATCATTAAAATAATAAGTATGAAAACAAGTGCTGCCAGTCCAATGATAATATAATCTGAATCAAATCCTAAATACTGTGAAATCATTTTTTCTCCTTCTGCTATTTTATATAACGAACTTATTTTTATTGAATCGATTATTAGAAAAATACTCTATTATTTTTCTATAGTTCTGAACAAATCCATAATGCGATCCAGTTCATCCATAGAATAATATTCAATTTCAATTTTTCCTTTTTTGTTATCCTTCTGATTAATAGCAACCTTTGTTCCTAAAATTCCTTTCATCTTCTCTTCCAGGTCATGACAGATTGCTTCTAATTTTGGATCTACTTTTTTATTTTTTTCTGTATCTTTCTGATTTTTTTCCTGCTGGATTTTTTTGACTAATTTTTCTGTCTCCCGTACACTTAATTTTTCATCAAATATCTGCTGGGCAATTGTGTACTGTTTTTCCAGATCATCAATACCAAGTAATGCTCTTGCATGACCGGTAGAAATCATATCATCAATGACCATCTGTTGAACTTTTTCATTTAATTTCAATAAACGCATGGAGTTTGTTACTGCTGTTCTGCTCTTAGATACACGTTCCGCAACTTCATCCTGTTTTAAATTGAATTCTGTTAAAAGTCTTTTATATGCAATTGCTTCTTCAATTGGATTTAAATTTTCACGCTGGATATTTTCAATAAGTGAAATTTCTACAACTTCCTGTTCTGTCAACTTTTTGATAATAACAGGAACTTCTTTTAAATTAGCAAGCTTGGCAGCTCTCCATCTTCTTTCACCGGCAATGATTTCATAGTAATCATCTTTCTGTTGTACAAGTAATGGTTGTAAAACTCCAAACTGTTTGATAGACTCTGCTAATTCCAAAAGTGCATCCTCATCAAAATTTTTTCTTGGCTGTTCTCTGTTTGGCTCTACTTTATTGATATTAACAAGTACACCTTCCACTACTTTTTCATCTTTTTTAGTAGCTGGTTTTGCTGTTGCTGTTGTTTTTGTAGTATTTACTTTATTAGTAATAAGTGAATCAAGTCCCTTGCCTAATCCATTTTTCTTTGCGGTTGCCATGTTTTAAATATCCTTTCTATCTATTACTTCTTTTGCAAGTAAACGGTAACTTTCTGCTCCGGCAGATTTAGAATCATATAAATTAATTGGCAGTCCATAAGATGGTGCCTCTGCCAGACGAATATTTCTTGGTATCAGTGTATCATATATTTTTGCGTCTAAATTATTTCTTACATTTTCAACTACCTGATTGGAAAGATTTGTACGCACATCATACATTGTAAAGACAACTCCTTCAATCAAAAGATTTGGATTTAATCTTTGTTGTACAAGATCAATGGTATGTATTAACTGGCTCAATCCTTCCAGCGCATAATATTCACATTGAATTGGAACCAGGACAGAGTTTGCAGTTGTCATTGCGTTAATGGTTAGCATATTTAAAGATGGCGGACAATCAATTACTATAAAGTCATAATCTTCTTTGATATAATCAACAGCATTTCTTAATATGTATTCCTTTTCTGGAATACCTAATAATTCGATTTCAGCTCCTGCAAGATTCACATTTGATGGAATTATTTTCATCCCGTCTATAACTGTATCCGTCATACTTTCTTTAATGGAACATTCATCAAGCATTAACTCATAAACGGTATTTTCCACTTCGTTTTTATCTACTCCAAGTCCACTTGTCATATTTCCCTGTGGATCAAGGTCAATTGTTAATACTTTTTTTCCTGCTTCCGCAAGACATGCAGCCAGATTAATTGCTGTTGTTGTCTTACCAACACCACCCTTTTGGTTTGCTACTGCTATAATTCTACCCATTATATTTTCCTTTCCCATAGTTCTGTTATTAGCTATTATTTTTCCTTATTATAATATAAATAAAGACTGCTCTGTGAATCACATACTTTTTTGTGTATGATATAATCTACCGGGCGAAGCGGGTATAGATAATGATCATAGATTTGTGCTTCATGATATGATCAATTTTTATTTCATAATAGCCGGATAATTTACTATTTTATAAACAAATATTTTCGTTATTTTTTTCTACGTTGTATATTATAACACTTCTATATTTCAAATGCTATGATTAATTATTTCAAAATGTTTCACGTGAAACATTAATATTTCTATTGTGTCACTTCAAACTATAGTATTTCATATTATAATAATCCACTAAATATTGTTAAAATATAAAATAGACCGTAAAATGTTTCACGTGAAACATTTTACAGTCTTGGCTATTTATTGTTTGTCTTTTTTCCTAAATTATCAATCCATTTATATATAAGCAGCAATAGTATTAGGCAACCGATTGTTACGATACCGGCTTTACTTAATTCATTGTTTTTATACCGAGTTTTTGGCAAAACTGAATTAATTGTTGCTCCATAATAATAATGATCTTTTGTATAAGCTTGAAACATATCTCCTACATTGTATTGAGAATACACCTTTTTATTTACTTGCATTCGCTTATCAGTATCATGTCCATAGTAAAAGAAATAATTCGTTGTTCCTGATTCCGAACCATAATAGTCCTCTACTGTTTCTTTATTTGTTATTATTATATCTTCAATGTAATAATCAATCCCCTCAACCATTCCATCGATCATTTTATGAAATGATATTTCTGTCACTATTATTTTCAAAAATAATAATACAAAGATAATTGATAATGCGATTAATGATATATTCACAAATTTTCCAAGTAATCTATTTTCGTCTTTCATCTTACTCTTATATATTTTGTTACTCATATGTGTTTTTCCTTTATATATAATTTATCTACCTAATAGATTTATGAATTTATTCTAATTTGGAAAAGTGTCTCTTTTAGAAAATATATTTCAAAAATCCGATTCATCTTTTTCTTCAATCAGATCAGTAAGAATTTTCATAATAGAACTTAATTCCAATCTGCATCGAACTGGATCAATATCAATCAACCGGCTGCATAACTCCACCCGGTTCAAAATATTTTTCATACCATCAAGTAAATTATCTTCCGATGATTCTATCTTTTCATCTTCACTTACTATATTCTGTAGTGTCATTGCCTCCGTATATTCTTGAACAATTTCAATTTCTCGATTTTCTTCTTCCACTATCTGATCTAATTGTTCGATCTTACTAGAATATTCTTTGATAGAATTTTTCAAATTATCTATAGACTCATTGATACTTTTCTGTTCTTCCATCAGTTCATTAATTTTAGCTTTATTCTTTGAATTAACATTTCTAGGTGTAAACAGTTCATAGCACGAATCATTTGTTTCCTCCAACATTTTTATCATTCCAGTATTTTCTTTTAATTGAATTTCTAATAAATTTAACTGTTTTTCCAATGCATGTTTTTGTTCGAAATAAGAATCTTTTATTTGCTGTAAATATTCTATAACCATAATCACTTGTTCCTTTACTTTTAAGTAATCATTAATAAAGCTGCTATCCTGGCTGTCGGGCATTCGCCGCTCGGCAGTCTTTATTATATCATATCATTATTTTAAAAACAATTATACTACAGTTATAGTTATATTATTATTAAAGTAAATTAAAATTTTCAAAATATGTAAAAAAAATGAATGATTTTTCAAAAATTAATTTGTATATGTTATAAAAAGCGGATATAATATTATTAAATAAAAATTTATGATTATGAAATGGTGAAACGATTTTTCAATTATATCAAATACATTTTTTAATGATCATAAAATAAATGAGGAGGTTTTTATGAAAAAGAATATTAAACATTTTTTTCTGTTGACAGCTCTTGCCGCTGGAACAATCCATTTTGTTAACAGATTTATTAATATGACAGCCGATATCAAGAATATTTTGAAAGCAGAGAACGGCAATTTTTACGATTGGAAAAACGGACAGATTTATTATACGAAACGCGGATCAGGCAGTCCGTTATTGCTGATTCACGATCTGAATCCGGTCAGCTCTTCTTATGAATGGTGCAAAGTGATTCGGAAACTGGAAAAGAAACATACTGTCTACACACTGGACTTACTTGGATGTGGACGCTCTGCAAAACCGTACTTAACTTACACCAATTATTTATATGTTCAGCTTGTGACGGATTTTATCCAAAATGTAATTGGAGAAAAAACAGATATTATTGCATCGAATGAATCAATCTCATTTGTAACGTTAGCTTGCAATATGAATAAGGATCTGGCAAACTCTATTATTGCAATCAATCCGACCTCTTTGAAAGAGCTTCATATTACAACCGATAAATATGCTTCTGTGAAAAAAACATTATTGGAACTCCCTGTCATTGGAACATTCCTTTACAACATCAAAGTTAGCAATACTTACATCACCAAAGATTTCCGCGAGGAATATTATGCGAGACCACAGTTGGTTTCTTCCAAATTAATTGACGCATACTACGAAGCAGCCCACATGAATTTCAGTCATGGTAAATATTTAATGGCAAGCATGGAAGCAAATTACACAAAGAATAGTATTGAACATGCGCTGAAAAAATTAGAAACTCCAATTTATGTGATTGAGAGTCGAAACATGAAAGATGCAATCGCAATTGCGGATTCTTATAAAAAGACAAACTCCAGAAATGAAATCGTATACTTATCCAACTGTAAAAAATATCCACAGTTAGAGATTGCCGATAAAGTTGTGGAAGCAATTGATATGTTTTTAAAGTAGGATTATTTTAGAATTTAATAATAAAAAGAAAAAACTCCTGTCCTCCAAATGATGCATTAAAAACACGTTTTATAATAGAATGTAAAAATTTTTTACATTTAAGCATGTTATTGCATCATAAAAAAGACAGGAGTTTGTGTATATGGTGATTTATTTTATCACCCAATTATTACATCACTCAGTAACTATTATTTTTACAACGGTGTCTTTGTCGGTGTTCCGGCTTTTCTCGGATAAGTTTTCGGTGTTCCCTTCACCTTATCGATCACGACAAACGATCTTTTCTGCTCATACAGATCAAATTTATAGACTTCTTTCATTTTTCCTCCAAGCAAAAATGTTGCATTTTTTGCATTAGCAACTTCCTCTTCGATTTCACCGGATTTGTAAGAAATAAAGATTCCACCTATTTTTACAAAAGGAACACAATACTCTTCTAAGGAAGAAAGGTTTGCGACTGCCCTTGAGACAACCAGATCAAACTTTTCACGGTATTCCTTATTTTTTCCAAGCTCCTCCGCTCTCGCGTGAAGTGCCTCAATCTCTTTTAATCCAAGTTCCTCTATCACTTCCTGTAAAAATAATATTCTTTTATTCAGAGAATCAGCAAGTGTCATCCTCAGATCTGGAAATGCAATTTTCAAAGGAATCCCAGGAAATCCGGCGCCGGTTCCCATGTCCATCACTGAAACTTCTTTTTTGAGATCATACACTTTGATCAGGGAGAGACTGTCCAGAAAATGTTTTTCAATGACTTCATCAAATTCTGTGATTGCAGTCAGATTCATAACTTTATTTTTTTCCACCAGCATCTCATAATATCTGATAAACTGCTGTATCTGATTATCGCTTAATTCAATCTGAAGTTCTTCCAGACCTTTTAAAAATTTTTCTAAATTATATGTCATTTTATATTTCCTTTATGATATTTCATCTGCTCCATATAAACCAAAAGCACCGAAATGTCTGCCGGGGAGACTCCTGAAATTCTCGATGCCTGGCCAATTGATAACGGTCTGTAAAGTTTCAACTTCTGTCTGGCTTCGATACGAAGACTAGGCACTTCATCATAATCAAAATCTTCTGCTATTTTTTTATTTTCCAGTTTTTTATAATGCTCTACCTGTTTAATCTGACGCACGATATAACCATCATACTTGATATTGATATTAACCTGTTCAACTACATCATAAGGCAACTCAGGTCTTTCCTTATCAATCGGAGCTAATTTCTCATAATCAAGTTCAGGTCTGCGAATGAGTTCTGTTAAAGTTGTTCCTGTATTTAATGGAATACTTCCGTAACTTTCCAAAAGAGCCTGAACCTCTTTATTAGCACCGATCTTGACTCCGGCAACACGTTCAATCTCTTTCTGGATCAATACTTCCTTCTGACAGATCCAGTCATAACGCTCCTGTGAAATTAAACCAATCTCATATCCTTTTTTTGATAAACGGAGATCAGCATTATCCTGACGGAGCAGCAAACGGTATTCCGCACGGGAAGTCATCATGCGATATGGCTCATGATTTTCTTTTGTCACAAGATCATCAATTAAAACTCCTATATAAGCCTCAGAGCGATCTAATATCAGCGGCTCTTTTCCGAGAATGCTCATGGATGCATTGATTCCGGCAACTAACCCCTGACAGGCAGCCTCCTCATAACCACTGCTTCCATTAAACTGACCACCGGAAAAGAGTCCTTTGATATTTTTAAATTCCAGAGTAGCATACAACTGATTTGGATTGATACAATCATACTCAATCGCATAAGCATTACGTACAATTTTCACGTGTTCAAGTCCCGGCAAGGTGCGGTACATTTCATGCTGAACATCTTCCGGTAAAGAGGAAGACATTCCACCAACATACATCTCATTCGTATTTATTCCTTCCGGTTCAATAAAAATCTGATGTCTGTCCTTATCCGCAAATTTTACAACCTTATCTTCAATGGAAGGACAGTATCTTGGTCCTGTACCTTCAATAATTCCTGCATAAATCGGAGAACGGTCTAAGTTATTCCGGATGATCTCATGTGTTTTCTCATTTGTATAAGTCAGCCAGCAGGAAACCTGATCGATCTGGATGTCCTCAGGGTCTGTCGTAAAGGAAAACGGTACGATCCGCTCGTCTCCTTTCTGCTCTTCCATTTTGCTGAAATCAATACTTCTCTTGTCAATACGCGCCGGCGTTCCTGTCTTAAACCGATACATTTCGATTCCAAGTTCTTTCAGACTGTCTGTCAGATAATTTGCCGGCTGCAGTCCGTTTGGCCCGGTCTGCATGCTGACGTCTCCGTAAATACATCTCGCCTTTAAATAGGTTCCGGTGCACAATACGACCGCTCTGCAGCGATATGTGGCACCGGAATAAGTTCTGACTCCTGTAATGATTTTTTTTCCGTCAGCCCCATCCTCAGCAAGAATCTCTGTCACTTCCATCTGCTTGATTTCCAGATTCTCCTGATCCTCAAGCACCTTTCGCATCGTTTTACTGTAATTTGCCTTGTCCGCCTGCGCACGCAGAGAGTGCACAGCCGGTCCTTTTGAACTGTTCAGCATCTTAGACTGGATAAAAGTCCGGTCGATCACCTTTCCCATCTCACCGCCCAACGCGTCCACTTCTTTGACAAGGTGTCCTTTGGAACTGCCCCCGATATTCGGATTACACGGCATCAGCGCAATACTGTCCACACTTACTGTAAACATCAGTGTCTGAAATCCCATCCTCGCACACGCAAGCGCTGCTTCACATCCGGCATGCCCTGCTCCTACGATCACCACATCATATTCATCTTTATTTTCCCATACAGAATTTGCTGAATATTTCATTGACCAAATCTTCTCCTATCGTTTCTCCTGTAATACTTCCGAGTGATTCATATGCATCCATCAGATCGATGGAATAAAAACCCTCCGGCATCTCATTTTCAATACTTTCAATCACTTTATGCAGACTTTCTCTCGCAGACTGAAGTGCTGCTTTCTGTCTGATATTTGTAATGTATATTTCATCATTAAAGGACAGACTGCCCTTTAAAAACATTTTTTCCAGTGTCTTTTCCAACTCCTGGATTCCCAGTTCTTCCTTTGCTGATATCTCGATCATCGGAATCTCTCGTCCCAGAAGCTGTTCTGCCAGCATCTCTTTCGACACGACAGTCTCCAGATCAGTTTTATTTAACAGGATAATCGCCTTTTTATCAAGTACCAGATTCAGGATTTTCTGGTCGTTTTCATCCAATGACCGTGACGCATCCACCACATATATAACCAGATCAGCACTCTTTGCATACTCTTTTGCTTTTTCTACACCCTGAGACGGAGTATCAATAACCAGGTCAATTTTATGTCCTAAAATCAGATCCATAAGGTTTGGTGACGGCTGTTCAATTTTATTGGTACGAACGGCATGAACACCATTTTCCTGAAGTACTTTTGCAGTACTTCTTGTTGCGTAAATTTTGTATCCTAAAGCTTCAAAACGACGTGCAATCGGAATGACTTCTTCTTTGTCCTCATCTTTTACTGTGATAATCATGTTCTTGTGTTTTGGAAGATTAATTCCGGCACCTAAGAATGCTTTATACAGTGCTTCATTAAAGGACTGAGCAATGCCAAGGCACTCACCTGTAGATTTCATTTCCGGTCCAAGGCTGATATCAGCACCACGGATTTTCTCGAATGAAAATACCGGCATCTTGATTGCAATGTGTTTTGCTTCCGGCTGAAGTCCCGGTTCATAGCCCATATCTTTCAGCTTGTATCCAAGGATTACCTTCGTTGCAAGAGGAACGATCGGAATTCCTGTTACCTTGCTGATGTACGGTACAGTACGGCTGGAACGAGGATTAACCTCGATTACATATACATCATCTCCAAGAACAATGAACTGGATGTTGA
>OGNW01001811.1_pt1 | contig 10252 bp, 9 predicted proteins | sample 1573591 | NCBI WGS metagenome assembly OGNW01 (sample SAMEA2581894, study PRJEB24529) | metagenome | biome: Human gut stool | place: China | collected 2011
CCCCGCCATCATGCACAGGGGATCGCCCGTCCACCCCCGGAGCACCCGGGCCTGCCGGGGCAGCCGGGCCGCGTCCAGGTTGCGGGCGGAGTCGTGGGCGTCCTTCACCAGAATGTCCTCCGCCCCGGCGGCGACGGCCCCCTCGCAGGCGGCGGCCACCTCGGCGGTCATCTGGGCGGCAAAGGGCCTGTAGTCGTCCATGGTGGCCCGCTCGGTCTCCGCCCAGTCGGCAATGCCGCAGGTGCCCTCGATGTCGGCGCTCAGATAGAGTCTCATTTCAACCCCTCCCGGCGGCGCACAAGCTCCTCCACCTGGGCCAGCTGCTCCACGGTGTTGACCCCCAGCATCTCCTCGGCGGTACAGGTGGGGCAGGCCCCCACCCTGCCACCCCTGGAGAGGATGTAGGCCGGGGCGTCGGTGAGGTAGTACTCCCCCTGGGCGTTGTTGGGCCTGAGCTGGTCGATGGCCTCCCACAGGGGGCCGCTCTCAAAGACGTAGACCCCCACGTTCAGCTCCCGGATGGCCTTCTCCTCGGGGGTACAGTCCTTGTCCTCCACGATGTGGGAGAAGGAGCCGTCGCTTTTCCGCACGATGCGGCCGTAGGGCAGCTCCTCGTCGGACACTTTCAGAATATCCACCAGCGGCAGGGGAGCTTTCATCTGGGCAATGGCTTCCTCTTTGTTTTTCCAGAGGTTTGCACGGTAATTGGGGTCGTAGGTGATGGTAGCACCCAGCTTTTTGGCACGGGCAGCAGCGTCCAGCGTGGCAGTGCGGGAGGGGTCAGCGGTCAGGCTGACCGAGCCGAAATGCACGATCTTTGCCGCTTTGAGAGTTTCTTCCGGGATGTCCTCTTTGCTCAGCATCACATCGGCATTGGCACTGCGGTAAAAGCTGAAATCCCGCTCACCGGTGGCATCCACCGAAACAACAGCCATGGTGGTGGGGTGGTCAGCATCCACCGCCATGCCGGAAACGTCCACTTTGTTTTCTGCCAGAACCTCTTTCAGGTAGCGGCCAAAGGCATCCGCACCCACCTTGCCGATAAAGGCAGTCTGTGCGCCCAGCCGGGCGGCTGCCACCGCCAGATTTGCAGGAGCACCGCCGGGGTTTGCGGCAAACTGAGGGATGCCGCGCGCATCCTTGCCGGTCTGGGTCAGGTCGATCAAAACTTCGCCAATCGTTACAATATCCATGGTTGCTCTCCTTATCATTCATCATAGCGGGGTGTCTGCTCCGGGAACTGCTGGTTGATCTTTTCTTCAATGCCATAGGCAGCATTGAAATCGTTGTACAGCAAAAAGAAGCAGACGAACCAGATAAACCACACGCCGAGGAAAGGCACAAGAAAGCCCGTCCACGGCAAAAACAACACAAACAGCAGCCACCATACCAGCTGAAGTGCGGCTGCACCCAGAACGTGCCTACCGTATTTCAGGCAGAACAGCACCGCGTTTTGCAGGCGGTGGAGGTTGCTTTCTTCAAACAATACCACCTGCGGCCAGAACGCAGTAAACAGCATGAGCAAAATCAGCAGACCTGCCAGAAAAACAGCCATGGTTCCGATACCGGGCAGACGCTCCCCGGAGAACAGCACCATGCCGAAAAACAGCTCGATGCCAAGTGCCAGACTGAACACCACACCGGGCAGAAGGGATGCTTTCCAGTTCTGTTTCATGCCCTTGCAGTAGTTCTCCCACCAGCCCCGGGGCGCATCCCGGTAGCTGCGGAACAGCGCGTCCATCATGCAGGAGATTGCCGGGCCCACCAGCAGTCCACCCACCACGCAGACGGGAATCAGCACCAGCAGACTGGAAGAAAGCAGGGCGTACCCCACTCCCAGCCCGTAGGGGATGCACAGACCCAAGGTAACAAAATCCGCAAAGAGAAAGCTTTTCCAGTCTCGTTCCAGCAGCTCCTGATACCGGGGCAGACCAGTGGCGCGTTGACCATGGATGACCGGGTCACTCGGAAAGAATAAGCCCATTTCTACGCCTCCTTAATAGGTGCAGCCGTTCAGAAATTCGGTCAGTACAGCCAGTGCATCGCCGGTGTAGCTCTCCTGACAGGAAAGCTCCCACTCTATGGCACTGGTGCCCTTCTGTCCAAAGGCGGCAACGCCAAAGGCATAGGGGTTGCTTTCGTCCTGATAGGCAAACTGAATGACAGTGTACTCCTGCCCGCCGGCAGTCAGGGTCTGTGTGTCGGAAATATCGTAGTTCTGCTGCGCCAGCTCCTGCCAGCCGGAAACAGCGGAAGCTGCCTTTTCTCCGGTCTTGTTCTCCTGCACCACCAGCGTCAGCTGGGCATCGTAGAGATCGACTGTCTTACCCTCGCTGTTTTCATAGGGCTGGGGTTCTCCGTTGACCCAAGAAGCATAGTACAGACCGTTGGCTGCAAGAATGTCCTTGTTGTCCAGCAGGGTGAAGCCCTCCGGCGGGGCAGGGGCAACCAGTGTTTTGCCTACCGGGGCGGTGCCGTCGGGGTTCACCAGCGGGTCGCTTTTCAAATCCTCATCCTTGACACCACAGCCGGTGCAGAGCACCGCCGCCAGCGCCAGAGCCACTATGCACAACAAGTTCCGTTTCATGGAGTTGCTCCTTCCGTCAGAATCTCCCACAGCCGCTGTGCTCCTTCCCGGGCAAGGGCGGCTTTTTCGTTCTTGGGCTCTTCATAAAAGGCCCTGCGGCCTAAAAATAATCCGTTTACCAGTTCTGTGCTGCTGCCAGTAACGGTGGTTCCCAACACGGTAGTCTGATACGTTCCAAGGTCGTATCCAGCCAGCACCGGGCAGTCTGCCCAAGGTACAGTCTTTCCGGCGGCGGTATAGTCGTTGTCGCCCGGCGGAGTGCCGTCCCAGTTGGCAAGAGCCTGATAATCCAGCTGGAAGTGTGCCGGGTCGTCCAGCAGCAGGAAATAGCTGTCCTCAGCGTTCATGTCAGAAAGGAACTGCATCTGCGCCGCCAGTGCATAGGTCGAGGCGTTTTCTTTGTCCTCGGTGTCGCTGACGTACTGGTTGAGCCTGACGCAGACGGCTCCGTCGCCGTTCAGATCCTCGCCGTACTGCGCAAAGGCGTTTTCAATGGCGCGGGCGGTATCCTCCGGCAGGGAGTTTTTGCCAACATAGGCGATCTGGTAATCCGGCAGGGTCTCGCCCCAGTGCAGGGCGTTTGTCAGCCAGCTTACCCCTACCCAGAGAATCACGGCGGCGATGACGAGATAGACCCAGTGGTAATGCAGCCAGTTTTTTGCCCAGTACCACCGGCCTTTTTCCGGGGCGGTCATGCCTTGGTGGTGCCGCCGTAAGCATAGCTGACCGGCAGGCACAGCAGGGAGGGGGTATTGGCGCGGTTCTCGTTCAGCACGACTTCCACGCAGGTCTCTGCGATGGCGTCCACGGGCTGAACGATGGTGGAACAGTAATAATCCATGTCGCCGAAGGTGCGCAGCCCGTCAAAGCCGATGACCTGCACGTCCTCGGGCACCCGAAGCCCCATGAGACGCAGCAGCTGAACAATCTGGTAGGCCAGACGGTCGGTCACGCAGAAGATGCCGTCAAACTCCAACACGCCGTCCTGCAGATGATCGTCCAGGAACACCGCGAACTCGGCCATGGGGTCAAAGACGGTGCCGTCCCGCGCATCTTCCAGATTCTTTATTTCATAAGGAACGCCTGCGGCTTCACAGGCGGCCACAAAGCCGTCCTTGCGTTTGTTGGTCTCGCCCACGATGCTGGAACCGACGCGCAGGAAGGCGAGCTTCCTGCAGCCGTTTTCCATCAGCTTTTCGGCGGCCAGCCGCCCGCCTGCGTAGTTATCTGATGCCACGCAGGGGATGTTGGCGCCGAGATACCGGTCGATGGAGACGGAGTTGATCTCCGAGGGTGCTTCCAGCTTCGGGTCATAGGTCAGGGCAATGATGCCGTCCACCTTGTTCTGCTCGGCCATGCGGATCATTTCCTGCTCTTTTTCATTGTCATAGTCGGTATCGCAGAGCAGCATCCGGTAGCCGCGCTTTTGCAGCGAGCTGTTGATGCAATGAGCGATCAGGCCGAAATAGGGATGTGCGATGGTGGGCAGGATGACGGCGATGGTATTGGTGCGGTTGCTTTTCAGGCCGCGCGCATAGGCGTTCAGGTGGTAGTCCAGTTCCTTGATGGCCTGCTCCACCTTTTTGCGGTATTCCTCGCCCACCGGGATGCCGTTGATGACCTTGGATACAGTGCCCAGAGAGACCCCTGCCTCCTTGGCCACATCCTTCATAGTAGGGGCGGTGTTCTGTTTTGCCATGCGGGCCACTCCTTTGTTCGTGAAACGTTTCTATTTCAAGTGGATATATATCAAAGGAAATCTTGCTGTATTCCTGCTAACTCTGAGGTTTTTGCAGCTTCAGTATAGCATGGTTTTTCCAGAATGTAAAGGCTTTTTCGTGAAATTTCATGAATCGTTTCACGAACGCACGATGACGCATTTTGCACAAAAACATCCTATAGCAAGTGTACAAAACGTTGAAAACATGGATACAAGGCATTTTTTGCGTAAAAAACTGTTGACACAAAAACGCTGGCGTGCTATCTTTGTGTTGCAAGCCGTGTAACGTTTCAGTGTAACGTTTCACAAGAAACGGCAAAAACGATCCCCGAACGGCAGGGGACCCCGCCCACGGGCCTGTGGGCAGCGTAAAAACAAGAAGGAGGAGTTTTTTATGACGCAGACCTCGCCAGCTGCTGCACGTCAGCTGGACGCTATCCCGGTCCACCGCAAAAGCCTCAGCCAACGGCTGCGGGAAAACTGGCAGCTCTATGTGATGCTGCTGATCCCGGTGGTGCTGACCATCGTTTATAAGTACTGGCCCATGTACGGCATCCAGATCGCGTTCCGGGATTTCAAGGCAAGCCGCGGCATCACCGGCAGCGAGTGGGTGGGCCTGTACTGGTTTGAACGGTTCTTCACCGCACCCAACTGTGTGCGCATGATCAAGAACACCGTGCTGCTGAGCCTGTACAGCCTGCTGTGGAGTTTCCCCATCCCCATCATCCTGTCCCTGTGCATCAACCAGCTGCGCTTTGCAAAGTTCAAGCGGGTGGTGCAGACGGTGCTGTACGCACCCCACTTCATTTCTACCATGGTCATCTGTGGTATGATCAAGATTTTCCTCAGCCCCTCGGGTGGTCTGCTGAACCTGATCCTGGGCACCAGCGTGGACTTCCTCTCGGAGAGCGCCGCCTTCCGCACCATCTATGTGGCATCCGGCATCTGGCAGGAAGCCGGCTGGGGCACTATTATCTATATGGCGTGCCTCGCCGCTGTGGATACCAGCCTGTACGAAGCCGCCAAGATCGACGGCGCTTCCATGTTCCAGCGTATCCTGCACATTGATATCCCGGAACTGGTACCTATGATCGTTTTGCAGCTCATTATGAGTGTCGGCAACCTGATGAACGTGGGCTTTGAAAAGGTGCTGCTGCTGCAGACCGAGCTGAACAAGGCCACCAGCGATATCATCGCCGTGTACGTCTACGAGCAGGGCATCATCAACGCCAAGTATAGCTATTCCACCGCTGTGGGTCTGTTCAACACGGTGGTCAACATCATCCTGCTCATCATCGTCAACCGCATCGCCAAAAAGGCGGCAGACGTCAGCTTTGTGTAAAGGGGGCGAACCGTTATGGCAAAAAACATTGCAGCATCCCGTCAAAAACAGCCCGGCGGTCTGTCCGATAAGGTCAGCGACATCGTTCTGGTGGTCATCTGCGCCGCCGTCATGCTCATCGTGGCTTACCCGCTGTACTACGTTCTGGTGGCATCCTTCTCAGACCCCTACGACGTGTACGCCGGCAAGACCTTCCTGCTTCCCAGCCAGTTCACCTTGAAAGGCTATCAGGCTGTGTTTGCAGACAGCGCGCTGTTCTCCGGTTTTATCAACAGCATCAAATACACCGTCATCGGCACGATTTATTCGGTGGTCATGATCTATCTGGTGGCTTACCCCCTGACCGTGAAAGACCTGCCCGGACGCAAGTACATCAGCCTGTTCTTCGTCATCACCATGTACTTCGGCGGCGGTCTGGTGCCTACCTACCTCATCGTCAAGCAGACCGGTCTGCTGGGCAGTATGTGGGCGCTGTTCCTGCCCGGTGTGGTAGCTGTGGGCAATGTGATCATCGTCCGCAACTTCTTTGAGAACAATATTCCCCGGGAGCTGCTGGAGGCCGCCGAGATCGACGGTGCCTCCAAGTGGACCGTCTTTGTAAAGATGGTCATCCCCCTGAGCCGCTCCATCATGGCCGTTATGGTGGTGTACAGCATGGTGGCCTACTGGAACGACTGGTTCACCGCTCTGATCTACCTGAGAGCCGATCAGGCTCCGTTGCCGCTGGTGCTGCGCAATATCCTGATCAAGAGCTCCACCAGCGCCAGCCAGTCCTCTATGGTAGCGGGCGGCTTTGCAGAACTGAATAAGCTGACCGAAATGATCAAGTTTGCTTCCATCATCGTGGCAGCTGCCCCCATGCTGATCGTTTACCCCTTTGTACAGAAGTATTTTGAAAAAGGCTTCATGGCCGGTGCGGTCAAAGGCTAAAATTGCGACCGCCGCCTGCGGCGGAAACAGGGAGCAATTTTTGGCGCAGCGGTCTGCAAGACGCGAGACCCGCCCAAGGGTCGAAGCGGATGCAGGGCACCGCAAGAGGTTTTAAACGACCGCTGCCCATCCCAGAAAACGAAAAGAACCTGACACAACATTATAGATAAGGAGAAACAACCATGAAAAAGATGATCTCTCGCCGCAATTTCCTGAAGGTTTGTGCCGTTGCCGGTTCTGCCGTGGCGCTGTCTGCCTGCGGCGGCAGCAAAAAGCCTGCTGCACCGGACCCCTCCAACACCGACCAGACCAGCTTTGATATCGTGGGCGGTCAGTCTGCCCTGAGCCCCGGCTACAACGACAACGAGGTGCTGAAGAAGCTGGCAGATAACGTGGGCGTTAAACTCAACTACGAGACCATGAGCGACTCCCTCAGCGAGCAGGTGAACATTCGCATTGCAGGCGACCAGCTGCCGGATGCCTTTATGGGTGTGGGCTTCTCCAACTACGATATCGCCAACTACGGTGCAGACGGCACGTTCCTGGACCTGACCCCCTATATCAACGCCGAGATCATGCCTAACCTGACCAAGATCCTGGACGAGCACCCCAACATCCGTGCAGCTATCACCATGAGCGACGGCTGCATCTACGGTCTGCCCGCTGCCGAGCAGATGGGCACTGCCGGTATCGGTGACGACGAGGATTACAGCATCTTCACCATTCCGCAGTTCTCCATGATCAACAAGCGCTGGCTGGACGAGCTGGGGCTGGCAGTGCCCACCACGCTGGACGAGCTGCACACCGCCCTGAAGGCCTTCAAGGACAACGATATGTCTGCCAAGGTCTACGGTAATGCACCCGGCAGCACCATCCCCATGTCCACCGGCTTTGACGAGTGGTGCTGGGGTCAGAACATCTTCTACGCAGGCTTCGGCTTCACCAACTGGCCTAACGATGTGTGCAACGATCTGGTTCTGCAGAAGGACGGCAAGTGCCGCTTTGTCTGCGCCGAGGACAACTACCGCAAGGCGGTCACCTACTTCCACGACTGGTACGCCGAGGGTCTGATGGACGTGGAGATGTTCAGTCAGGATGCCAACCAGCTGCTGGCTAAGGGCGCACAGGGCTATCTGGGCGTTTCCACCTGGTGGTACATCGAGGAACTGATGGGCGATTACGCCAAGGACTATGTGTTCCTGCCCGTGCTGGACGGCCCGGACGGCACCCACAACGTCACCGTACGTACCGGCGGCGGTACCAACAGCGGCAACCTGAATGTGACCAACAAGTGCCAGAGCCCTGCCAACCTGCTGAAGTTCTTTGACCAGTGGTATGACGGCGAGACCGTGATGCAGCTGCAGTACGGCCCCATTGGCGTGTTCTTCACCGAGCAGGACGCCAACGGCAAGTGGAAGTCCATCACCGAGGAGGAGGCCAAGGCAAAGTACAACAAGGGTGCCGGTGAGTTGAAGTCTACCTACGAGGTCTGGGGTCCCAAGCTGATCCTCAGCGAGTACTACGATGAGTATTTCTACATGGAGGACCGCGCCATCGAGCGTCTTACCGACCTTGAGAACTATTGGATGCCCTTTGTGGATGACGCCACTACCTACCCCATCGACTGCGTGTTCACCAGCGAGGAGTTGGACACCATCGACCGCTACCGTGCTGATTTTGAGAACGCAGTCTCTGAGCAGGAAGGTCTGTGGCTGAAGGACAGCGGCCCCTCCGACAACGAGTGGGCAGCTTATCTGGACACCCTGACCAACAGCTGCGGCATGGATAAGCTGCTGGCAGCTTACCAGAGCGCATACGACCGCTACAAGGCGAACGCCTGATTTTGTAATGCAAGGAGGCATCCGCGATGCCAAGTGAAATTTTGAACAAAGCTCGTGCCTACGAAGCCGAGCACGGCGCAGCCATTTCCCCGGCGGAACGCCCTGCCTACCACATGACCCCCTATGTGGGCTGGCTCAACGACCCCAACGGCTTCTCTTATTATAAAGGGAAGTATCACCAGTTCTATCAGTATAACCCCTACGATGTGCGGTGGGCACCCATGCACTGGGGCCACGCCGTCAGCACCGACCTGCTGCACTGGGAGTATCTGCCCTGCGCACTTGCCCCGGATTCCCCCGCAGACAACGGCCCCGGCTGCTTCTCCGGTTCTGCCACCGAGATGGACGACGGCAAGCAGCTGCTGATGTACACCAGCGTGATTGCAGAAAAGCAGCCCAATGGGGAGATGCGGGATATCCAGACCCAGAGCATTGCCATTGGTGACGGTCTCAACTACGAAAAGCCTGCCTGCAACCCGGTGCTGACCCAGAAAGACCTACCGGAGGGCTTCAGCAAGTTTGACTTCCGGGACCCCAAGATCTGGCGTGAGGCCGACGGCACCTACTCTGCTGTCACCGTCTGCCTTGCCGAGGATGGCAGCGGCGCAGCGGTACTGTTCCAGAGCAAGGACGGTTTCGACTGGCACTTTGTCACGGTGCTGGAACGCTGCAACAATCAGTACGGCAAAATGTGGGAGTGCCCGGACTTCTTCCCGCTGGACGGCAAGCAGGTTCTGATGCTGGGGCCCATGGAGATGCTGCCCAAGGGCGAGTTCCACAACGGTCACAACGTGATTGCCTTCATCGGCAGCTACGACAAAGCCACCCACACCTTCACCAAGGAAAACGTGCAGCTGATGGACGGCGGCATCGACTTCTACGCCACCCAGACTACCCTTGCCCCGGATGGCCGCCGGATCATGACCGCATGGCTGCAGACATGGTCGGACACCGAGGATAAGCCCAAGGGCTGCAAGTGGTTTGGGCAGACCATCTGCCCGCGCGAGCTGCACATCAAGGACGGACGCATTGTTCAGGCCCCGGTGCGGGAGCTGGACGCCGTCCACGGTAAGCGCACCTTCCACGAAAATGTGACGGTGCAAAGAGAAACAACGCTGGAGGGCATCAAGGGCCGTGTGGCCGACCTGACCGTCACGGTGCAGCCCGGCGAATACCGCTCCTTCACCCTGAAGCTGGCCGCCGATGCAGACCATCACACCAGCCTGTCTTATGACCCCTACACCTCACAGCTGACGCTGGACCGCAGCCATGCCGGTTCCCGTGCCGACATCGTACACCGCCGCAGCTGCAAGGTTCGCAGCCAGAACGGTGCGCTCAAACTCCGTATCCTTCTGGACAAAAACAGCATCGAAGTTTTCGCTAACGATGGTGAACAGACCATGACCGCATGGATCTACACTCCCCAGTCTGCCGATGGCATCACCTTTGCTGCCGATGGCAAAGCAACAATCACGGCAGAACAGTTTGAACTGAATCTGTAACCTGATATTCCCTTCATTTCTCCTTCATCAATACAGCCCCACTTTGGTTTCTTCTTCACCAAAGCGGGGCTGTTGTTGCTTCTATGTAAGGTTAGTCCTCTAATCTGCCGTGTTCGCAGCCAAGGGAGAGGTAGCGTTCCATCTCACCACTCAGCACTATCTGTGCATACTCCAAGGGCTTGTTGTAGAGCAGCCAGTCCAGTTCTGCCCGCTGTGCCGGGGTGTTGCCGTACTCGTCCTCAATGGCGCTGCAGTCGATGGCAACGGCAGAACCGTCTGCGAACCGGGCTTCTACCCGGTTGGTGTCCATATTGTAGCAGCGGGAAAGCA
>OGNW01001813.1_pt1 | contig 10252 bp, 6 predicted proteins | sample 1573591 | NCBI WGS metagenome assembly OGNW01 (sample SAMEA2581894, study PRJEB24529) | metagenome | biome: Human gut stool | place: China | collected 2011
ACGCTTTACGCTCTCACCAATCACTGCGGAACGCAAATGTCCCACATGCAGGGGTTTTGCCACATTTGGTCCTCCGTAGTCGATAATGATCTTCTTGGGATGTTCGGGTTTCTCGAGACCGAATTTTTCATTTGCCTCCATGCCCTGTAAATAAGTGAGCAAAAATGCCTCGCTGACCTTCAGGTTCAGAAATCCAGGGGCTACTGCCACCACCTCGGAAAACACCTTGCTGTCTGCAAGCTTTTCTGCCACATCGTTTGCGATCATGATGGGGGCTTTTTTATACAGCTTTGCTCCCGCCATGGCGCCGTTACACTGATATTCACACAGGTCGGGACGGTTGGAAAGCATTACTTTTCCAAGATTTCCGTCATAGCCGGCTGCGGTAAATGCCTGCTGCATTTCCTCTGTCAGCATTTCTAAAAATTTCTTCATGTCAGTTCATCCTCATACCTTTCAGTAATCTGCCGGTATTCCGTTGCCTGTAATGTACTGGAATATCTTGTGCAGTCACAATTTCTATCTCTCACGCTGCTGCGCTGTTTTCAGTATTTCTACTATATCCTAAAATCCATTATCCCGCAAGACGCAATTACGCATTTATAATCTGCGCTTCCCGCTCCGCTTTGGAAAAGGCGCAGCCGCAGTAATTCTGCCGGTACAGCTCATACTCTGCGGACAGTTCTATGGATCTCTTATATCCGTTCTTTTTCTTGAAATCCGATGGCAGCCAGGGGATACCATATTCCCCGGACAGTGCCTGTCCGATCTCATTGATCTTCGCCGCATTTTTCAGAGGGCTGATGGTCAGGGTCGTGGCAAAATAATCATAACCGCCACCTGCTGCCAGCTCTGCGGTCACGCGCAGCCGCAGGTCGAAGCAGCGCAGGCACCTCTCTCCCCCTTCGGGACAGTTCTCATAGCCCTTCGCCATCTCATAAAAACGCTCCGGTTCATAATCTCCCTCCACGATGTCGATGGGCCAGCCCTTTTCTTCTTTATTATAAGCTGCGATCAGACGCTTCTGCTCCGCCACGCGCTTTCGATATTCTTCCGAAAAGGAAATGTTGGGATTGTAATAAAATACCGTGATCAAAAAATAACGGCACAGATATTCCAGACAATAACTGCTGCACGGTGCACAGCAGCTATGCAGAAACAGGCGGGGCGGTCGGTAATCCGACGCTGCCTCGCCCTTCTCCTGTAAAGTATTTAAAATTTTCTCTAATTCTTTCTGATAATTTACCTGATTCATACGGTTCTCTTTTCATTTATACTCTAGCATTACGCTCATTATAGCATATTTTTTTAGAGATGCCGCAATCATTTTTTCGAAAGCTCCTCCGCTACGCCAGACTGATCATCCACTTCTTTTAAAATACATTCCACCAACTACAACAGATAAAATCCGGCGCTGCCCCCGGGCACAGTAACCTTTCCGCCTGCAAATGCAGCTTCCCAACCGAAGGTATACAATGCTTCCTTTACCGCATAGTCTCCGTCGAAGCTGGCCTCTCTGTCCGCCGGATTGATGATGACCAGGATTTTCTCCCTGTTATCACTGCGCAGGTAGGCTAATGGATACTTCTTTTCCTCCGCATAGACGAACTCGATCTCTCCACGGCTCTGCAATGCGCTGTGCGCCTGACGGAGGTTAATTAACTTCTGAATCTCATGGTACAGGGAATCCGGATCTGCCATCTGCGCCTCTACCGTGGGACGGTCAGTGGCTTCGTCCTGTTTTACATAGAGCTTTTCCTTCGGTGCCGCACTGAAGCCGGCGTTGGTGGTATGATCCCACTGCATGGGCGAGCGGGAACCGGTACGTCCGTAACCGCCCTCTACGGAGTGCAGATTTTCCACATAGCGCATGCCGATCTCATCGCCATAATATAGGAAAGGTGCACCGGGCATGGACAGGAGAAATGCAAATGCCACCTTTAATTCCTCCCCATGAATGCTTCTCGCCAGACGATCCATATCGTGATTGCCGGAGGGAATACAGATCAGCCCCTTGCGCTGTGCCTTTTCATAGTTTTCCTTATATTTCTCTACGAAGGCTGCCACATCACCCTTACCTCTTCCGGAGAAGAAAGGCTCCTCGCAGCGGAACAGATCGTTATAATGAGACGGTCCGAAATGAAGTAAAAAGTCCATATGGAAGCCGCCCTGCAGGGACTTGTCCGGTTCTCCCCACTCGGATACCAACACTGCCTCGGGGAACTCTGCATCCAGGAACGCTCTTACCTTTCTCCACAGAGCAATGTTTCCCTTGCCATCCTCATCGTTTTTCACCAGAGAACCTGCCATATCCACACGGAAACCGTCACAGCCCATGCCGATCCAGAACCGCATGACATTTTCCATCTCTGCAAGCGTCGCCTTAGGACCCGGATCATCGGGATCCTGCTGCCAGTCCTGTGTCTTTTTATAAAATCCGTAATTGAGTGCCGGTTGGTGTGCGAAAAAGTTCACGATCACAGAGCCCTCTCTCTCGGAGATACCGCACAGACTTCCCATGTTCTCAAGCTGTCCCCAGGTGCTGTCGGTCCAGATATAACGATCAGTAAATTCATTACGATCTGCCTTACAGGACTCCTTAAACCAGGGATGTGCCACAGATGTATGTCCCGGCACCAGGTCTAACAGGATATGCATGTCCCGCTTGTGTACTTCGTGAAACAGACGCTTCAGATCCGCATTGGTGCCGTATCTGGGTGCTGCCTGATAGTAGTCCGCCACATCATAGCCAGCGTCTCCGAAGGGTGATGCAAAACAGGGATTCATCCAGATCGCATTGCATCCCAGTTCTTTAATATAATCCAGTTTTTCTATGATACCCTGAAAATCGCCGATACCGTCACCGTTGGTATCCAGAAAAGACTGGGGATAAATTTCATAAAAGATTGCATTATCAAGCCATTTTGCCATAGTGTACTCCTTCCTGTGTGCTTTATTTTTATTGCGAAAAACGTTTTCCGATACTTTCTTTTAACATACCACAGAATGGCTACTTGTACAACTGCGAAAAAACATCTATAATAAAATGATGCCAGGTTCTAAAGGTCTAAGCCCATATGAGTTTGCTCATAGGTGGGTGAAAGACCTTGCGACCCGCCCCGATATGAGCATAAAAGGGAAGCGTAAGCTTTACGATATGTGAATAGCGGGCAGGGTGCTATGTGCCAGTGGCACATGTTTAGCACGGACCGAAGCGGAGCGTAGAAATGAGAGTGCGTAGCACGAAACAATCCGCAGGCATCCAACTAGGATAAAATAAGAACGAGGTTTATCATGTTAACACAAAAAGTAAGCACCATCGATGAACTCCTGCAGTTCGTCAGCACGTTACGCCAAAAGCACGGCGTCCGCCTCTGGTTCCGCGGGGAAGAGAACGCGGATCTGACTCTGATCCCTTCCATCCAACGAAGCCAGAAAAGACTGGACTCCGAACGCTATATTGCCAATGATTTCTATATCCGGGCGAGACAGATCCTGGACAATCCTCCCGACAAACACAATTACGCCGGCTGGGTCTCCCTGATGCAGCACTACGGTCTGCCCACGAGAATGTTAGACTGGACCCAGTCTCCCCTGATCGCCGTATTTTTCGCCACGGAGACTTACCGGGAGACTCCGGACACCGATGCCTGTGTCTGGGTACTGACACCGGGGCTGTTGAACGAGAAGGAAGGATTCGGCAACTGCATCTATCCCATTGATGCGGACACCACACAGGAAATGCTGCTGCCCGCCTTCAAACACAACCACCACAATCCGGAATTGAAAAACAAGATCCTGGCTTGCAGCTCCACAGAGAATAACCTCCGCATGTACTCCCAATACTCCAACTTCACCGTACATAACTCTCTGGAACGTCTGGAAGATATCTGCGATGAAAATATGCTGTATAAGATCATTATCCCCTCCGGACGGAAACAATACTTTATTGAAAGCCTGCGGGTATTCGGCATCTCTGAGAGCTTCGTATACCCCGATCTGGATCATATATCCAGTGATTTGAAGGACTCATATGGGATTTAGGGTCATTTGCTACAAATCGCTGTAGGATTTTGAAAGATTCCTATGGAATTTAATAATCATGCTACCTACGGATTGTTCCGCACTACGTGCTCTCACAATCCTGCCCAATATTCGCATATCATGGGATTGACATCCCACTTTTATGCTCATATCGGGTCGGGTCCCAAGTTTTTTCGCGCACCTATGAGCAAGCTCATGCGGGCTTAAACCTTTTGACCCTTGTATCATATATATTAAGAAAGGAAATATACACATGAAAATCGTATTACAGCATCTGACCAAGAAATTCCCCGCACGCGGTCCTGTCCGCGGCAGGAAGAACCGTGAGGATGTCATTGCCGTGAATGACTTCGACTTCGAGATCCCCGACGGCAAGCTGATCGGACTTTTAGGTCCCTCTGGCTGTGGCAAAAGTACGGCACTGAATCTGATCTGCGGTCTGCTGAAGCCCACCGAGGGCAAGATCTTTTTCGGAGAAGATGATGTCACCGGACTTCCTCCCGAGAACCGCGGTGTCGGCATGGTCTTCCAGAACTATGCCCTCTACCCCCATCTCACCGTGGAGAAAAATATCCAGTTCCCCTTAGAGAACCTGAAGGGTGCCGACAAACTTTCCAAAGAGGAAATGAGCAAGCGAGTGCTGGAAGCGGCAAAACTGGTGCAGATCGACCACCTGTTGGAGCGCAAACCCAACGAACTCTCCGGCGGTCAGCAGCAGCGTGTGGCCATTGCCAGAGCCTTAGTCAAGCTGCCTCGCGTTCTTCTTTTGGACGAGCCCCTCTCCAATCTGGATGCCAGACTCCGTCTCCAGACCAGAGAAGAGATCCGCCGGATCCAGCAGGAGACGCAGATCACCACCATCTTCGTTACCCACGATCAGGACGAAGCCATGAGCATCTCCGATATGATCGTCGTGATGAAGGACGGTATCGTACAGCAGATCGGCAAACCCCAGAACGTATACGATGATCCCGTGAACCTGTTCGTTGCAAAGTTCCTCGGCACACCTCCCATCAATGTATTTTCCGGTGAGGTAAAAAATGAGCAGTTATACATTGGCTCCGAGGCTGTCCTGTCCACTCCCGGAGTATCGGACCAGCCCGTGCATGTCGGCATCCGCCCGGAAGGCTTCATCTTAAAAGAGGACGGACCGCTCTCCTGCGATCTGGTGCGTCTGGAGGTCATGGGCCGGGATGTGAGCATTGTTTCCACCCATGAAAAGTCCCAGAACGCTACCATCCGTTCCATTATTGATGCCGACGAAGGGAAATCTCTTCCCACCGGAAAAGTGCATTTCGCCTTAAAACCCACAAAAGTATTCCTCTTTTGCACCGACACCGAAGAACGCATCCGCTTTTAATATTTTATCCGATTCTGTAGTCCGGCGCTATTCATGGGCTGCAGAAAGAATTGAGGTTTCTTATGGAAAAACAAAATCTGAAAGCCTGGCTCTATCTATTGCCGGCATTCCTGTTTCTGGGTGCTTTTATGATCTATCCTCTGATCGACGTATTCGTGTACTCCTTTGAAGAGGGTTACAATTCCGCATCCCAGACCTTTTACGGCGTAGGCATATACAATTACTCCTATGTGCTCCACGATCCGTACTTTTTACAGGCATTGAAAAATACCTTTATTCTGGTCATCATCACCGTTCCGGTCTCCACCGGACTGGCGCTTTTGATCTCCGCTGCTTTAAGCTCCATCAAACCGCTGCGGGATCTGTTCCAGACCATATTTTTCCTGCCCTATGTGACCAATACTCTGGCGGTCGGTCTGGTCTTCATGATTCTTTTCAAAAAAACTCCTTACTCCGACGGTCTGATCAATCTGCTGATCCAGTTTTTCGGCGGCAGCTCCGTGGATTTCATCGACGGACCCTACTGGGCGAAAATGTTCGTGCTGTGCTTTTACACCATCTGGATCGTTATGCCCTTTAAGATCCTGATCCTGACCAGTGCTCTCGCCAGTGTGAACCCCATGTATTACAATGCGGCAAGAGTGGACGGCACTTCCCGGTTCCGGATGTTCACGAAGATCACACTGCCCATGATTTCCCCCATGGTATTCTACCTGATCATCACCGGCTTTATCGGCGCATTCAAAGCCTACAGTGATGCCGTGGCGCTGTTCGGCACGAACTTAAATGCCGCAGAGATGAATACCATTGTCGGCTACGTCTACGATATGCTCTACGGTGACAGCGGCGGCTATCCTTCCTATGCTTCCGCAGCGGCGATCCTGCTGTTTGCCATCGTCCTGACCATCACCTGCATCAATCTGCTGGTCAGCAAAAAGCATGTCCACTATGTATAAGAAAGGAGGTCTTTGTGATGTCTGATGTTACATCTGATTATGAAAAAATCGAGAAACGCACCCGGATCCGCGGCAATATCCGCAATGGGATCGTCTACTTTTTTCTGTGTCTGTGGGCACTGATCGTACTGTTCCCTTTTTACTGGATGGTACTGACCTCCGTAAAAAGCTACGGCTCCTATAATGCAGAATATATTCCGAAGTTTTTCACCTTGTCTCCCACTTTGCAGAACTACGTGGACGCTTTTACCACTGTTTCTCTGGGAAGATACCTGTGGAACACTTTGTTTTTCACCGTGGTCACCACTGCCATCATGCTGGTGGTCATCACCCTGGCAGCCTTCGCCTTTGCAAGGTTGAACTTTGCCGGAAAAGATCTGATCTTTACGTTATTTTTATCTCTGATGATGATTCCCAATGAACTGGTGGTCATTACGAATTTCACCACCATCACGAATCTGGATCTGCGCAATACCTTCACCGGTCTGATCCTGCCTTCCGTGACCAGCGTATTTTATATCTATCTGCTGCGGGAGAATTTCGCACAGATTCCGGACGAGCTGTATTATGCCGCCAAGGTAGACGGTACTTCCGATCTGCGATATCTGCGCAAGGTCATGGTGCCCATCTGCAAACCCACGCTGATCACCATCGTGATCCTGAAGGTTATTGAATGCTGGAACTCCTATGTGTGGCCCAGACTGATCACCGATGATCCGGATTACTATCTGGTATCCAACGGCATCCAGGAGATCCGTGAAAATGGTTTCGGCAGAGAGAACATCCCCGCCATGATGGCTGCGGTGGTCGTGATTTCCGTTCCTCTGGTGGTGTTGTTCCTCGTATTCCGTAAAAAAGTCATGGCAGGCGTTGCCAGAGGAGGTACCAAAGGATGAGTCGATTCAGCAAAAAACTGGCATTATTATGTGCCGTGGGCACTCTGTCTCTGTCCCTGACCGGCTGCCATGGTTCGAAAGGCCTGCCGGAATTCACTGTTCCTGAGGAGTTCGATACTTCCAGGAACTATGAGATCACCTTCTGGGCGAAAAATGATACCAACAAAACCCAGACGGAAATCTACAAGAAAGCCATTGCGTATTTTGAAGCCCTGTATCCCAATATCACGGTGAACCTGAATCTATACACGGATTACGGCAAAATTTACAACGATGTCATTACCAATATTTCCACCAATACGACACCCAATGTCTGTATCACCTACCCGGATCACATTGCCACCTACCTCACCGGGCAGAATACTGTAGTTCCTCTGGATGACCTGTTTGCCGATGAAAAATACGGTCTGGGCGGCACAGATCTTGCCTATGACGGTCCTGCCAGAGAAGAAGTCATTCCTCAGTTTTTGAATGAATGCTCCATCGACGGTCATTACTATGCCGTTCCTTACATGCGTTCCACCGAGGCCTGCTACGTGAATAAGACCTACGTGGAAAATCTTGGATATACTCTGCCGGATGTACTGACCTGGGACTTCATCTGGGAAGTCTCCGAGGCTGCCACCGCCCAAAATGCGGACGGCACCTATGTAGTCAATGGGCAGAATGTACTGATCCCGTTTATCTACAAGTCCACCGACAACATGATGATCCAGATGTTAAAGCAAAAGAACGCAGGATATTCCACGGCTGACGGCAGCATTGAACTTTTCAACGATACTACCACGGATCTCCTGTATGGTATTGCCGGACATGTAAAAAGCGGTGCCTTTTCCACCTTCAAGATCTCCGGTTATCCTGCGAACTTCCTGAATGCCGGGCAATGTATTTTTGCCATTGATTCCACCGCCGGAGCCACCTGGATGGGTACGGACGCTCCGCTGTCGGATATCAGCGAGGATTCTCTGGTGCAGTTTGAGACCGCCGTGCGGATGATTCCCCAGTTTGACCCGGAACATCCCGAAATGATCTCCCAGGGTCCTTCCGTCTGCGTCTTCAATAAATCAGACTCCCAGGAAGTACTGGCATCCTGGCTGTTTGCCCAGTATCTGCTCACCAACGATGTGCAGATTGCTTATTCCGAGACAGAAGGCTATGTACCTGTAACCTCTAAGGCACAGAACTCCGCAGAGTATCAGGATTATCTGTCCGAATGCGGTGCGGATAACGGTACGCATTATGCGGTGAAAATTGAGGCTTCCAAACTGTTGCTTGACAACGTAGACAACACCTTCGTTACACCTGTATTTAACGGTTCCGCATCCTTACGTGATGCTTCCGGACAGTTGATTGAAAACGTAGTGAAGTCCACCCGCAGAAAAGAGACTGTGGATGATACCTACATACAAAAGCTTTACAGCGATGTAGAAAGCCTGTACCGTCTCGGTCAGGGAAGTGATGCCTCCTTCGGCAAAAAGGAACTGGGTGCCATGCCCCGGGCTTCCGTGATCCTGTTAAGCACACTTGCAGTCACCTGGGTTCTGATCCTCCTGTATGTAGGGCGGGAATATTTAAAAAACAGAAAGAAGTAATTTTTCAGCCCCATTCGTAAGATAATATCTGGTGGTATTATCCTGCGCATGGGGCTCTTTTTGCAAAAAATCTTGATTTATCTTGCATTTCAGGTATAATGGAACTGTTCGGTATCTGAATGCGCCGGATAAATTGAGGAGATGTCTGTGTATCTGCACAGACCCATATGCGCCACAAGCGCAGGAATGGAGGATTATTATGAAAAAGAAGACACTTGCATTAACCATGGCTATGGCTCTGGTTCTGTCTCTCGCTGCATGTGGAAACAGCAATGCAGACGTTGCTGCTGAATCTACCGCTGCTGCCACCACTGAGGCTGCTACCGAAGCTGCTACTACCGAAGCTGCTACAGAAGCTTCTACCGAGGCTACTGCTGATGAGAAGTCCGAGGGTGTTATGACCTATGAAGAGTACATAGCTGCTGATCTCGATTCTGAAGTTGTGATCGAGGCTTATGTTCAGGCGAAACAGTCCTGGTGGGAAGACAAGGCTACCCTGTACACCCAGGATCAGGACGGTGCTTACTTCATTTATAATGCCGCATGTTCCGAAGAGGATTATGCAAAGCTGGTACCCGGTACCAAGATTAAGGTAACCGGTTATAAGACCGAGTGGTCCGGTGAAGTAGAGATTGCTGAAGGTGCTACCTTCGAGATCGAAGAGGGCAGCTACATTGCTCCCGTTACCGATGTGACCGATCTGTTAGGCACCGATGATCTGATCAACTACCAGAACCAGTTCGTAGCTTTCAAGGGTATGACTGTAGAAGCTGCAGGTCAGGATGCTGACGGCAACGACGTTGCTTTCCTGTACAACTGGGATGGTTCCGGTGAAGACGGTAACGACCTGTACTTCAACGTTTCTCTGAATGGTCAGACCTATACCTTCACCGTTGAGTCTTATCTGTGCGACAACACCACCGATGTTTACAACGCTGTAAAGAACTTAAAGATCGGTGACACTGTTGATATGGAAGGCTTCCTGTACTGGTACGAAGGTGTGAACCCTCACATCACTTCCGTGACTGTGAAGTAATTTCATCTGGTGAAAATCTTATTAACATAAAAGAGTTGTCCTCATTATGAGGGCAGCTCTTTTGTTATTTCCCGTAATTAATCACCAGTCTGGTAAACAGATCCTCCAGATCCATCCGTACATCCCTTTTTTATACACACGGATTTTTCTCTTTCCATACCCTCTTTTTATTGCCCACTCTTATGCTTTGCTTATCTTCTACCATGTACTCCTGCACATCCCCGGCCTCTGTCTGCCGAAATTCCCCGCCCTCGTCAACTGTGCGACAATTCTTTTCTCGGGACTTACTGCTTATGCGTGCCGTTCAGCTTTTATTTTCTGCTCTCCCACCAACGTTTAGCAATCCGGAAGCCCTCCGTGGGGACGCA
>OGNW01001817.1_pt1 | contig 10217 bp, 8 predicted proteins | sample 1573591 | NCBI WGS metagenome assembly OGNW01 (sample SAMEA2581894, study PRJEB24529) | metagenome | biome: Human gut stool | place: China | collected 2011
CTCGTAACTACCATACCCCGTTATAATAGCATCTGCTCCGGGACGAATCGTGAAATTCACAATTCTTCCATCGTCACTCAGTACTTTGAAAGTATTACTCGGTTTAAGTACACCCGGAGCATCCGGACTTTCTGAAACATAGTGGCACAATTGCCAGATTCCTTTCAGATTAGCTGGCTTAAAGTTAGCCTTTTGTGCCATCACATTTGTTACCGCAAACAGCATCGCCGCCAGCATGGTAAAGAAATAAAGCTTTTTCATATCTGTACGATTTTAGTTAACACTTTAATTCATCTGTCTGTCACAAATATAAAGATTTCTTTTATAAAAATAGCAATCTAAAGACATAAAAAAACTCGCATAATCAAAAGAATATGCGAGTTTCTTATCATTTGTATGAATATTCAGATATGATTCATTAAAAATCGGCATTACGTGGAGTACGCGGGAACGGAATTACATCGCGGATATTAGACATACCCGTCACGAAGAGCAACAAGCGTTCAAATCCCAGTCCGAATCCGGAGTGAGGACAAGTACCGAACTTACGGGTATCCAGATACCACCACATATCCTTCATCGGGATATGCATTTCTTCAATACGAGTCATCAGCTTGTTATAATCCGCTTCACGTTCAGAACCACCAATGATCTCACCGATCTTCGGGAAAAGAACGTCCATTGCACGTACTGTCTTCCCATCCTCGTTCTGCTTCATATAGAAGGCTTTGATTTCCTTCGGATAGTCAGTCAGGATGACCGGACGTTTGAAGTGATCTTCCACCAAGTAGCGTTCGTGCTCGGAAGCCAAGTCCACACCCCAGTAAACGGGAAACTCGAACTTATGACCTTTCGCTACGGCATCTTCCAGAATCTTGATACCGTCTGTATAGGGCAGACGAACAAAATCATCTTTCAATACACCTTGCAGACGCTCAATCAAGCCCTTGTCGAACATATCGTTCAGGAACTTCACATCATCCGCACAGTTATCCAACGCCCATTTCACACAGTACTTGATGAACTCTTCAGCCAAGTCCATATTATCTGTAATGTCGTTGAAAGCAACTTCCGGTTCAATCATCCAGAACTCTGCCAAGTGACGGGGAGTATTGGAGTTTTCGGCACGGAACGTGGGACCGAATGTGTAAATAGATCCCAAAGCCGTAGCAGCCAACTCACCTTCCAACTGACCGGAGACTGTCAGACTTGCCTGTTTGCCAAAGAAATCGTCATCATAAATGATAGAGCCTTCTTCGTTTTTCTTCAAGTCATACAAGTTCATGGTGGTAACCTGGAACATCTGTCCGGCACCTTCGCAGTCAGAAGCCGTAATGATCGGTGTATGGAAATAGAAGAATCCTTTTTCATGGAAGAATTTATGAATAGCGATCGCCATATTGTGGCGGATGCGGAACACAGCACCAAATGTATTGGTACGCGGACGCAAATGAGCTATCTCACGCAGGAATTCCATGGAATGACCTTTCTTCTGCAATGGATATGTATTGTCGCAAGTACCCAGCACTTCGATTTCGCGAGCCTGCACTTCCACCTTTTGGCCGGAGCCTACCGATTCCACCATTTCACCGTTCACGCTGATACAAGCGCCGGTAGTAATCAGTTTCAGCATCTCTTCATCAAAATTAGCCAAATCTACTACGACCTGCAAATTATTTATTGTAGAACCGTCATTCAGTGCGATAAAGTTTACTTGTTTGCTACCTCTGCGGGTGCGAACCCATCCTTTCACATTGACCATAGCGCCAATATCCGTGCGCTTCAACAGATCAACAATTTTTGTTCTACCAATCTTTTCCATTTAACTTATTCTTTTATTAACGTTCTTATTCAAACGAACCCATACGGAGGTAGTTTACTTCTGCTTCCGTCAGGTAACGCCAGTCTCCGCGTCGCAGACCTTTTTTAGTCAGCCCGGCGAAGAATACACGGTCGAGTTTCACTACTTTATAACCCAGTGATTCGAAAATACGGCGAACGATACGGTTCTTGCCGGAGTGGATTTCGATACCTACCTGGTCTTTTTTAAAGTCATCTGTATAGCTGATGGCGTCTGCATGAATCTCGCCGTCTTCCAACTGGATACCGGCTGCAATCTGATCCATATCCGCTTTCGTCAGGTTCTTGTCCAGATGAACATGATAAATCTTCTTCTTCAGGAATTTCGGGTGTGTCAGCTTGGAAGCCAGATCACCGTCATTCGTCAGTAACAGTACCCCGGTGGTGTTACGGTCAAGACGTCCTACCGGATAGATACGTTCGTTGCAAGCGCCTTTTACCAAATCCATTACTGTACGGCGTTCCTGCGGATCATCCGATGTAGTAACCGTATCTTTCGGCTTATTCAGCAATACATATACCTTACGTTCGATGCTAACCGGTTCATCGTGGAATTTCACGACATCCGAGCGTTTGATTTTTGTACCCAATTCAGTAACAACTTCACCATTTACAGAAACCACACCTGCTGTAATAAATTCATCAGCCTCACGACGTGAACAAACACCGGCATTAGCCAGGAATTTATTCAGACGAATCGGTTCGTTCGGGTCAACAAACTGTTCCTTGTACTCGATTTGTTTCTTTATGCTATATTTAGCATTCGGGTCATAATCGCCGGTACGTGGACGAGGACGGTAACCGCCCTGACGGTCATTATTGAATCTCGGACGATAGCCACCACCGTTGTTGCTGCGATAGCCTCCACCTTCACCACTATTGAAGCGAGGACGATACGGGCGGTCACCACCTTCGCGGTTGTAAGGACGCTGAGGACGGTCGCCACCTTCACCACTATTGAAACGGGGACGATACGGACGATCACCATAAGAGCGTTGTTCGCCGCCTTCACGGTTGTAAGGACGCTGAGGACGGTCGCTGCCGTCAGAATTCGGATTAAATCTCGGACGATACAGACGATCACCACCTTCACGATTGTAGGAAGGGCGTTGAGGACGATCACCATAAGAACCACCTTCGCGGTTGTAAGGACGTTGCGGACGGTCGCCACCTTCACTATTGTTATTGAAGCGAGGACGATACGGACGATCACCGCCTTCACGATTGTAAGAAGGACGTTGCGGACGGTCGCCATAAGAGCGATCACCATACGAACGCTGTGGGCGGTCGCCCCCTTCATTGTTGGCATTAAATCTCGGGCGATACGGACGATCCCCACCTTCACGGTTGTAAGAAGGACGATACGGACGTTCTCCACCTTCTCTGTTGTAAGACCTGTTACCATCACGGCCGGCACCTGTATTCTCTTCATTGAAAGAATTTTCGCGCCATTCTTCGTTTTCTGTGCTCATTTTTTTATTCGAATAAAATTAGACTTTGGCCTCACGGCCTATTAAAAAAACACGTTTATTGTATAAGTAAACAATTAAAGCCCCGTATAGGTATGCGGAGTAATTGCTCTTAACTCTTTTTTAATATCTTCGTTTACATTCAGTTCTTCGATAAACTCTTTGATAGAATTTTCCGTAATCGCCTGATTTGTCCGCGTCAAAGCTTTCAACGCTTCATACGGATGCGGATAAGCCTCACGGCGCAGGATTGTCTGGATAGCCTCAGCTACTACGCTCCAGCAGTTATCCAAATCACGGTAAATAGCCGATTCATTCAATAATAGTTTGCGAAGTCCTTTCAAAGAACTCTGAATTGCAATCACAATATGCCCGAAAGGTACGCCTACATTACGCAGAACGGTAGAGTCGGTCAAATCACGCTGCAAACGGGAAACCGGAAGCTTCACAGCCAAATGTTCCAGAATGGAAGTGGCGATCCCCAAGTTTCCTTCCGCATTTTCGAAGTCAATCGGGTTCACTTTGTGCGGCATTGCGCTCGAACCGACTTCTCCGGCTTTTATCTTCTGTTTGAAATACTCCATAGAGATATATTGCCAGAAGTCCCGGTTCATATCTACCATTATAGTATTGATACGCTTCATTGCATCAAAAACAGCAGAGAGGTTATCATAGTTTGAAATCTGAGTCGTATATTCTTCACGTTCCAGTCCCAGTTTTTCTGCAACGAAACGATTACCGAACTGTTTCCAGTCATACTGAGGATATGCCACATGATGTGCATTGTAATTGCCGGTAGCACCGCCAAACTTAGCGGTAATCGGGCAAGCCTTCAACATAGCCAGCTGACGTTCCAAGCGGTAAACGAATACCATTACTTCTTTACCTAAACGGGTAGGAGAAGCCGGCTGACCGTGAGTTTTGGCAAGCATCGGAATATCAGCCCAATCTGTTGCATAAGTTTTTAACTGTGCAATCAGTTCTTCAATCAACGGATAATACACTTTATCGAGCGCTTCCTTGATAGAAAGAGGAACAGACGTATTGTTTATATCCTGAGAAGTCAGTCCGAAGTGAATGAATTCCTTATAGTCATCCATCCCCCCCATTTTGTCAAATTCTTCTTTCAGGAAGTATTCTACGGCCTTCACATCATGATTGGTTACACTTTCGATATCTTTAATACGCTGTGCATCTGCTTCCGAAAAGTTACGGTAAATATTACGCAGAGTTTCAAACACGCTGTTATCGATTCCTTTTAATTGCGGCAAAGGGAGTTCGCACAAGGTGATAAAGTATTCCACCTCTACCTGTACACGGTATTTAATCAGTGCAAATTCAGAGAAATAAGCTGCCAAAGCTTTAGTTTTGCCTCTATATCGACCATCAATCGGAGATATGGCCGTTAATACATCAAGTTCCATACGTTTTCTTAGATAATTATCAGACTGCAAAATTAACTCTTTTTCCTGAGTTATAAGGCAAAAGGATAAAGAAAGTTTGTATAAAAGCGGTAAGAAATAAAAAATCCATTTAATTTTCTTCCCGCCTCTTTTTATAAAAGACCTTACCGACTCTGTCGATATGGGATACAATAGGAGTGCCTATATTCTTGTTATAATCAACAACATCCACTTTATACAAGAGGCCGAGGTCCTCTATCTGGATATTTATGTCCATCAACTGATTAAAAGTCAGTCCATTTCCTTTTACAGCCAAGTCTATATCAGAACCTTCCGAATAATTCCCCTTGGCACGCGAACCAAACAGTATCACTTCATCAATATTGCCATGTCGTTCAAAAACGCCACGAATATCTCGTATAACCTCATCGCTTAATCCAAACATCACGAAAATAAATTTCCTGTTTCAAATTTTAATTTTTCCTGCTCCAGCCTTATAGCCAACAATTTAAGCAATCCGGAATATTCCGTATAAATGTTCTCTACAATTTCCAGTGCATCACCTTCATTGTATGTATGAGACGTGGTTCCACGAGCCTTATTCATCCTTCTCCATGCATCATGATTGGTTATCAACCCGTCCTCAAAAGCTTTTTGCAGTGCACCATTCGGCCCCAGCGCAAAGTCATACCCTTTATACTTCAAGAAATCTTGCATCACTTTCCATGCCAACTCATACGTATACTCGAAACGCTGAACAAGTCCTTCCTGTTCCAGCTCCGACAAATCATCCGGTTCTTTATCCGACTCCGTTATCTCAAGCACTCTCCGACAAGCTTTTCGAAAACTGTCCAAACGTTGCAGCCAACGAACATCTTCTTCCATCATCTATATTTATAAAGGGTTACTTTTTTTCTATTTAACATCCGATCATACGGCAAAGTTAAACAAAAAGCGGTAAGAAATAAAAAAAGTCTCACGAATTTCTTCGTAAGACTTCTTTTTTGTGGGCGCTGAGGGATTCGAACCCCCGACCCTCTGGGTGTAAACCAGATGCTCTGAACCAGCTGAGCTAAGCGCCCGTACACTTCCGTTTCAAAAGCGATGCAAAGGTACGGTTTTTTTTGAAACCTCCAAACATTTTGCATATTATTTTTCAAGAAACTTTTTATCAAAAGTAAGAACCAACTGATTATCAGCAAATAATGAAAAAAGTTTTTTTTCATGCAACTTTCCCTTCTCCAAGCCCGTCCACTAAACAGAACAAGATGAAGACAATAATGCGGGAACACTCAAATCCGGGAAATAAGATTCCCGGTCAAGCCTGCTTACGGATAAGGCGCGCCGGATTCCCGACTGCAACACTGTCGTCGGGAATATCTTTCGTCACGACGCTTCCCGCTCCTATCACACAACGGTTGCCAATCGTCACACCGGGACAAATGACAGCCCCGCCGCCAATCCAGCAATCCTCACCGATCGTAACCGGATAAGCATACTCTTTCGAACCGCGACGCTCCAGATAATTCATCGGATGATGCGGCGTATAAATCTGTACGCAAGGGCCGACCAGCGTATGGGCACCGATTGTGATATACCCTCCGTCCAGAAAAGTACAGTTGGCATTGACAAAGACGTGTTCGCCCAACTTTATCCCGTCTCCGTGATCGCAATGGAAAGGAGGACAGATCACCGAAGTCTCAGGAATACCCGGCACCAATTCTTCCAACAATTCTCTGTACCCGTCATCGTACGTACTCAACCCGCGCATGATCGCCAGCAACTTCTTGGCATGCTCAAAACGTACCTGCAACTCCGGCGCAGACATATCAGCCAACTGGCTGCTACGCATCTTCTCCACTTCTGTCATATTCCTTATTCTCCCTTCCCATTAATAAATACCAATTTCCTTTCATCCGAAAGCGATTCGTCAAACTCGAACCCTTCCCACGAGAATCCTTTCAGTTCCTCCGGATTCCCGATCTTATTTTTCAATATGAAACGTGTCATCTCACCACGGGACATCTTGGTATACACCACTATCGTAGCCAGCTTTCCATTCTTCCAGACATGAAATTCGGGAGTGACCACACGGACTTCGCTCTCCACCCGCTTCCAGTCAAACAGGCTTTTCATCTCGTCACTGGCAAGATTGCACAAAATTCCTCCTGCCGACCGGATGTCCTCAATGAACGTATCCGTCAGACGCGACCGCCAATAAGAAAACAAGGTCTGATTCCCCAGTTCCGGCAATACGACATCTCCCTCCAGCCGATAAGCACGAATCACATCCAAAGGACGCAACAGACCGTAACAGAAAGAAGTCAGCCGCAAATGTTCCTGCGCATACCCGAAGTCTTCTGCAGAGAAGTCCTTCGGATTCAGCCGTTTGAATACGATTCCGGTATATGCCAGCAAAGCAGGCAATTCCGGAGTGGCTTCCGCATGAAAAGCCTGATAACGTTTATAATTCTCCACAGCAATCTTTGCGTTTACACGCAGCAGACGTTCTAATTCGTCTACAGAAAACTGGGACATCTGCAACGCTATTTCCGCCGCTTCCTTCTGAAAACGGGGACTCGTGGTCAAAGGGACTTTCACCTTCGACACCGCACTCATCGTCTTGGCACAAGATAGAAGTACTAACATTCTGAATCGGGTTTAATCATTTTGAAAAACACAAAAATAAAAAATAAATAGCTTCACTTGTTGACAGATATCCAAATTATGCCTACTTTCAGCCAATAATTAACTATAATCATTTATTAATTAACAAAAACACAAAAATCCCCCTTATGAGAAACAAGTTTGTATCTTTGCAAGCTCTGGCCTTATTGGTCATCTTTTGTCTGACGGGTAGCTTAACCCGTGCCGCTGTCAACCCGAAACCGTTTGTTGTCCCCGAACTCAAACAATGGACGGGAAAAGACGGTAACTTCACCCCGGGAAAAGACACCCGAATCGTCTGCACTTCCCAAAATCCCGAATTACTGAGAATAGCCCGAATGTTTGCCGACGATTATCAACAGATGTTCGGGCAGACATTAAGCGTAGCGCAAGGCAAAGCCACGTCCGGCGATTTCGTCCTATCCTTGTCGGCAGACAAGAAGCTCGGTGAGGAAGGTTACGCCATCAAGATAACCGACCGTGTAGCCATCTCCGCTCCCACCCCGACCGGTCTTTACTGGAGCACACGCACACTCCTGCAACTGGCGGAACAAAATCAGGAACGCTCACTCCCGCAAGGAACGATTCGTGATTATCCCGATTATCCGCTTCGCGGTTTCATGATAGACTGTGGCCGTAAGTTCATTCCGATGGCTTATCTGCAGGACTTGGTGAAAATCATGGCTTACTACAAAATGAACACCCTGCAAGTCCATCTGAACGATAATGGATTCAAGCAATACTTCGAGCACAACTGGGACAAGACTTACGCTGCTTTCCGGCTGGAATCGGAGACTTATCCGGGATTGACAGCCCGTGACGGCTCGTACTCCAAGAAAGAATTCATCGATTTCCAAAAACAAGCGGCATCCAACTTCGTGGAAATCATTCCGGAAATTGACGTTCCCGCCCACTCACTGGCTCTCACCCATTACAAACCGGAAATCGGAAGCAAGGAGTACGGCATGGATCATCTCGACTTGTTCAAGCCGGAAACTTACGAATTCGTAGATGCTCTGTTCAAAGAATATCTGGAAGGCGACAATCCGGTATTCGTAGGCAAGCGTGTACATATCGGTACAGACGAATACTCGAACGCGAAGAAAGACGTGGTAGAAAAATTCCGTGCTTTCACCGACCATTACATCCGTTTTGTGGAAGGTTTCGGCAAGCAAGCAGTCGTATGGGGCGCGCTCAGCCATGCCAAAGGCGATACGCCCGTCAAATCAGAAAATGTCGTCATGAATGCTTGGTACAACGGATACGCCGATCCGGCAACTATGATCAAAGACGGATATCAACTGATCAGTATTCCGGACGGACTGGTATATATCGTTCCGAAAGCCGGCTACTATTATGATTACCTCAACGAACCATACTTATATAAGGAGTGGACACCCGCCCATATCGGCAAAGCTGTATTCGACGAAAAACATCCTTCCATTCTTGGCGGTATGTTTGCCATCTGGAACGACCATGTCGGCAACGGTATCTCGGTGAAAGACATCCATCACCGTATATTCTCGCCCCTGCAAACACTCTCTGTAAAGATGTGGACAGGCGCTCAAACAGGCATTCCTTATGAAACATTCAATGAAAAACGTGCCCTCCTCAGCGAAGCGCCCGGAGTCAACCAACTGGCAAGAATCGGCAAAAAGCCGGAATTGGTATACGAACGTTCCACAGTCGCTCCCGGCAGCACTTCCGATTATCCGGAAATTGGCTATAATTACACTGTCAGTTTCGACATTACCGGAGCAAAAGAAAGTGAAGGAACCGAATTGTTCCGTTCGCCTAACGCCGTATTCTATCTGTCAGACCCTATTCGGGGGATGATGGGATTTGCACGCGACGGCTATCTGAATACCTTCCCCTACAAAGTGAATCCGGGAGAAAAAGCAACAATTCAGATAGAAGGAGACAATTGCAGTACAACGCTGAGAGTCAACGGTAAAGTGGTTGATGAAATGAATACGCAGAAACTTTACTTTAATGCGGGAAAAGATTCAATGAACTATGTACGTACACTAGTTTTCCCGCTGGAGAAAGCAGGAAACTTTAATAGTAAGGTACAGAATCTGAAAGTATACAATTATTGCGTAAGCAAACCATAAGATTTAGATACGGATTACACAGATTTCACATTTTTTTAGCGGTACAATCTACCAAAAACCGTATCAATCTGTGTAATCCGCTTCTGGAAGAAGCACAATCATTCATTTCATTTACGTACGGATTTGAGCAAAATGATAGTAATAGTATCTTAAAATGGGGGTGCCCCCAATGGAGATACTACTGTTTCATTCATTTTTGAACCGTTACGAATCAATTCAAACCTGTATAACCAAAAGCTACACAAACGTTTCTTCCCTAAGCAATAAAACGCTTTTTTATTGTCACTTATCACTTTTCGAAGTTAACTAACTGATTATAAACATATCATCGGTGATAATAAGCGGTGATAATACGGTGACAATAGCTGCATCCATACATTTTATTGTCACTTCCCTCCCAATCTCACTGTTCATCTCACCTACTGCTATCTCCCCATCAAGCCTACTTCATCCGAGTCCTGATCCTACGCAACAAATACCGTATACTACCGGTATCTTTCTCTTATAGTGCCTTTATTGTTCCATTAAGACACCGATCTCTTTAGTTGTTCACGGCCGTGGCAAGCATTGTTCACGGTCGTGACAAGAGTTGATCACGGTCATGAGCAAACCTGTTCACGGCCGTGAAGAGCTAAAGAGAACGGCACTCTACAGGGAAAACGCATTATACTTTTTCTTTTATCTTTTATACATTTATCTTACAT
>OGNW01001832.1_pt1 | contig 10095 bp, 12 predicted proteins | sample 1573591 | NCBI WGS metagenome assembly OGNW01 (sample SAMEA2581894, study PRJEB24529) | metagenome | biome: Human gut stool | place: China | collected 2011
TTCAAAGAGTAAGGGACAGAGAGTACAACATTAAGTTAAAAGGAACACTAGATGTACCAGAAGAGCAACAGTCAGGAGAGTATAGAGGAAGTAACATATTGGATATTGAAGTGAAATAAAAAAATGGCTGCCTAATTTAAAGGCAGCCATTTTTATTTAATTAAATTTAATTATTTAAAATAGTCCGATAATTAATAAACAAAAAATATAAATATTTAAAAATAAAAACTATTTTTTTAAGATCTAATATGATATAATATAACATGAGGAAACTCGAGCCAGAGAGCCGTAACCCTTCATATTAGAAAAAAATAAAAACAATAAAATAAATGTTTAGGAACTCGAGAAACAAGACACCGTAAACCTGAAATATAGCTGTTTAAATATAGCTATTTTTCAGGTTTTTTTTATTTATCGAAAAATTATAAGGAGGAATTTATGAGATTTAATAGATTATTTTATAAAACTAAACCAAGAGAAAATAGACAGTTTTTTAGATATGTATGTTTTAAAAAATTATTAATGAAACATATTCTTTTTTCACTCAATTTTAAGTACACATTTAATGATATAAAAAGTCTAAGAATGAGTAGAAATCTCAAAACTAAAATTCTTATAAAATTTAAAGATGGAGTAATTATTAAACTAACAAAAGGAGGAAATAAACATGAAGCTAATTATTGCAGAAAAGGAACAAGTTGCAAATAGTATTAGTAAATATTTAGAAACCTTAGGAGAAGTTACAACTAGAAAAAAAGGATATATTCAATCTCAAAACTACTATATTGTTTGGACATATGGACATTTATTAAAAAATAAATTTCCAGAAGAATATGATCCAAGAATGAAGGATTGGAAATATGAAGATTTACCACTTAAATTTGAGTGGGAATTATCTATTATTGAAGGTAAAGAATACTTATTTAATATTATTTCAGATATAATAAAAAAACCTGAAGTTCAATCTATTATTCATGCTGGAGATCCTGACGCTGAAGGACAATTAATAATTGATGAATTACTTAATTTTATAAATAATAAAAAGCCTGTTGAAAGAGTATTAATAAATGATACTACTTTAAATGGTATTAAAATAGCCTTTTCAAAAATTGAAGATAATAAAAATTATATTAATTTAGGAAAAAGTGCTTATGCTAGAAGTATAGGTGATTATTTAACAGGAATTAATTTAACTAGATTAGCAACATTAATTAATTTAGAAAATGAGATTGACTTAATTCGATTTGGTTCTGGAACTTTAACTATTGGAAGAGTTCAAACCCCAACTTTAAATTTAGTATATACTCGAGATCTGGAAATAGAAAACCATATTAAAAAGAAAATTTTTGAATTATTTTCTTCATTGGAAATTCAAAGAAAATCTAATCCAAAAGAAAGAGAAGAAATGTTACTTCAAAAAGAACTATATCAACAAAATTTCCACGATAAAGAATTAGGGGAAAAATATTGTTCTCAAATGATAAAACTGTTTAATGAACTTCAAAATAATTATACATGTAAGTTAAAATATCATTTACCCAATGAACAAAAAGAATTAGATCCACAATTTATTAAAACTCATTTAGAAGATACTATCAATTTATTAAAATCACAAAATGAGTTTAAAGTAGTAGTAAAAAAAGAATTGTCAAAAGAACCAGCTCCACTACCTTTTAACTTATTAAAATTACAACAGTATTGTTCTAAGAAATTTGATTATACTCCTGATAAAGTCATGGAAATTACCCAAAATTTAAGAGATAACTATAATTGTATCACATATAATAGATCTGATTGTCAATATTTAACATCAGCACAGTTTAGTGAAGCTCCTGAAACAATTAAACAAATTTTAAAAAATCTTGATTTATATGTTCCTGAAATAAGTACTCAAATTGTTTCAAAAGCTTTTGATGATTCTAAAATTTCTGCCCATACAGCTATTATCCCAACAAATATAGAACTAGATCTTTCTTTGTTGAGTGAGAAAGAAAAAAATGTTTATAAAGCAATATCAGATTATTATTTAATTCAATTTATGCCTAAAGCTCTAAAAGAAAAGACAACTGTAAGTCTATCTTTCTTTACAGAAAATGACTTTTCATCGTCTTCTTCAAAATATATAGAATTAGGGTATAGAGCATATTTAAGAGATAAATTAGAAGATGAGGACGAAGAAAAAAGTGATATTCATAAATTACTTGCTGGAACTTACAGTGCTAAATACATAGAAAGTAATATTATTGAAAAAGAAACTACCCCTCCTAAAAGATATACTTATGAAACACTTCTTGGAGATATGAATAGTATTTCTAAATATGTATCAGATCCAAAAATTAGAGAAATATTAAAAGCTAAAGACAAAGATATTGAAGGAGCAAATGGATCAATAGGAACTCCAGCTACTGTATCAACAATCTTAAAAAATTTATTTGAAAGAAAATATATAGAAAAGAAAGATAAAACAATAAGAACTACTGATATAGGGAGAGAATTTCTAAAAACACTTCCTGATGAATTAAAGAAACCTGATATGACAGCATTATGGTGGACATATCAAGAAGAAATAAAAAAAGGAGCAGATCCTAATGTATTAATAGATAATGTTTATGAAGCAGTTAAAAAAATAGTAGACAATAAAGAAATAGTACCTCTTCCTGATAAATTTAAAAAGAGTGTAGAAAAAGAAAGTTTTGGAAATTGTCCTATTTGTAATAGTCCTATTTATAAAGGAAAAACTAAATCTGGACTAATCAATTATTATTGTAGTAATTATAAAAATGGTTGTACTTTCTCTTTATGGGAAAAAATGAAATATTTTGATAACACTATAAACATTACTGATGGTAGAGCTAAATCTCTACTAAATAATCAACATATTACAATCAAGCTAAAAACTAAGTCTGGTAAAGAATACTCTGGAAAATTAAAATTAAAAATCAATAAAGTTAATGATAAAAATTATATAAATTTTGAACCTATAAAATAAGGAGGAAAATATGAAAAAAACAGCTTTTGATATAGTTATAGAAGAAAGAAAAAAACTGGTTAATAGAATTATTGAAAATATGGAAAAAGGATATTTTTTTACAAAAAATGGGTGGAGCAACTTAGCTGTTCTTCCACAAAATCCAGTATCAGATCTACATTATAAAGGAGGAAATAGATTTAAATTAATGCTTGAAGCTATTGATAACAATTATCAAGATCCTCGTTGGTTGACATTTAAACAAGCTCAAGAGAATAATTGGAAAATAAAAAAAGGAGCAAAAGGAATACTATGTGAAAAATGGATTTTTACAAAAAAAGTAAAAGAAAAAGATGAAGATGGTTTAGAAAAAGAGGTAGAAAAAACTTTATCTAAACCAATAGTAAACTATTTTATTGTTTTTAATGCTGAACAAATAGAGGGGATTCCTCCATATTCTAAAACTGTTTTTACTAAAGATGATATATTAAAAACTGTGGATAATTTTATTAAATCTTCAGAAGTTAAAATAAGAGAAATTGCTCAACCAGAAGCTTATTATTCCCCATCAAAAGATGAAATAGTTCTTCCTATTAGAAAAGCTTTTAAATCAGAAGAAGCTTTTATGAGAACAACTTTACATGAAATGTGTCACAGTACAGGGCATGAAAGTAGATTAAATAGAGATCAAACAGGGCATTTTGGAACACCAAGTTATGCTAAAGAAGAGTTAGTAGCAGAATTAGGAAGTCTATTTACTGAAACATCTTTAGGTTTTAAAATTGAAGGAGAACATTTCAACGATCATAGTAATTATTTAAAATCTTGGATTGAAGCATTAAAAAATGACTATAATGAATTATTTAGAGCTTGTTCTGAAGCAGAAAAAGCCTCAAGTTATTTATTAGAAAGATATAATGAATATGAAAAAAATAAAGAAAAATCAAATGAAAAAACAAATTCTAAAAAAATAATTAAAAGAAAATCTAAAGACAAAGAAGATGATTTTGAACTATAAAAAGAGTCTTTATTGGCTCTTTTTTATACCTTTATATTAATCCTTCTTCTCTAAAGCTGAAATAGTTGGTATTATTAACTAATATATGATCTAAGACTTCTATTTCCATCATATGATTTTTAAAATAATAATAATTATTATTAATAAAAAAACAAGAGATTTTTCTCTTGTTACCTTTTAGTCCATAAGTCTATAAAAGTATAGTTTTATAGATAGTAAGATTTTATAAGAAAAGTAATAAAAAAAATGTGTTTTTTAGTCTGTAAAATACTTTTTATTACATATAACTTTTATAGATTTTAAGTAGAAAAATTTGTAAAAATATGGTATAATTTTATTAGAATAAAATATAAAAATGATAAGGAAATTTATATATGAAATATGGATATATTCGTGTATCAACAAGACAACAAGATGAAACAAGACAAGTTACAGCTCTCATAGAAGCTGGAATATCTAAAGACAATATATTTATTGATAAAAGTACTGGAACTACTTTTATTGGTAGAGAAGCTTGGGAAAAACTTCTTGCTAAAGTTGTGATAGGGGATATTATTGTAATAAAGGAACTTGATAGACTTGGAAGGAATAATGAAGAAATTAAAAAAAATTTTGAGTTATTAAATAAAAAAGGAGTTTATTTAGAATTTTTAGAACAACCACTTTTAAATACCTATGGAATGAGTAACCTAGAAAGAGAGTTGTTACAGCCTATTGTATTACATTTGCTTGGATATTTTGCTGAAAAAGAAAATGAAAAAAGAAAAAATAGACAGGCTGAAGCATATGCTAATTTACCTCGTGATGAAAAAGGAAGAATGGTTAGTAGAAAGAAAAATAAGCCTGTTGGACGTCCTAATGCTTTAGATAATTTAACTTCAGAACAAAGAAGAGCTATTGAATTATTTGCAAATTCTCAAATATTTTTAGAAGAGTGTATAAAACTTAGTTCTCTAAAAAGATCTACAATTTTTAAAATAAAAAAAGTTCTTTTTCCCAATACTATTAGAATTAATAAGAAAATCCTGACTGAAGATATTCAGAAAAATTTTCAGTTATGGATAGACAAACAAATATCTTTAGAAGAATGTATAAAGCGAACTGGATATAGTCGTTCTCATTTATTTAATTTAAAAAAATCTTTAAAATAAATAAGGGGAATAATTTCCCCTTATTTTCCATTCAAATACAATTCATATTCACTTAAATCACAATCATCATTCCAAGATATTCCATATCCACCAACATCAACTACAACATTTTTGAATATAGAATAATCTTTTAATTGTGAAAATATTTCATATTTAAAATTAGGTTTGAAATCATATATTTTAATTTCTTCATTATCAAAGAATACTTTTAAAATATAATCTTCTAATACTTCTACTTTTTTTATTTTAGGATATTTCATAATTACCTCCTTATCTTAATTCAGGTAATTTTACAAAATCTTTAGTTTCCCACATTTTTAACAATTCAGATTGATATTGTTTTGTCCATTCTTGAACTAATTTTAAAGCTCTTGAAGGTAAATCTCCCTCAATCATTTCAAATGTTGTTAAATCTATAACACCATTATATTCTCCATAAATAGCATGTAGATGTGGTGGTAAATGGTCGTTAAAATACATTTTTATTATTATTCCATAAAATCTACAAATTATTGGCATATTATCACTCCTTTAATTTATTATAACATAAATTTTAAAATAAATATAATATTTATTTTTTTATGAGGGTATATTGGTATATACCCTCTTTCTAAATATAGATTAATATTCACTTGGGTACATTATAGTCCAATATTCTCCTATTTTTTCATTTGCTCCTAAAGTACACCATAATTTTTTTTCTGTTGTTTTATATCCTAGTTCAAATTCTCTCTTATCTTTTGGTACTTCTTGTCTATTTACCATTTTTGTATCTTTAAACTCAAAGATTTGGAAATAGTCTAGTCCTTTTTCTTTTTCCTCTTCTTCTCTTAATCTGATTGCTAATACTATCATCATAACTTCTCTTACGTCAACTTCTGTTTCTACTCCTTTAGTGATAAAGATATGTCTGTACCCTTTTGATTTAGTTGATGTGTAAGTTGCTGTTGTCATCATAATAAAACCTCCTAATTTTTATAAACTATCTTGTTAAGGATCTACACCTTCCCCATCAAAATAATTTTTTTCTTTTTTTTATATTTTTTAGATAGCCAAGAAAAAGCGAACTTCTTGGACAAATCAACATTTTTAGAAAAATTTTTAGCATAAAAAATTTTATAAAACTCCTAGAGCTTGATGTTGATTTTCTAAAAAGAAGTTTGCTAAATTTCGTAGGCTAAAAAATAAAAAAAGAGATCCAATAAAAAAAAGAACTGACTTTTGATGTCAGTTCTTCCTTTTTCTTTATAAAATGAAAAATCCCTCTATATCGAGGGATTTTTCTTCAATTCATTTAAAATTCAATTCACATAAGTTCAATTCATTTAAGTTTCAATTCATTGTACTACTTCAATTCCTGTAATTTATTTTACCATTTTATTAACTATTTGTCAATTTAATTTCTAACTATAGAGTAAGATTTTTCTATTTCTTTTTCTAAAAATTCTACTGCTTTTTCTTTAGTAAGTATATCTCCTTCTACAAATAAATTATTATTTAAATAAACTTCTTTTTTACTTGTTGGATAGACACTATATAAATCTTTCTCATTATATTTATATTTATAGACTTCTAATTTTAAATTTTGTACTGCATTTTTATAATGATATAGAATTTCATAATTAGGTAATTTAAAATATGGAATATTTGATTTTATAATATATTCTAAATCTCTATTTTTTAAAACTCTTGTGTTATCTACATAATCTTCCAAACTTTTTACAATATTCTCTTCATATTTTTTATAATTTTTTATTTCATTTTTAATTTTTTCTTCCTCTATTTTAAAAACTGTTTCTTCCAATATATATATTTCATCTGGGAAATTTCTTAAATTGATATCATAACTATTTTGATTAGTTAATAAATATACAAACTCTTTATATCTTTTTATAATTTTTATCAAAGGTGTCATATCTTTATCATTTGAAATGATAATAAATCCATCTATATTAGAATTTTCATATAATTCTTCTAATAAATCTGTTGTTATTTTTAAATCTGAATAATTTTTTCCTTTATTAGATGTATGATAAGTTTCTATCCCATATTCTTGCAATTTTGATTGATGATGGCTTTGGTATAAATCATCAATATCAAAATTACAATATACTTTTATATCCAATATTCTTAAACATTTTTCTTCACACCATTTTTTTAATTTTTCAAAAAATAAAGTTCCTATTAGATTTTGATTATTTTTTATTAAAGTTTTATGTAGATTTTCATAATCTATAAAAATCATAACATTCTTTTTTTCACCCATATTTTAACTCCTAATTTATTTCTTGTAATACTTTTTCTATTTTTATTAAATACTTTTGTAATTCATTAATTTTACTACTATTTTTTTCAGTTATTCTTATTTCTTTTACTTTTTCTTGTACTTCCCCTAATTTCATAGAAAAATCTTCTATATTAAATGCTGGAAGTATTTCTATATCATCTGTTACAACTATACTTTCTTTATATTCTAATTTTTTTAAGCTTTTAAACTCATCTTTAGTTATTTTTTTATCCTCATATTCTATTGTCAATCTATTTAAAAAATCAGGATTTTTATCCAAATATTCTATATCTTCATCACTTATTACTGCTATAAGTGATTTTAAATTTTCATTTTTTAAATCTCTATAATATTGATATCTCTTTCTATATCTTCTAGCTGTTTTAGGATTTACTCCTACTAGCTTTAGATATTCATTATAATAACTTGTATATTGATTTGCATTTTCTCCATTTCCAAGTATTTCAAATACCTTTTGAAAATGTTCTCCATACCATAATTTACTTGTTGCTGTATAGTTGATGAAGTCAAATATACTCTCTCTTAATTTTTGATTTACTCCTTCATCTTCTGTTATATTTGCTATTGATAAATCTAAATCTTCCATTTTTAATATTTTTTTCTCTTCTAATGAAGTAGTTTTTACTTCATTTTTTCTAATTTGTATTTGTTGTCTTAATGATATTAAATCTGGTCTACCTTTTCCCATACTATCCCTCTATTTCTTCTATTAATATTCTTAATAATTCCGTTAATTTTTCTTGAACAGGTATTAATCTTTGGTCGCCACTTTCCCAAATAGTTTTACTATCATTCAATAATTTAGTAATAATAGCCATTCTTTTAATAGGTTCTGGACAATATATCCCTGTATCTTTTACTATTTTTTGTACTTCTTCATAATATTCTTTTTCTACTGTTGTATCGTCATATCTATTAAAAAGTATTGAAGCAACTTTATTGACTCCTGCCTCTTCTATGGCAGTAACTATTCCTTTTACAGTAAATTTATCAGCATAAGCAGGAATAATAAGTTTAGTTGCTTGATTCAATATTATTTGGTCTATTTTTTCTGTTGGAGGACTATCTATTATTATACAATCATAATTATGATTTTTTCTTACCTCTTTTATGAAATTTTCAAAATTTTCTTTTGTTTTAGCTGTTGCAGTAAATGGACTTTCTAATGGAATATAATCTACATTTTCTCTTACTTTAACTAATTCCCCTGTTCCATATTTTATCCAATATTTTAATCCTTTACAATTTTTATTTATTTTATATTCATCTTTGTCAAAAGTTTTATATATTTTTTCCATTTTTTCTGTTTTCTCATTTAACTCGCTTTTACTTTTTAAAAGCATATCTAAAGCGTCATTTTGAGAGTCTAATGTTATAAATAATACTTTAATTCCTGTTGCTCCTAATCCAGTTGCTATTTGTGTTGAAAAAAATGTTTTTCCTACTCCACCTTTAACAACTTTAAATGCAAATATTGGTAATAATTTATTTTCCAATTCCACTTTTTCCTCCTTATAAGGTCTAATAACTATTTTATCTTCATATATTATCATATCTACTATATTATTTTTTTCTAATTCCCATTTTTTTGCTATTCCTAATGGAATTAATAATTTGAATAAACCTTTTGATTTTTCATAACTTAATTTAGAAATATTTTTCATATATATTATATTTTCTTCAACTTTAGTTATTTGTTCTGCTATTCCTAGTATTACTGGTTTTAAAATTATTTCATTATTTATATATTCTAGTAATACTTGATTATTTTCTTCTGATAAATTTAAAAGATTATTTAAGTCTTTATTCAGATTTATTCTAGCATAATTTAATCTTCCATCACTTTTATAATTAATTGTTACTCTTTTTTCCATATATTTTATCCCTTTCAATAAGATTTTGCAAGGGACAAATCTGTCCTTTGCAAATTATCTTAAACTATTCTTTGTTTTCTACTAATTTTTTTAACTCTATAAAAGGCATATTTTTTACTATTGTATATCCTTCCATAAAGTTTTCTCCTAAATGCAATTCTATTCCTAATTGCATAATAAAGCTATTTAATTTTGATAATTTCATAATATCACTCCCTTGTATTTTTTGTAAAAGAATGATATAATAATATTTGCTAGATACATTATATCATTTGAAAGCTATCTTATTTGCCAGATAAGGTAGCTTTTATTTTATATTATAACTATATAATATTTCGAGTGTTTTGTCAACCCACTTTTTTTAAAATTAGTTAAGGACTATTTCATACCATAACATATCTTTTTCTTCTTCCTTTTTTGAATATAATTCTACATCTTTTCTATGTTCTATTGTTATTCCTGAAAATAAATTATTTTTAGATAGTTCAGTATTTAATATCTCTTCTTTCATTACTGCTTTAATATATACTTCTCTTAAAGCTTGAAATATTTTTAATTGATTTTCATTTAATGTAGTTGCTCCAATTTCTCTAGCACATAATTCTATGGCTTTTTCTTCATAAAATTGATATTCTAAGTCTGTTAATTCGTTATATCTATTATTTATTCTTTGTGATTGATTCATAATTTTATCCCTCCTATTTTGCAAGGGACAAATCTGTGTAGTGAACCCCTTTTCTTAGACACCATTATTTAATTATTGATTAATAAGGATT
>OGNW01001839.1_pt1 | contig 10050 bp, 11 predicted proteins | sample 1573591 | NCBI WGS metagenome assembly OGNW01 (sample SAMEA2581894, study PRJEB24529) | metagenome | biome: Human gut stool | place: China | collected 2011
CGCATGCTCCGGGAGTTCGTGGATTTTGCCAATGTATTTAACTAACTTTCCATTTACTCTACAGAAACAGTATAGTAATAAATAGTTTGTCCGCCATACTGCAGTTCAATATCGCATGCAGGATAAGCCTCTTCCAGATCTGCACGCAGTGCTTCGGCAGCATCTTCTGCTACATCACAGCCATAGTATACGCTGATCAGTTCGGAATCCTCATCTACCAGCTCGGCGATCATATCACGGGTCACCTTTACCATATCGGTGCCAACGGCTACAATACCCTGATCACCGATACCCATGAAGTCATCCTTCTTGATCTCCTTGTCATCGATCACGGTATCACGTACCGCATAGGTAACCTGGCCGGTCTTGACATTCTTGATCTCACGAAGCATGGTCTCTTCATTCTCTTCCACAGACAGCTCAGGAACAAAGTTGATCACAGCAGTGATACCCTGAGGAATCGTCTTGGTGGGAATGACTAAAAGCTCCTTGTCAGTCATCAGTTCCGCTGCCTGATTGGCTGCCAGAATGATGTTCTTGTTGTTCGGAAGCACGAAGATTGTCTTCGCATTCACCTTGTCTACTGCATCCAGAATATCTGCGGTACTGGGGTTCATGGTCTGTCCGCCCTCGATGATATAATCCACACCGAGGCTCTTGAACAGTTCACTCAGGCCGTCACCTACAGAGACTGCCAGAAATCCTACTTCCTTGGGAGGCTGTGCAGCCTTCTCTTCTTCCGCTTTCTTCTGCGCTGCTTCTTTTTCGGAGAGCTTGAACAGCTTCTCCTGATGCTCTAAGCGCATATTGTCGATCTTCATGTTGGATAATGCACCATACTTCAATGCCTTCTGGATAGCCAGACCGGGATCATTGGTATGTACATGTACCTTGACCACATCGTCATCCGCAACACATACGATAGAATCACCAATGGACTCTAAAAATGCCTTGAAATCCATCTCTGCTTTTACGTTGAAAGGCTTATTTAACAGAATGATGAATTCGGTGCAATAACCGAACTTGATCTCTGCCTCTGCCTGTACTTCCAGAGAACTCTTGGTATCCTCTGCCTTCGCAGTAGCTGCGGGAGCTACAGTCAGATCGATCTCCTTACCTAAGAATGCGTCATACGCACCACTTAAAACTTCTACCAGACCCTGTCCGCCGGAATCCACTACGCCTGCCTGCTTTAATACGGGCAGCATCTCAGGCGTCTGGCTCAGTACGTAACGGGCATGTTCGATCACAGATCCTAAAAACTGCTCCAGATCCTCTGCACCATCTTCACACAGCTCCTTTGCCTTATCGGAAGCACCTCTTGCTACCGTAAGGATCGTACCTTCCTTCGGCTTCATAACAGCCTTGTATGCGGTCTCCACCGCTTTATCAAATGCACGGGTCAGAACAGGAATATCCAGAACCTGCTCTTCCTTGATGCTCTTGGTAAAGCCACGGAACAGCTGGGACAGGATAACACCGGAGTTACCTCTGGCACCACGCAGGGAACCGCTGGAAATAGCCTTGCACAGGGCAGCCATATCTGCATCCTCGCCCAGTGCTGACACTTCTCTTGCAGCAGACATGATCGTCATGGTCATATTGGTTCCGGTATCTCCGTCAGGAACGGGGAATACGTTCAGTTCGTTGATCCATTCCTTTTTATTCTCTAAATTCTTGGCGCCGGCTAAGAACATCTTGGAAAGCATCTTAGCGTCGATTTGTTGTAAAGCCACAATTACTTCCTCCTTAATCAATCACTCTTACACCTTCAACAAAGATGTTGATCTTTTTGATCTCAATACCGGTAAACTCTTCCACTTTGTATTTTACGTTGCTGATCAGATTGTCGGTGACAGCCAGAATGCTGACGCCGTAAGCTACGATCACGTGGAAGTCCAGAACCAGTTTATTGTTGTCCAGGGACACATTGATGCCTCTGGTGATGCTGTCCATCTTAAGCAGCTTTACCAGACCATCCTTCATGCTGACTCCGGCCATACCTACGATACCAAAGCACTCTACCGCCACGCTGCCGGCATACTGTGCAATGACTTCATTATCAATGACAATATTTCCCATATGGGTATTCATAGAAGAACCTTTCATATAGAACCTCCTTCATATTCGGATCACTTGTTTCTTCCGATATGTCTGCCTGAAAATCTACAGTTCAGACATATATAAATGTATTTTAACAGCTTTCCTTTGAAAAAGAAACAAGAAAATAAAAAAAATAAATATTTTTTGCTTGCTTTTATTTTGGTTTTCTGTTAATATATCAATGTTGTGAGCATTTCACATGTATTTTATTGAAAAAAATTGTTTAAAAGTAAGCGTAAGATGCGCGTTAGATCGAGGAGGTGTCAAGATGGCTAAATGTGATATTTGCGGTAAGGGCGTTCATTTTGGTAACAACGTAAGCCATTCTCATAGAAGAAGCAACGCAATTTGGAACTCTAATGTTAAGAGCGTTAAGTGCAAGGTTAACGGCGGAGCTAGAAGAATGCATGTCTGCACCAGCTGCTTAAAATCTGGTAAAGTTGAAAGAGCTTAATCTTCTGCGATAATATTGGATTTTAAAAAGCCAGAAATGAAATTCATCATTTCTGGCTTAATTTTTTGCTTGTAATTTTCCATGCAGTTACCAGAACCGCTCTTCCTGTTTCCGTTTCAGATATTCCTTGTTGATCTGTCCGGCCAGTTCACCGTCACCGAACAGGTTGTCCGGATGAAAGATCTTGATCAGATCCCGGTATCTCTTCCGTAAAGCCAGTGGATTATTGACTCCCCGGAATAAAAGCTGTACCGCTGTAAAACTGCCTTCTCCGGGATCCTGCCCTGTGGCCTGCTGTTCTCTGGCTTCCTCTATGAGTATCTGCCGTTCCTGTTCGAACTTCTTCCGGTCTTCTTCCAGCTGTCGGAACCCCTCCTGTAAAATGGCCATTTTCTTCTCAAAAAACAGATTCTCTTCCTTCAGCCGTTTCCGTTCCATGATTGTACGGCGGTTTAATTCATCCAGCTCGTCCCGCAGTTTCACCCGCTCATCCTGTTCCAGTTCCGTACGCTCCTGCTCCAGCTCTGAGCGTTCCTGTTTCAGACGCATATTTTCCTGGAAAAGCCACAGTTTTATTTCTTTCAGTTCTTCGGTACTCTCTGCCTTAATGACCTCTTCCCAATCAATCATACTGCACCCTCTTACTCGCAACCACAGAAAAGATAATACCCTGCAAATAATAAAAGTGCTACCATGATCAAGCCGATAAAACGGTTATGGATCACAAGCATGAGCAGCATGCCGACAGCCACAAAAAAGAGTATCAGACCAATGATCTTCTTCATCTATCAAACGGATCCAGACTGTTCTCACTTTATTATATGCAGAGTATTTTAAATATTACTTGTCTTCTGTAGTTTTCTCTTCCTCTTCAGGAAATGCGATATCTACCACTTCCGCATCGGACATTTCTTCTTTTTCCTTCGGCTGGGTAAATTTATCTACGATATCTGGAATCATATCCAGAATCTTGGTGACTGTATCCTGATTCTTGATATTTACCAGCTTGGTGGAACCGTTTTTGATGACCAGAACCGCACTGGGGGTCATCTTACCGCCTAAGCCTCCGGCTCCGGATGCGGATTTTTTCTCAGAATTATTGCCGGCTCCGGCACCGACACCAAAGGTGACATCCACAAGCGGCAGGATGATCGTATCGCCGATCTTTGTAGCCTCACCGACTACGGTTTTAGTGGATAACACGGTATCCATACCCTTCAACAGGGATTCTACAACGCCCTGAAACTGATTCTCTTTGTCTGCCATAACAAACCTCCTGTTTTACACTGTTATTTTTTCTGTGTCTTCTGATATTGTCTGATTTTATGCAACAATTCCCGTAATCGCCGATCTAAAAGTAGTCGGACGGAATGGAATAATACACAGGCCGCGGTAAAATGTCCGGAAGCCTTGAAATCCCCTTCCAGAATCGCCTGTTCAAAATCCGGGGTAATGCAGATCCCCTTTCCCAGCTTCGGAAGCACCATTCCGTAGATACCATACAGATATCCCGTAGTATCCGGAGAACCGGTGCCGACCGTGGCATTGACCGTAAGCTTTCTCGGGCGCAGCCGCTTCCAGATATGTCCGAAACGTTTCCCGGCATGTTTCAAAAGTCCCTGGGTATCCGGGTCATTCCACAGGTTCTTGTAAAATGCAATGTTTTCCAGAATATTTTTGATTTTATCACAAATCTTTCGGACTGTGTACCGGATTCTTGTAAAAAATCCGTACAGACGATCCGTAATCTTCCCGGGAGCTTCTCCCGCTGGCTCCGGCGTTCCCGGTTCCGGGATTCCGGAATCCTCCCTTTCCGCAGCAGACTCAACATCTGCGGCCGTTGCCGAGAATGCCGTGGGACCTTCTGCTTCGATCAGCTTAGGCGTCCCGACAGATTCCGGGGTATGTTCTTCTGTTGTCTGCTCCGCAGAAGCGGGTGTTTTCTCGTTCCCTGTCGTTTCCGTAGATGTCCGGTCTGTTTTCTCCGGCTTCTCTACGGAAGAATCATATAGCGTAAAGAATAAAAACTTTACGCAAATTTTCCCGGGATCAGGATAATCGCAGTTCATCCGCAATAGACCGAACAGCCATTTTACTCTCGCGGTGATCCAGAATTCCTCTGCCGTCCGCTTTCCGGCAGCTTTGTAAGAAATCGGAAAGAACAGAACCAGGAGAATTACCACCAGTGCGATTCCCAACAGGATCAGAAGCACGATCCCAAGAATACTCAATATTTTAAAAAGAATCGTCAACATAGTAAATACTCCCGCAGATTACAGTCCCCTCTGGCTTTCAGGCACTCTCCGGTGATCCGTTCGATCAGCTGCAGCGCATCCTCGTAGCCGGAAGCCATACCGAGAACGAGAAATTCTTCGTCCTTATAATGAGGCTGTACCAACTGTCTGGCATCAAAAATATCCAGCTGATCCGCCGGATTTCTGGCCGGAGTGATCAGATATACATTGGCCAGAAGAGGCTTTTTATTCAGCCTCTTTTTTAGTTTATCCAGTTTTTCCGGCGCGATGCCCTCTCCAAGATAGAGATTTTGCGCAAACTTCAGCTTTCCTGCCATACACAAGTTCCTTAAATCTTTTTCTCCTAGTATAGCATAGTTTCCTTTATATTACAATTTTGTTACTTGACTTTTTAGTATGATATTTTATACTTGAATTAGTACAAATGAGGAGGATACAGCCTTGAAGGTTATTACGAAAATGGAGTTACAGCCGGATATGGTCCTGGGGGAGGACATTCTGGATCAGGATCGTGTGATCTACCCTGCAGGAACCACCATCACTCCGCAGATCATTGAGAAATTGAAACGGTACAATCTGGTATGTGTCACCATAATGGAAGATGTTGATTTCGCCACTACACATTATGCCAAGATTCGTTTTGATTCTAATTTCAAAGCATTCGAACGTGCTTATCCGTTGTTTTTGGGACAATATAAATTAGCCATGAAACAACTGCTGATCATGGGAAGAAAACCGGCGGATATTATTCTGCTGACAATTTACAACGAATTGTATTATTATATTACTTCCGGCCCGGTACTGTTAGACTATCTGTACAATCTGATGCCCAGTGAGGATGAACTCACCTATACCCAGGGACTGAATGCCGCTCTTCTGGCGGGGACCTTCGCTGACTGGCTGGGAATGAGCGAAGAAGAGAAAAATACCCTGATTCTCTGCGGTTTCTATTATGATATCGGCAAGCTGCAGCTGCCCTATGAACTGTTATGGAAGCCCGGCAAACTGACGGATGAAGAATTCAAAGTTATCAAGACTCATCCTGTAGTCGGTTATACCACCGTACGTAATCAGGATCTGAATGAGCATGTGAAAAATGCTGTGATCATGCATCACGAACGACTCGATGGCAGCGGCTATCCTTACCATATGTCCGGACAGAGAATTGATGTCTTCGCAAGGTATATTGCCATTATTGATGCCTATATTGCCATGGCGTCTCCCAGAACCTACCGTAATGCGTTGACACCGTTACAGATTCTTGGGAATTTCGAAAAGAGTCTGGATAAATATGACGTGGAATTATTGATGCCGATCATGAAACGTATTGCAGATGCCCAGATCGGAACCAGCGTGGAACTGAATGACGGAAGCATCTGGGAAGTACTGATCATTCATCCCAACAAATACTCCCGTCCCATTTTAAAAAATGATAAAAACGAATTTGTAGATCTCTTGCAGAGACCGGATCTGGAAATCGTCAAGAATGTTTAAAAATATTTCAGAAAAGCAGGAATAATCAATTTTTCCATTGATTATTCCTTTTTCTTTCCTGATAATCCGCATAGGCTTTTTCCAGAATCTGCTTTTCATTGGCAAATTTCAGAAGATGGTATGCTTCATGATATTTGTAAAAGCCGGAATCCACAAAATACTCTTCTCTCTGGGGCTTGCTGTAATAGCTGTCCGTTCCCATCAGATACCAGTGGACTTCCTTCTCCACCACATCTTCCGGTACGGTAAAAGAATACTCGCTTCTGCCGATATAATCTACAATGTATGCCTTGGAACCGCTTTCCTCCAGCACTTCCCTGAGTGCGGTCTCCTCATGGGTCTCCCCGGCTTCGACGGTACCCTTCGGCAATACCCAGCCTTCATATTTATTCTTAATGTTCTTATACAGCAGCAGGATCTTCCCACGGAAGATCACAACGCCACCGCAACTGGTAGCCTCTATCATGATTCTTTTGACTCCTCCGATCACTCTTTCTGGTTGAAGTAAGCATCAAACAGACGTCTTGCAATGGGAACTGCGTAATCACCGCCACTTCCTGCACCTTCTACGATAATGGTGACACAGACTTCCGGGTCTTCTGCTGGAGCAAAACCGGTAAACCAGGCATGGCTGTCACCCTTGATATTATTGTATTCCGCAGAACCTGTCTTACCGGCAGCCGTATAGTTTAAACCTCTTAACTTGGAAGCAGTTCCCTCTTCCACAACATCGGTCATCAACTGTTTCAGAATCGCAGATTCGTCCTCTGTCATCAGACGGCCGTATTCCGATGCCTTAAAGCTTTTTACCACAGTACCTTCATCATTTTCCACATGATCAATGACATAGGGTTTCATCAGAACACCATCGTTGGCAATGGCACAGGTGATCATATTCAGATGCATCGGTGTGATCTGGGTCTTACCCTGACCGATGGAGGTCTGCATCATTTCCGCGGAAGGTGTACTTTCGGAGACGATAGCCGAGCTTTTGGCATAATTCAGCGTAAGTGGCAGATCTTTATTGAACAAAAGGTCATTCAGAGTCTCCTGAAAAGCCTCTCTGTCCAGGCTCATTCCAATATTGGCAAAGGACGAGTTACAGGATTTTGCAAAGGACTTCTGAAAGCTGACCTGTCCGTGACTGGAACCGTGATAACAACTGATTTTGCTGTCTCCCACCCGGAAAGAACCATTACAGTTATAAGAATAATTCTGATACGTGGTGGGATTCTCCCGGATATATTCCAATGCCGTTACGATCTTGAAGGTGGATCCGGGCGGATAAAGTCCCTGGGTGGCGCGGTTCAACAGTACTGTACTGGAATCATTGTCGATCAGATCATCCCAGATCTCCGGAATGGTATTCGGATCAAAATCGGGATGCGACACCATTGCCAGAATCTTGCCGGTAGACACTTCCGTTACAATGATGGCACCACGGTAAATATCCAGCTGGTCGTTGGCCACCTGCTGGATCTGGACATCCAGTGTGGTATATACATTATCTCCGGGATTCTTTTTCCCGGCAGTATCGTTTTTCACTTTATTGCTCAGGGAGGTATTGGTGTTGATCAGATAGTAATTGGCCAGAGCCTCCACTCCCATGCGTCCCTGGGTGGAATAACCTACGATATGAGAAAACAGATTCTTATACGGATAGTTTCGAGTCTCCTCTTCATCCGCATCCAGTATCGTCTCTGCCAGAACATCCCCATCCCTGGAATAAATGGATCCGCGGTAATTGCGGGACAGCAGAATCTGCTGACGGGAATTATAACTGTTGTTGATCATATCCTGTTCGCTGGTTGCCACAAAATGACCCAGATAGACCAACATGCTTCCGGCAGAAAGCCAGATTTCACGCTGGTTGCCCATACGTTTTCTGTTCCGGGCGTCCTTTTTGCGGTCGGCATCTTTTTTCTGTGTATTTTTCTGCGTATTCTGCGCCTTATTTTCTGCCACCTCTGCGCTCTCCTTCCTTCTGCAGGCGAATATAGATTCCCTGTATAATGAAAAACATGATCATGGTCGTCATGACGGAACTTCCTCCATAGCTGATGAAAGGAAGTGTCACTCCGGTCAGTGGAATGAACTTGGTACCGCCGCCAATGGTCAGGAATATCTGGAAAATATACATAATACCGATGCCGTATACGATCAGCTGATAGAATCTGTCATGAATGCATACTGCCACCCGCATCATTTCCAGAAAACTGCTGACACAGATCAGGATCAGACATATTCCGAAGATCACGCCCAGTTCCTCGCAGATGGAAGAAAAGATAAAGTCCGCTTCCACATAAGGAATCGCTGTGGGATTACCTTTTAACAGTCCCATGCCGAACCAGCTTCCACTGCCGATGGCAAATAATGACTGGGTGATCTGATAGCCTTTATTGTCAATATATTTCCAGGGATCCTGCCAGGCCAGTACTCTGACCCGTACATGATCAAACAGCTGATAAGCCAGATAAGAAGCCGCACCTCCGCCGACAAGTCCTGCCAGAAGATACAGATAATTTCTTGTGGCAGCAAAAACCACAAAAACAAAGCCCACGAAAAAGATCAAAGCACTTCCCAGGTCCTTGGATACTACCAGGATCACCACATGGGCTCCCGCAATGATCGCCGTCAGAACGACTCTCTGGAAGGAGACATTTTCCCACAACGCTCCCGCCAGAACGAATTCCGAAGGCTGGAACGTGATTCCTCCCAGGGAAAATGAAATCTTGGAACCATGGGTCACCTCTCCCAGGATCAGCACCGTACTGAGCAGCGCAATTCCCAACGTGGCATACAGCCAGGTGATCTTCTTAAAAAAGTGGATCTTTCCCAGCAGATACGGAACCAGCAGGGAAAAGATCAGAGATACCAGTACAATCACATATTGCCGGATGGCCTTGTCAAAAGATAATCTCGATACGATGCAAAGACCGATTCCCAGAAGCATACACATATTATTCAGCAAAAGCCTGTTAATATTCTCGTAGATCAGCGATACCATCGTGATCGTAGCAAACAGAAAGATCAGTATAAATGCAAAGAAAAACAAATACTGAAAATCTCCGCTGACAAGGGACAGGTTCAGAAAACAGAGGACCTGCACCAGAAACATCAAAAGATCCTGTAAAATAAATACTCCACGATGCTTCTCTCCCACCGGATACCGAAAGGTATAAAAACAGCTTGCCGTATATAACACCATAAAAAAGGCGATAAAATATTTGGATAATTCAATCACATATTCCTGCATGGATCCAAAACCTTTCTGTCTATTCTACTCCACGTTTTTCATGACCGGTGGTATATTCCCCATAGGGCAATTCCTTACGGGTACCGGCAAAATACTCTAGGACTTCCAAAGTCTCGGTCTCATTTTCCGTGGTAAAATCCAGCCGTCCGGTCACCAGGCCGCTCCATTTACATAATTCCTTGTGCAAGGAAAGCGGAACACTGTTATAGATCACATTAAAACAGTGGGTACAATTCCGCTGAACCGGAAATCTTTTATGATAGCGGTCGATCAGATCCAATGCCTTCGGATTCTCCTGCGGCTGACACCGGTCAGTGGTCTTCTGCACGCAGTTGGCGGTGACCATCATAGGGATCCTGCCGTATATTACTTTTTCCGCAGGAAACGCAGGATCCAGAATGTCCCTCTGCTCTGCGGCATTCAGCTCCAACGGCAGACAATAGCCGTCTAAAAATGCCTTCCAGAAATCCCGGCTGGTCCGGTTCCAG
>OGNW01001841.1_pt1 | contig 10047 bp, 9 predicted proteins | sample 1573591 | NCBI WGS metagenome assembly OGNW01 (sample SAMEA2581894, study PRJEB24529) | metagenome | biome: Human gut stool | place: China | collected 2011
ACGTTGTTGAATATATTGCAATATGCGATTATTGGACCTTATACGGGAAAAGTTAAATCGCGAAATTGGAAGGACCAACAAAAATTAAAAAGACCTATGTTAGATAAAAATTACTTTAGAAATAGAATGAGTAATCAAAGCCAACAGGCAGAAGTGAAAGTTGTTTATTCATTAGGAAATGATTTATATGAAGTATGGCATAGCTTATATGAATATAAATTAAAAAAAGTGGTAGTGAACGGTAGTGAAATTATAGGAACTGATTCAAGCTATGATGCCTATGAAAAAAAATATTTTGGACAGACTGGTATGGAATTAGATGAGTACCTTATAGATAAATATCATAGACAGATCGAAAAGTCTTCAAATTTTCCACATATAAATTCATATATTCTTATGATTACAGAAATGATGTTTTTTACAGAGTCAAGGGATTTTGCTTTTTGGGAAGAGGAATTATGTAAGTCTATTTTAAGTAAGTTTATGCCGAGAGATAAGTATTTTGAATACGATGAGATTCAAAAATTAGTAAAAAAATATGATAGCCAAGCCAGACTAACATCATATAAGATGTCGATGATAAAGGATTTTCTAGGAGATGAATTTTCTGAGAAAGTTGATGAGAGTTTTCAATATTCATTAGAAGACTTGCAAAAAATTAATACGCAAGTTGATTTGGCTAAAAGTAGAATTGAAAGGATTGAAAAAGACCTTAGTTCTAATGAAAAAGAAAAAACACAGAATAGGATAGAGAGCGAACGAGTAAATAAAATTATGGTATGAAAATATTTTCCCCGATTCATATCAAGGAATGTTTAATCGCTATGTTCCGAGTATTTTATCCGGGAAATGTCCTTTTTGTGGAACAGAGCACCTAGATATAAAGGTAAATGTAGAAAATTGTTTTTTTTGTAAAAAGGTAATAAAAACAAAGGAAAAAGCTAATCTTGACGAAATCGAAATAGAAAGAAAAAATTTAGAATTTGAGAGAAGGAGATTGCAGAATAATTTTGATTTGTTAAAAAAGGAAAATGCAAATTTAAAAAGAAGCTTAAGAGAAGAAGAAACAGAGTTGTATGAATTGATTGGGCAACAACAAAAAGTAAAAAAGCAAATGGACATTAAGAGTAATGATAATGTTGCAAAGTATCAACAATTGGAACTTCAAAAGCAAGAATATACTAATCTTTGGATTGAAGCAAAAGAAAAGGAGCAAGAACTTGCGTTGGAAATTGATGAGTGCGTGAAAGATGTTTTTCAGGACTATTGTAGAACATTTAAAAAGTATGCGTATTCATTTTTGGGGGATGATAAAACTATAGAATTAGAATTAGTCGGTAAAGCTGATGATGCTTTTTTTAAGTTCTATTTGAATGGAACAGAAAGAGAATCCGAAAAATCTTTATCAGAGTCACAAAGAATATTTGTAGATATGGCATATAGACTTGCAACATTAGAATTCTTTCACAAGGATTCCTATTTCATAAGTGAGACTCCTGATAGCACATTAGACTATTTGTTTGAAGAAAATGCTGTTAAAACATTTAGTTATTTTATTAATTCTGGAAATACTATTTTTATGTCTGCAAATGCTAGAAATAGTAAATTGATTAATACTCTTGTCAATAATTATAAAGATGATTACACATTAGTTAATCTATTGAAAATATCAAATCTTGCAGGCGAAAGAATGGAAGAGGTAAAACAGCTAGAAATATACAATTTTTTGGAGGATTGATAATGTTAGAAAAATTGGAATATTATATATGTTTGTTTTTATATGGTTTGAAAGAAAAGGAACAAGTTTCGAAAAATACGTTATTTAGGTATGTATATATCTTTGATGTTGTAAATGATTATTTGGGGAACTTTGAAAAAATTAATGATGAAATCATATTGGATAAAGATATGGGCTTGGGTAATGTTGTGCAATTGACAGAGGCGTTAAATGAAATTAGTAGGAGAAATTATGTTACGGTTATAGGTCCTAATGTGAAAATAGAAAATGAATTAAGATTATATATTGACAGCATTATTAAATTAGAAAAAGTTCAAACTGATTTAAATAAGATTATGTATTTTGTGGATATAGTCTCATCCTATAATGAAGACGTTATTTTATCTGCTTTTTTTAATGATCCAAATGTTGAGAATGCAATAGTGCGAGGGAAAAAAGAAATTGAACTGTCCGATAATAAGTTAAAACAATTATTAGAAGAATTTGAAAAAGTTGCTAATGAAAATAGGCTTAATAAGCTAGACAAGTATGATGTCTTTACGAGTTGGTTAGATTATGTATTTGAGGAATACTTACAGGAGAAGGAGTCAAATGAATAAAGATTTATTTCTTTCTAAAGCTAGTGAAACCAATTGCTTTATTAGTGAGAGTAAAATTCTATCTCAGTTGGCTGGATTGGGAAAAGCTGTAATAATCAGTATGGATCATTTAGAATATTTTAGTTTATATTTTTTGACAATCAAAGAAGAGATTGCCAAATTAAAACAATCTCAACTATATCATATAGAAATTGTAAATGATGGACAGTATTCTATAAATAGTTTAGGTGATCGAAATGTAAATGAGTCCCAAATTATTAATATGGTTACAGAAAGGTTTAAAGATTATAAGGGATATTGTTTTATAGTTGATGCTGGAATGCAATATCTTTTCGTTAATGGAAAAGTAGATGAAAATATTAATAGCTGTTTTCAAAAGACAAGAACGATGCAGGCAAAATTGGATGTTTTAAAACCGATATCGGGGATAAGAGAGGTTTTTGCTCATTTTATTGTGGAGTGTGTTTATAAAAAAGATAATTACAATATATGTTTTGATTATTTATCTGGAAAAGTAAAAGCAGAAATTAAAGAACAAGATCTTAGAAATATTTTATTGCAATATCTGGAAAAGAATATGCGAGGTGAAGTGAGTGTAGAGTTTTGTACAGATTATCTAAATGATGAAGAATCGGTGGACATTTATATTTACGATGGATGTCAACGTGCAATAATAGAAGTGAAATTTTCTCTTCCAGAAAAGTATTATGCAGGTTCTACACATTATAGTATTACAGCGAGAACAGGTGATGGAATAAAACAGCTGGATAAGTACGCAAGACATTTAGCAAAAGATGGTAGGCTGGTGGACTTTGGATATGTTTATATGTTCTACATGAGTGATGTGAAGAAGGAAACATTAATGTCACGTATTGATAATAAAACAAATGAATTGTTACGAGGATTATCAGATGAGCTTAATTCTATATTTGATGGTGTTGAGATGAACGATATGAAATGTTGGGGAACGGCATCGTAGAATACATATTGCTGACTTGATATTTTGTAAACGTCAAAACATTTGCCATGGCTAATTAGCTTTTTTGTGCCACACTCTAAATGACAAAAAATATAAGTTTTTTAGAGGAAGTTAAAACACAGGAATCAATTAACTCACATTGTCTGCAAATCTAACTGGATAAAAGTAAGCGCCAAATAGGTTCTTTCTGAGGTTAATTGATATGAAAGTAAATTTTTAGAAAAAAGACTCAAATTGCTTTGAAAAGTGAAGCAATACTTTTTACAATCAACTAAGCTTGGAAAGGACCGATGGAGTGTTTACTAAATAGTTATTCACAGTAGACAATAGATTTTATTTATAATGAAATTAAGAAGACTCCAGGTACAATAATCGGAGAATTAAAGGACAAAATAAAAAGTCAACCCCAGAAGCAAAGGATTCTAAGTGAAAACGCACCTACTCCCATTCGGGAACCCAGCTTTTATCCGTCGAAAGTTGACTATATTTACTATATGCAATATGCTATGGTTTGTCAAATAAAAACGAAATACATTTAAGGATAAGCTGTCCAGTAGATAAAAATAAGACAATTACGGAGCATGTCATGTCAAACACCACGCTTACACAACTTCAAGAAGGACTAACAACTGCATACATCGATGGCACAGCCGCTGCCAATCTGGCATACAAGCCTGCTTTCGTGTCGAATAATCCGGACGAGGGCAAGAAAGTTATTTCCGTCATAGAAGACGAACTGATGAAGTGTGATCAATTTCAGATGTAAACGTCAAATCCTGCGCCTTGGCTAATTAGTCTTTTTGTGCCACACTCTAAATGACACGAAAAAACTATTAGTTTTTTAGAGGAGGCTAAAGCGCATGGATCAATTAACTCACAATGTCCGCAGGTCGAACTGGATAAACATCATTCGACAGTGCCAGGACAGACCGGCAGGCACTACGGCAAAGCAGTGGCTTGTTGAAAACGATATTTCTGAAAAATCTTATTATTACTGGCTCCGAAAGATCCGCCGGGAAGTCTGTGAACAGGAGGGACTCCAGGAAGACACCAACCCGTCTGCCCTCTCTTTTGTAGAAATCCCGGTAAAAACTGCTCTGGACACAACACCGGTGCCAGCCGTCCCGGCAGCAATGACTCCGGTTGCAGTGATCAGATCAGGCCGCCTGACGCTGGAATTATCAAACGATATTTCAGAGTCCCTGCTTTGCAGGCTGCTGCAGGAGGTGCTTCATGCTTGAAGATGCTGCCGGTATCCGCAGAGTCGTGATTGCCTGCGGATATGTGGATCTGCGCAAAGGGATCGATGGGCTGTCCATGATCATCGGAGGCAGATACCATCAGAATCCTTTTGAAAAGGGAACTTTATTCCTATTCTGTGGCAGACGGTCCGACCGCATCAAGGGACTTCTATGGATGGGAGACGGTTTTCTTCAGCTCTACAAACGGCTGGAGGCAGGTTCCCTGTCCTGGCCTAGAACCAGCGAAGAGGCCGCAGACCTTACAGAGGAACAGTTCCGTTATCTTATGATGGGGCTGAATCCCCTGAACCCCAAAGTCAGGGAAGTAACACCGCAAAAGCCCACCTGATCTTTGTGCAAAACATAGATTTTTTATGCCTGTTATCCGGTCAGATCCATTCCCGGTGTTACAGCCTCTCTGAACGCTGTTTCCTGGTCTGTGACGTATCCACAGGAGGATCCGGATAAAATTTCAGCGCCTTGAAAACTTTATATTTCCCTGGCTCTATGACCATCACACCGCCTTACAGGCATAGGCAGAATGACGAAACCTGCGGGGTTGCCGGTTCGCAATCCTTTGTGTTTTCTGGTATAATGAAAACAGTTTAAGGAGCAGGACAATGGCAGACAGACATACATTGGAAGAACTGAATAACTGCAGCAGGGAAGAACTGATCACCATCGTTCTTATGATGCAGGGACAACTGGATACCCTGAATGAGAACATCGAGCGGCTGATCGAACAGGTACGCATAGCGAACAGCTATCGTTTCGGAAAACATACAGAAACACTGGATTCCATAGATGGTCAGCTGTCCTTCTTTGATGAGGCAGAAAACTGCTGCAATCTGTCTGTCCCGGAGCCTGCTGCGGAGGAAGTACTTCCATCCCGACGTAACCATAAGAAAAAAGGGCAGCGGGAAACGGATCTGAAAGATTTCCCGGAAGAGATCCTTCCTCCTTATCAGGTATCCACAGAAGAACTGGATACGTTTTATGGTGCAGGCAACTGGCGCAGAATGAAGGATGAAACCTACAAAAGACTGCGCCATGAGCCGGAATCCTGGACGGTGGAAGTCCATACCGTGGAAGTCTACGTGGGAACCGGCGGAGATCATCAGGACGAATTCTTACGTGGAAAACGCCCCAAGGATCTTCTGCGTGGAAGCATCGTTACTCCTTCCCTGCTTGCATCCATTCTGAATGTAAAATATGTGAACTCCTCTGCACTGCACAGGGTCGAGCAGGAGTTTCAGCGGAATGGTGTAAATATCTCCAGACAGACCATGTCGAACTGGATCATCCGGTGTGCTGAGAAATATTTTGCACCGTTTGTGGATCGTATGAAGCAGGAACTGCTGTCCCTGCCGGTGACACAGTCGGACGAAACACCGACACAGGTGATCGGTGACAGTGACCGTCCGAACAGTAAATGCTACATGTGGGTACACCGTTCCGGGGAGTTCTATAAGGAACGTCCTGTGGTGATCTACGAATACCAGAAAGGCAGGGATCACGAAAAGCCGCTGGAGTTTTACCGGAACTACAAAGGAGTTCTGGTCACGGACAGTCTGGAGCAGTATCATCTGCTGGACAAAAAACTGCCGGGAGTGACAAACGCAAACTGTTGGGCACATGCAAGAAGAGCCTTTGCAGATGCCGTAAAGGCAGCGGATAAAAAGAATCCCCTGTCAGTAAAAACTTCCGTGGCATACCAGGCATTACAAAAGATTGCAGAATTCTACCGGATCGATACCGAACTGAAAGAACTTCCGGCAACGGATCGCCTTACACAGCGGCAGACAAGGATAAAGCCGCTGGTTGAGGATTTCTTTGCGTGGGCAAAACAACAGGCTGCAGAATGTACGGTGCCTCCGAAATCCAGGACCGGACAGGGACTAAATTTCGTCATCCATCAGGAAAACTATTTAAAGGTATTTCTGACCGATGGGGATATCCCAATCGATAACTCCGCTTCCGAACGGGCTATCCGGACTTTCTGTATCGGCAAGAAGAACTGGATGTTCCATAACACAGCAAAAGGTGCCGGAGCCAGCGCTCTTGTTTACAGTATTTCAGAAACAGCAAAGCTGAACAATCTGCGCCCGTACTACTACTTCAGGCATATCCTCACGGAGCTGCCTAAGTATTGTGACGAAAAAGGAAATATAGATCCGGCAAAACTAGATCAGCTGATGCCCTGGGCAGAGGAGCTTCCCGAGGAATGCCGGAAACCACGCCGCTCATAAAAGCGGCGTTAAATTTAAGGGGAGGCGCAGGATTTGACGTTTACTATCATCAGATGAAGATGCTTGTGGTAATGGTTTTGATGGAACTGTGTTAGGAATATTAATTTTCATGTCTGTTCTCCTTTTTTAGTATTCTTGAGTTCTTTCTCTAACATATCAAAAAGTTCTTGTGAAGGAACCTTAGCCCAGATTTGGTGTGTATCCAGTTCAGGATATTTGTAACGCCAGTCATCATATTCTTCTTTGGTGCTTTCGCCAGTCTCCAGCTTCTTAGCTTCGGTGAGCCATGCACGGAGCATTTTATCCATTGAGGAATAGGTAGAATAGTCGGACTTCTTGGCTGAATATAGAGCTTCTAAAGCAGAGTACAATGATTATCAGTCGGCAGTTGCAAGGTGGAAACAGCAGACCGGAAACAAGGCAGAGTCGGATAGCTTAAAGGCGAAGTTGCAGCGGAAGCAACAGGAAGTGAAGGAACGAGAGAACAACAGACAGAGCCACTATTATAGAACAGACAGAGGTGGCAGATAGGAGCAGATTATGGAGAAGCATATCATTGGAGAAAAAGGAATAGAGTAAACTGTTTTTAAAAAATATGATTTGAAAAATTTGATTATAAATAAGACAATGATGAAATTATACTTGACAATATGGTCTAACGATATTAGACTTATATCAATAAGGGGTCTAATACTGTTAGACCAAAGGAGGTCGCTATGGTAGAATTGAAGCTTGGAAATGTTGAATCACAGTTTGCCGATATTATATGGAACCATGAACCCATTCCATCCGGCGAACTTGTTAAGATATGTGAAAAAGAGTTGGAGTGGAAAAAATCAACTACGTATACAATGCTTAAGCGTCTATGTGAACGTGGAATCTTTAAGAATGAAAATGGAATCGTATCATCACTTATGACAAAAGCTGAGTTTGGTGCCGCTCAAAGTGAGAAATTTGTGGAAGACACATTTGAGGGTTCCTTGCCAGCCTTTTTAGCAGCTTTTACTACACGTAAAAAACTAAGCAAAGCTGAAATAGATGAAATCAGGCAGATGATAGATTCCATTGAGGAGGAGTAGGTATGGAAGGTATATTTATAAAATTGCTTAATTTAAGTATTCAGGCATCAATTCTTATAACTGTAGTTTTGTTGCTTCGCTTTATACTTAATAAATCTCCAAAGTCGATCAAATGCCTCTTATGGGCGTTGGTAGCAATAAGGCTTGTATGTCCGTTTTCTATTGAAAGCAAATTTAGTCTGGCTCCGGATGCAGAAGTTGTGAGCATGGATAACTATGTAGGAATGCCAAATGTTCTATCGAAAACGACGGGTTCTGATCGTTATGTAAAGGGATATGCGGAAAGCTATGATCATGAAGTGGCAACAGTAGAAAAGAAAAACACGGATCCTCTCCATATTTTTTCAATCATTTGGTTGGGTGGCGTTGTTATCCTGGCGGTATACGCTTTGGGAAGCTGCTTGAAGATATGGAGAAGAGTGAAACTGTCTATACGTACAACGGAAAACATATATATCTGTGACCGGATAGATTCTCCTTTTATTTTTGGAATAATCAAGCCACGTATATATTTACCTTCCCGAATGAATGAAGAACAAAAGGAAAGTGTAATAGCCCATGAGCGAGCACATTTAAAACGCTTGGATCATTTTTGGAAGCCGCTTGGTTTTGGCTTACTTTCAGTGTACTGGTTTAATCCGCTATGCTGGTTGGCATATATTCTTTTTTGCAGAGATATAGAACTGGCATGTGATGAGAAAGTGATCAAAGATATGGATGCAAAGCAGAAGAAGATTTATTCCAAAGTTCTTCTTTCGTTTAGTGAATCAGAAAAACATGTATTGGCGTGTCCGCTTGCTTTTGGTGAAGTAGGAGTAAAGGAAAGAATAAAATCTATTTTGAATTATAAAAAACCTACATTTTGGATTATTGCAGTAGCGGTCATTTCAATTTTGGTGACTTCTGTATTATTTTTAACAAACCCTCAAAATAATACATATGAAATAACATTTCATATTCCGGCAGAGTGTGAAGGGGCACTTGTTTTTGCAGATGAGGAGATATCGCCGAAAGGGAAAACTGTTTCCTTTTTAGTAGGACAGGATGTCGGAGATACCGCAATCCAACTGAAGGGTGTTGAGGTAAAGGAAGAAAATGCCTATGATGAGCCTGTGTATGCGACGCCGGGAATGCCTGCCAAAATGGAGGTTGAGAAAGGAGCATGGTTTCAAGTAGGTATTTATGCAAGTAATGATACAGCAGAAGAAAAAACAGTTCATGTGACTGTAAAAGATGTGGAGGTTCGAATTGCAGCAGATAAGGACACTACTGCGGAAATTGCGCCTTTGCAGGATATAATAGAGGTAAGTGTACCGACCATCGATTTGTCAGCTACTACCGGAGCAGATGGAAGTACTATGTATTATGCAGATGAAAGTATGTTCATCTTTGGCGGTTACTATGGTTTGTTTGTATATGATGTAACAAAAAGCCAAATCATTCGAAGTGTTGATTTGGCTCCTATAGGGTGCAATGATACGCAAGGTGATAATGCATGTGAAATAGTTGCCACAGAAGATGGCTCAAAGGTTTTATTAAGTCCGGTATCTAGTAATATGATGTATGTTTATTCTGTGGCGGATAATCAGATGTGGAGGGAACCGTACAATTTGGATGGTTATGACTTATATAGGGATAAGTATTCAGATCAAGTTGTTTTTGACGGAAAGCGTGCTCCATATGAAAAAGATGGTGATATCAAGTTTTATTGTCTGGTAAACGATACAACAATTGGGGAACTGGGATATGCGATGGATATTCAGTCGTCATACCATACAATATTTGAAGAAACAAATTCGATTTACCATAATGTTTTATCAGAAGTTGTTAGCAGAGTCGGTTTGGAAAATGCATATTCCTGGAATAATACTGTGGAATTTAAGGAGGATGCGGATGTATTAATAAAAATGGCAAACGATGATACTGATGAATATGAAGTCTATGGCATTATGAGCGCAGAATATGGCGCTTTTGGTTTACTCCTGAATGATAAAAAAGAAGGAGAGGATCATTGGAACTTTGCATATGTTCCCTGGTTTTATTCAGGTGCACCGGATGGACAGCCTGTTTTAGAACCGACATCGGATGGAAAGTTTTTATTTACCTATGTTTATGCATATGATGATGCACCTCTATGGCGGGAGTGCATCCTTGATTGTGGC
>OGNW01001846.1_pt1 | contig 10017 bp, 11 predicted proteins | sample 1573591 | NCBI WGS metagenome assembly OGNW01 (sample SAMEA2581894, study PRJEB24529) | metagenome | biome: Human gut stool | place: China | collected 2011
TTAATATAATTATGCGACATAATTAACTAATAATCAAGAGAGGTTTTAAATTTTTATTTACACAAAATTTTTTACACTACCTTAAACTGTAAAACAGGTTGATTTTATTGAACCTTGGGGCTTTTTTTATATACTTTTATATACAAAAGGAGGAAAACTAAATGTTAGAAGAAAAAAGAGAATATGATGAACAAAATAGATTGAAAGCAAGATGGTATGAAGATGAAAATGGAATAAGACAAGGAAAACACTTAATATACTATGAAAATGGTAATATTCATAGAAATAAGTCTTATATTAATAATAATCCAACAGGACATAATATTGAGTATGATTTAAATGGAAATATAACTTCTTTAGATTTTTTTATAAATAATCAAAAAATAAAATGTGATTTAACATTATCTGATATACAATATAAAAATAATCATATTTTTGAAGTGGTAGCTTTCTCAAAAGAAGGAATATTGGTATCTCAATATTATAACTTTATTGAAGAAGAAAAAAATAATGGAACAATTCATTCAGTTTATAAGTATAAAAATGCAAAAGATTATTCATCAGGAATAGGAGAATTTTGGCATTATTCAGAAAATGATTTAACTTTCGGAAAAATTAAAAATCATAAAATGTTTGAAGAAATTTCATTTATTGATTATAAAAAACAAATAGAAGAAAAATATTGGATAAGTGAAGATGGAAAGAAAATCAATATCCAGGAAGAGTATGTTCATATACAGGATTTAATCAACCACTTTCAATATCAGTTTATGAGAGAGCTAATATATTCTTAATACCATCACTATTTTAATCATGTGGATTATCATAAATGATAGCTATGAGATATGGAATAATACTTTTAGTAAGAGAAACTGGAGGATTAAAAGATACAATGAGATTACTGGAGATGGATTTGGATTCCAAGAACCTAATGGAGAAGTAATATTGAGAATTCTTTCATATGCAATCTCTATCTATAAAGATAAAAAACAATGGGATAATATTATAAAGAATGCTAAAGCTAGAGACAATAGCTGGGATACATCAGCAGATAAATATATAGAAGTATATAAAAAAATATTAAAAAAATAAAATTTATTTAAAAAGAATATATAAAAAATATAAGTTATAATTATTGACAATATGTAAGTAATTTTATACAATAAGTGTGTAATAAATTATATATAAAGGTGCGAAAGCTTAATAGAGGAAGTTGGGTGAGAATCCCACACAGGAAACTGCTGTATGGTGGACGAAATCACAATAATGTCACTGGGGAACTGGGAAGGCGTGAGAGTAGGATGAAGCTGAGTCAGAAGACTTACCAATTGTCAATAAAAGATTAGAATATTTTAACTTAAAAAACTTGACTTTCTAGTAAGATAAACTCTATTTTGCTAGGAAGTCTTTTTTTATTTAAGGAGGAAAAATGTATCAATATTTTATTGAAGGTGGAATGATGATGTGGCTTTTAGGAGCTTTATCAATATTGGGATTGGGAACTATTTTAGAAAGAACAGCTTATTTTCTAAAAAATGAAAGAGATCTAAAGAGTAATTTTAAAGATGAAATTATTAGATTAGTTAGAAAGGGAGAAGAGGAAGATGCTATTAAGTTATGTGAAAGAACTAATAATTCTGTTTCAAGAACAGTAAAAAGCATATTATTAGCATATAGATATGAAAATGACTTGTATGAAAGTAAAGAGAAACTTATGAAAGAAAAAGCTCTTGAACAAATAGAAAATTTAGAAAAAAGATTATCAATTTTAGGGATAGTTTCATATATATCTCCGATGGCTGGACTTTTAGGAACAGTGCTTGGAATGATAAAATCCTTTAAAGCTATAGCTTTACAAGGGGCAGGAGATCCAAATGTAGTAGCAAATGGAATATCAGAAGCTTTGATTACAACAGCAGCTGGACTTCTAATAGCTATACCAGCAATTATAGCTTACAATCTTTTTAATAGAAAGGCTGATAAAATTATGATGGAGATAGAGAAAACTTCAACAGCTTTGATAAATATAAAAAAGAATAGAGATGAGAGATAATGAAAGAGTTAAGAAGAAAAAAGGGAATGATAAATCCAGATTTGACTCCGCTAATAGATGTAGTATTTCAACTTTTAATATTTTTTATGTTGGTAACTACATTTAGCCAATATACTAAATTTGATATGAATTTACCTAAGTCCGATGTAGAAAATATAGATAAACCAGAGGTTCAAGTTGAGTTAATAATTGATAAAAATGAAAAATATTTCTTTAAAGTTGGGGAAGAATCTACTGAAATTGAGAAAAAAGAATTGGAATTAAAGGTTAAAGAGTTTATGCAAGGGAGAAAAGAGCAGGTATTAGTGGTAAGTGCTGATAAAAATTTGAGATATGAAGTTGTAATAGAAACTATGGGAAGATTAAAAAATACAGGAATAGAAAAATTAGAGATAAATAGTATAAAGTAGGTGAGGAGATGAAATTTTATGTGCTTTCTTTTATACTACATCTTATATTAATTTTTTCAGTAATAAAATTACCAACTAGAGATATTAAATTAGATAGTAAAAATGTAGTAGTTTATTTGAATGAGTTGAAAATTGAGGGAAAAGGAAATCCTGAACCTGCTCCATTGAAAAATTTGGAAAAAAAAGAGGTTGTAGAAGAGAAAAAAGTTGAGAAGAAAGAGATAAAAAAAGTAGAAAAAAAGAAAATTGAAAGAAAAATAGAGAAAAAAAAGGTAACAAAAAAAGTTGTTTCAAATAAAAAGAAAGTAGAAAAGGTTACTGAGAATGTGAGTGATGAGGTTGTAGAAACTCAATCTAAAGCATTTAATCCATTGGATGGTCTTGTAAAAGATGGAACAGGAACATATATAGGGGATCAAAGAAGTAGCCAAGGGATAGGGTATAGAATAAAAAGAGAGATTGATCCTATCTATCCACAGATGGCTAAAAAAGTTGGATTTAAAGATGAAGTTATCATTCAAACAAAGTTTTTAGTTGGACTTAATGGAAAAGTTGAAGAGATAATATTTTTGAATGATTTTAAAAAGTATGGATTTCAAAAAGAGGTAGAGAAGGCTCTAAAAAAATGGGAATTTGAACCAATAATATACCATGGGAAAAATATTAAGATGTATTTTTATAAGGATTTTAGATTTAATGTGAAATAAATTTTAATATAAATAAAATTAGGAGGATAAGATGAAAAAATATTTAATGATTGCTGCAATATTGGCGGTAGGAACAACAGCTTTAGCAGAAAAAGAGGTAAAATTAGAAGAAACTGTAATAACAACGGAGAACTTTGAAACAAGTGTACAGGAAACTCCTAAGAATATTACAATTGTAACTAGTGAAGAGATAGCAAATAAGGGAGCTAATACAGTAGCTGAAGCTCTTAAAGGAGTACCAGGAATAAATATTAGTACTTTAGATGGCGGAGAAGCAACAATAGATTTAAGAGGGTATGGGGCAACGGGGTCTCAAAATACTCTTATATTAATTGATGGTATTCCTATGAATAATATTCAAGGAAGTGGATATTATACAAGTTTAATTCCAGTAGAGATGATAGATAAAATAGAGGTAATTCCATCTGGTGGAGCTGTAATGTATGGAGATGGAACAACTGCTGGAGTTATAAATATAATTACTAAGAATCCACAAAATAAAGAGAATTATGGAAGTTTAGGGCTTGAAGTTGGTTCTTGGGGAGCTACTAAAGGAAATATTCATTATGGAACAAAGGTAAATGATAGATTATTAATGGATGTATCTTATACTAATTATAAAAGTGAAGGATATAGAGCTATAGCAAATAAAGAGTATGATAAAGATGATAAAAAAGAATCTATCTGGTTAAGAGGTAAATATCTTTTGGATAATGGAAGTATTGAGGCAAATTATAGACATAATGAAAACGAAGATTATTATACAGGAGCTTTAAATAAAGAAGATTTTGAAAAAGATCCAACTATGCCAGGAACTTGGGAAGGTTTAGCAGATTCAACAGAGGATAGTTATACATTAAAATATGTTCAAAAAATAAATGATAACTTGGATTTATTAGTTTATGGAGGATATGAGGAATTAGAATATAATGGAGACTCAAGTTGGCCAGTTCATTATATAGCTACTCAATCCTTTATAAAACCTCAAATTAAATATAACTATGGTGAAAATAGCTATATTATTTTAGGAGGGGATTATAAAGAAGGGGAGTCAGAAGACCAAATAAATAGATTAGCTAAAGAGAAGACTAGGGAATCTTATGCTGGATATATTATGAATAAAACTACTATGGAAAAATGGCAATTTACTCAAGGTTATAGAAGAGAAAATTTAAAATATAAAACTCCAGTAAATGGAGAATGGAAAGATGAAAAATTAAATGCAGATAGTTATGAGTTAGCTGTAAACTATTTATATTCAGATACAGGAAATATATATTTAAGCTATGTAAATGGATATAGAAGTCCAAGTATTCAAGATTTAGGACTTTGGTATGGGGAATTAGGAATACAAGAAACTGAAACTTATGAGTTAGGACTTAAAGATACAATAGGAAATACATTTATTTCACCATCTATATTTTTCTCTAAAACAAGTAATGAAATTTTATATGCAGAAGCTCCAAATGGAAATAAATACAATCATAATTTTGATGGAGAGGTTGAGAGAAAAGGAATACAATTGTCACTTCAACATTACTTTGATAAATTAATATTAAGAGAGAGTATATCACATATAGATGCAGAAGTAACAAGTGGAAAATATGATGGGAAAAAATTTGCTGGAGTACCAGAATGGACAGTTAATTTGGGTGCTACATATAACTTTACAGATAAATTACTTGGAAATATAGATATGTATTACCAAAGTTCGGCTTATGGAAATAGTGATTTTAAAAATGACTTTGGAAAAAATAATGAGTATACAACAGTAGATACTAATTTAAAATATAGCTTTGATAATGGTTTAGAAATATATGCTGGAGTAAGAAATTTATTTGATGAAGAATATTGTACTTCATTTATATCATATGGAAGTTATTATCCAGCTGATGGAAGAAGTTACTATGCAGGATTCAGATATAGTTTCTAAAAAGATTGTAAAAAATAGTTGAGTAAATTATAATATAATAGGGAGAGAAAACTCTCCCTATATTTATAATTTTAGAAAGGAAATATAATGAAAGGTTTATTAAAAGTTATAATCTTATTTTTACTAATTTTTACTTTAAGTATAGCTAATGGAAAAAAATATAATAGAATAGCTACAATAAATTTAAGTGGAGATGAGATGATTTTAAATTTAGTTTCATCAGAGAGAATAGTTGGATTAAGTGGAGCTATAAATGAGGATGAAGATATGTCAAATGTCTGTGATTTAGCTAAAGGATTTCCTAAAATTGAAAATAACATAGAGACTTTGTTAAATCTTGATCCTGATTTAGTAATAGGAGCTGACTGGATAAAAAAAGAGAATCTTCAACATATAGAGGATAGTGGAATTAATACTTTTATATATAAAACTCCTAAAACATTTGAAGAACAAAAAAACTTAATTTTAGATATAGCAAATTTAGTTGAAGAGAAAGAAAAGGGAGAAATTATTGTAAAGGATATGGAGACACGTTTAAAAAATTTACAAGAGAAGATATCTAAAGTAAAGACAAAATCCCCTAGAATTATGATATATACCTCTTTAGAAACAACAAGTGGGAAAAATACAACTTTCGATGAATTTGTAAGACTTATTGGTGGAATAAATGCAGTTTCTGAAGTAGGAATAAAAGGAGAGGTAAAAATCTCAAAGGAGACAGTAATAGATATAGATCCTGAGATAATAATAGTTCCAATTTGGAAAGAACACATCAATTCAGAGGAATTTATGAATTTTTTAATGAATGATGATAGTTTTAAAGATATAAAAGCGATAAAAAATAGGAAAATTTATGGTATTCCTTTTAAAAAATTATCTCCAACTTCTCAATACATGATAGATGGAATAGAAAATTTAGGAGAAGTAATTTATAATTTGGAAAGTGAGAGCTAATGAAACAAGAATATAAATTTTTTAATTTAATACTTTTATTTTTATTATTTATTACCATTATATTTTCACTTTTTTATGGAAGTGTGAAAGTTCCAATTGAAGATGTAATAAAAATATTAGTGAATAAAATGGGGAATTTTAATTTTCCGATTGAGAAAAAAACTTTTACTTCAATAGTTTTTTATGTGAGATTACCAAGAGTTTTAGTAGCTGTGTTGGTGGGAGGAGCTTTGGGGATAAGTGGATGTACTATGCAAAGCTTACTTAAAAATCCAATAGCTGATTCTAGTATCATTGGAATATCAAGTGGAGCTAGTTTAGGAGCAGTAATAACAATAGCTTTAGGACTTACAGGAAAGTATATATTTGCTATGCCAATATTTTCAGTAGTTATAGCACTACTGGTAGCAGGGTTGGTATATAGTTTAGCTTCTTTTAAAGGGAAAGCAGATAATTTACTTTTGATTCTTTCTGGAATAGCTATTAGTAGTTTTGTAGGAGCAATCTCATCTCTACTTTTAACTACTATGGCAGAAACACAATTGAAAGAGTATATCTTTTGGTCAATTGGAAGTTTGAGTGGAAGAAGATGGGAGCACTTTAATTTTGCAGTTCTACCTATTTTAATATTGAGTTTTATTTTAATTCATTATGGAAAAGAGTTAAATATTTTATTATTAGGAGATGAAGAAGCAAAATCTTTAGGAATAGATATTAAAAGCTTAAGAAAAAAAATTTTAGGAATAGTATCTTTAATAACTTCAATATCTGTTTGTATAAGTGGAAATATTGGTTTTGTAGGATTGATTATTCCACATATTTTAAGAAAACTAATAGGATCAGACAATAGAAAACTTTTGAAATCTTCTTTTTTAGGAGGAGCTTTTTTTCTTACTCTATGTGATCTGTTATCAAGAACAATATTTTCCCCCAAGGAGTTGGGAGTAGGAATAATTACAGCTATAGTAGGAGCTCCATATTTTATCTATTTAATAGTAAAAATTAGAAAAGGGGGAAAAGGGTTATGAGTAAATTCCTACTAGAAGTAAAAAATCTATCTTATAATATTGGAAAAAGAGAGATTTTAAAAGATATATCTTTTAAGGTTGAAAGCGGAGAGATAGTTGGAATAATAGGACCAAATGGTGCAGGAAAGACAACTTTACTTAAAAGTATAAATGGTATAGTTGAAATAACAAAGGGAGAGGTATTATATAATAAAAGAAATATAAGAGATTATGAAAGAAAAGAGTTAGCTAAAAACATATCTTTTATGAATCAAAATACAAATATAGCTTTTGATTTTTCTTGTTTAGATATAGTAACTTTAGGGAGATACCCATATTTAAAAAAATTTCAGGAGTATGGGAGTGAAGATAGAAAAAAAGCTGAAGAGTATATGAGAAAAACAAATACTTTAAATTTTAAAGATAGAATGATAGGTGAATTATCAGGTGGAGAAAGACAAAGGGTTTTATTTGCTAAGACTCTTACCCAAGAGAGTGATTTAATACTTTTAGATGAACCAACTGCTAGTTTAGATATGAAATATGAAAATGAGTTATTTTCCATTGTTTCAAATTTAAAAAAAGAAGAAAAAAGTGTAATAACAATCGTACATAATTTAAGAGTTGCAATTAAATATTGTACAAGGTTAATCTTAATATGTGATGGAAAAATTGTTGGTGATGGGACACCAGAAGAGATAATTACTGAAGAAAATTTAAAAAATATCTATGGAATAGAAGCGAAGGTATATAAAAATCAGTATAATCAAGAATTAGATTTTTGTATTTTATAAAAGAGAGGAAAAATATGATAAAAATTTTAAGATGTGGGGATAAAATTTATAATTATAATAAGAGTACTGTAGTAAAGTTTGTAGGGAGAAGAGCAGTATTGAGTACAGGAGTAATAAATGGAGGATATAGTGAGAGTTTAACAGCGATATTTAATCATGATGCTAAAAGTTCTCCAGGTATGGGGTGTATTTTAAAAGCTCCAACTTATAAGGAGCACATGGAGCTTATATCTAGAGAGTTGGGCTTAGATCCAGAGTATACAAGTGGACTTGGAACAGCAGCAGATATGGAAAATATGAGTATTATAGAGGAAAAATATGAAGAACTCAGTGTAACTGCCTTAGTTACTGGTGGAATAGAAACAAATGGTGGGCGTGTTGGTGATCTAGCTTCATATGTAGAAAGAAATGGAAAAACTGAACCAGTAAAAAATGGGACAATAAATATAATTGTGAGTATTGATGGAAATCTTCCACCAAGAACTTTAACTAGAGCATTAATAACAATAACTGAAGCTAAAACAGCTGCAATTCAAGAATTATTAGAAGGAAGTAAATATTCTTCTGGAATAGCAACAGGGTCAGGGACAGATGGGGTGATTGTATACAGCAATTTAGAAAATGAAAATATATATAATGATGCAGGAAAACACTCTAAATTAGGGGAACTTTTAGGAAGAGCAGTTAAAAAAGCAGTAAAAGAGGCTTTAGCTAAACAATCTAATTTAACTCCAGAAACTCAAAAATCAATTTTTAGAAGAACTAGAAGATATGGAATAAATTTAGAAAGTATATGGGAAAAATATCTAGAAAAAAATCCTGAAAAATTTGAAAAAAAATTAGAGTGGATAGAAGTATTAAAAGCAATAGAAAAAGATGAAGAGTTAGTTTCCTTAACATCTTTATATATTCATCTTTTAGATCAATTAGAATGGGAACTATTAAGTGAAAAGATAGTAAAAGAACATTGTTATGAAATAAAAAAAATGATAATGAAAAAATTAGAATTAATCTTAGAAAAAATAGAGAAAATAGATAATTTAATAGAAAATTACGAGGATATTTTTATAAAATATATGACAGAAAAATATGAAAGTAATATATAAATAAAAAATTTTATATAAAATTAGGGGGAAATTATGTATAAGTTGTTGAATAGAAGTGATTTTTCAACAAATGATGAATTGGAAAAAAGTTGGGAAAAGTATTCTAAAAAATATGGAATTGATTATTTTGAACTTATAAAATATAGTGATATAGATAACAGTTCATTGAAAAAGAAAATAAAAGGTTATCACTTAAGATTTTTCCCTACATGGCTAGATTTATATTTTTATTCAAAAGAAGAGTTGCTTCTAAGGTTAGGAGAAGAAAAAAATATTAGAAGTCTCTGTGGTGGAATAACTAAAGATGAGATGCTAGAATATTATAAGAAAGAATTAGAGAGAGCTAAAGAGCTAGAAGTGGAATATGTTGTTTTACATGCTTGTAATATAGATATTTTTGAAGGTATGACATATAATTTTAGATTTTCAGATATGGAGATTTTAGAAAAAGTTGTTGAGTTTGTAAATGAAATATTTGATAATGAAAAATATAATTTTACTCTATTGTTAGAAAATCTTTGGTGGTCAGGATTGAAATTAACCTCTTACTTAGAAGCAGACTATCTTATAAAAAATATAAAATATAAAAATATAGGTTTTATGTTAGATACAGGACATATGTTAAATACAAATTTAGAATTAAAAAACTCTGATGAGGGAGTAGATTATATATTAGGAAATTTAGAGAATTTAAAAGAGTATAAAAATTATATTTATGGAGTACACTTAAATTTATCTCTTTCAGGGGAATATGTAAAGAGGAGTATAGAGTTAAATAAAGAAAGAAGACTAAATTTAAAAGAAGTTTTAAATGAGATATATTTTCATGTAGAAAAGATAGATTATCATTTTCCTTTTGATAATATGAGAATAAAAGAGGTTTTAAAAGAACTTCCTTTAAAGTATTTAGTATATGAGTTTATAGCTCAAGATGAAATAAGTATAGAAAGAGCAATAGAGAAACAAGAGAAAATCTTGTATTAAAGGAGAGCGTCAAGAATTTTGTGTATTTACTCTCTTGATTATTAGAAATTAACCTAGTTAGTAGAGACT
>OGNW01001847.1_pt1 | contig 10007 bp, 9 predicted proteins | sample 1573591 | NCBI WGS metagenome assembly OGNW01 (sample SAMEA2581894, study PRJEB24529) | metagenome | biome: Human gut stool | place: China | collected 2011
GATAACGGTGCAAATATAGGGGCTTTTACCGATACTATCCAAATTATAAAACATGTCATATAACATCTTTTTGAAAAATCTTTGGATTTATTATCATTTGACGCAAAAACTCCTGTAACTAGCCCGTTACAGGAGTCAAATATAAGATATTTTTTTAAGGAGACCTAATTTCTGTTTAAAAATTCGTCCCAAATTACTTCTCCGGATAATTTTCGTCCGTTTTTCCACGATGTTTTAACACTTTGGCATCAATGAAAAATACGATTTCCTCAGCAATGTTGGTGATATGGTCTCCTGCACGTTCCAATTTGCGGAACACGCTGACCAAGTCCACACCCGTATGTACCGCTTCCGGATGTTCGGTAATATAGTCCGCAATGATACCTGTTGCCCCGGCATTGATCTCATCCAGCAAATTATCTTTGGCAAAGACACCTGCCGCCAGTTCAATACTCTCCTCATTCAAGGCACGTTTCGCCAGTTCCAGCATGGACAACACCTCAGCCTGCATCTCCGCCAGCCGAAGACGATTCAACAGCTCCGCATCCAACACCGGTTCTTTGCTACGAATCACAAAGCGGGCAATCCCTTCCGCAAAGTCTCCCAAGCGTTCCAGATTCGTATTGATTTTCAGCATAGCCAGCACAAAACGCAGGTCGATCGCCACCGGATTATATAACGCGATAATATCTTCCACATCACTGTCTATCTTCAGTTCAAAGGCATTCACCCTACGCTCGCGAACCATCACCTGCTGAGCCAACTCTTTGTCAAGAGTCAATACAGCCTCTCCGGCACGGTCGAGCTGGTTGTACACCAACGTCCACATCTCGTCAATTTCCTTCTTCAATAGAACAAGTTCCGATTCTATAAACTTTACCATAGTCTACTTATATAAATGATTAATATTCTGTTTCTAACACAGGCAAGGGGGACCGTTCTATCCGAAACGACCTGTAATATAATTCTGCGTAGCCTCTTTCTCCGGATTTGTGAATATCTTCTTGGTCTGATCGAATTCCACCATCTCGCCCATATAAAAGAAAGCCGTTTTGTCGCTGACACGGGCCGCCTGCTGCATATTGTGCGTCACAATCACAATAGTATAGTCTTTTTTCAGCTCGTGAATCAGCTCCTCCACTTTTGCCGTAGAGATAGGGTCGAGCGCAGACGCAGGTTCGTCCATCAGCAACACCGAAGGAGACACCGCCATAGCACGGGCAATACAAAGACGTTGCTGCTGTCCGCCGGACAAAGCATAAGCCGATTCCTTCAACTTATCTTTCACCTCATCCCAAAGTGCCGCCCCTTTCAGTGTTTCCTCCACACGCTGGCGGATGAAAGCGTTATCTTTCACTCCATTCACACGAAGTCCGTAAGCCACATTCTCGAATATGCTTTTCGGAAAAGGATTAGGACGCTGAAACACCATTCCCACATTCTTGCGCAGTTCGTCCACCGCCACGCTTTTAGAATAGATATTCTGCCCGTCGATACGAATCTCCCCTTCCAGACGGGTGGCGGGAATCAGATCGTTCATCCGGTTGAAAAGCCGGAGGAAGGTAGATTTACCACAACCGGAAGTCCCGATAAAGGCAACAACCGACTTCTTTTCAATCTGCATACTGATACCTTTCAACGCATGGAAATCACCATACCAGAAATTCACGTCGCGCGCATCTATTTTCACTGTATCCATATATACTAACTCAATTCGTTTTTACCCTTTTCTCAAAATACTTTCTCAACGCATTCGCCAGCAAATTCACCAGCAGAATAATCATAATCAGTACCAATGCCGTACCGTATGCCAATGGCAGCTGCGCCTCCATATCCGTTCCACTTGTAGAAATCACATACAGATGATAAGGCAACGCCATACACTGATCCAGAATGCTTGCCGGAAGATGCGGAAGGAAATAGGCGGCACAGGTGAACAGAATCGGCGCCGTCTCTCCCGACACTCGTCCCAAAGCAAGAATCAGCCCGGTGATGATATTCGGCATGCCCATCGGAAGAATAACGTGCCAGATCGTCTGCAACTTCGTCGCTCCCAGCGCCCGGCTTCCCTCACGCATACTGTCGGGAATCGCCTTCAAAGCCTCTTCCGTCGTCCGGATAACCAAAGGTACACAAAGTAAGCCTAATGTCAAAGAACCGGCCAAAATACTATCACCGAACCCCATATAATTGACAAAAAGCGCCATACCGAACAAACCGAACACAATAGAGGGAATACCACTCAGATTGTTCGTCATCACCCGGATAAAGCGCACCAATTTGCCTTTCGGCGCATACTCGTTCATATAGATTCCACTCATCACCCCCACCGGAAAAGCAAACAGCGCACTGCCCACCATCAGATAAAAAGTACCGACAATAGCCGGCCAGATGCCTCCTCCCGTCATTCCATCCGTAGGAGACGAAGTGATAAACTCCCAGCTGATGGCACCGATTCCTTTATAGATGATAAATCCCAGGATCACAAACAATATCAGCACAATGCAAAAGCTCAACAATCGGAACAGGCCGAAAGCGATCTTCTGCGAACGGTGCTTGGCTTTATTATTACTCCTTATTTCCATATTATTTACTTCGTTTTAGTCCTTTAGAAGAAATGTATTCCACACTAAAGTTGATAATCAGTGTAATGAAGAACAACACGACACCCAGCAGGAACAATGCCTGATAATGCGGACCTCCCGCCGGCGCTTCTCCCAATTCCGCCGCAATGGTGGCAGGAATCGTACGCAACGGCTCCAGAATAGTGGTTGGAATCACGGCTGCGTTTCCCGTCACCATCAATACCGCCATTGTTTCTCCGATAGCCCGCCCGATACCCAGTACCACGCCGGACGTAATGCCCGAGATGGAATAAGGAATCACTACCTTATATATAGTCTGCCACTGTGAAGCCCCCAGCGCCAGACTCGCTTCACGCATGGCACGCGGGCAATTCCTCATTGCGTCTTCCGTCACTGTTATAATAGTAGGCAGCGCCATTATAGCCAACACGAGACTCCCTGCCAGACCGCTTTCCCCTACCGGCAGATCAAACAATTTCTGAATCAACGGGACAATGACTATCAAACCGAAAAAGCCATAGACAACGGAAGGAATGCCACTCAACAATTCAATGACCGGCTTCAGCCAGTTCCGTACTTTCGGATGGGCTACTTCGGACATATAGATAGAAACCGAAAGTCCGAAAGGCAGTGCGAAAAGAATGGCAAACAGGCTCACCCACAACGTACCGCCAATCAAAGGCAGGAAGCCGAACTGTGCGGCCGGAGTCGCTGTCGGAAACCATTCGGCACCCGCAAAGACATCCTTTACCGAAATGGTATTATCCTTGATAAAATGCACTGCATCGGGCTGCACTATAAATTTCTGCGGGACAAAAGCCACGATACCGGGCGTCTTCTCCACCAACTGCGTGATTCTTTCGCCGGCATACTCGTAAGCCGGCCCCAGTTCCTCCTCCGTATAATACTCCGTGATGTCTTCCAAACGAAAAACCCGGATAGGGAGATCTTCCCCACCGAGTTCTTTCCAATTCGTTATCTCCTCGTCGAAAACGTCCTTTATCTGAGCAGGACTCAGCGTATTTACCTTATTGCCTTTGTTCAAAGCCAACACGTACCCTTCTTCAATCACCTTGCTATTGAACAGCCCGAAAGCCTCCGTAAACAGGAAAAGCACGATCAGCAGGATTGTAATACTTGTTACGAAACCGCTACAAGTCAGAATTCCTTCTATTATTTTCTCAAAAATCTTCTTCATACCTATTGGTTTTCTGATGCAAAGAAAGCAACTCCTTATTAAGGAGGTGTGACTAACGTTTGAAGGAAGTATTTCAATGCTGTTACATTTGTGTTACAAACATTATTTCTCCCTTATCTGAAACAAAAATGTAATATGTGATTGTTTTATTTGCACCAACAATAAAAAGAATAATTATGAAAGTGAGAAGAAATTTATTAATCGCCCTTTCCCTTCTGTCTCTCAGCGCCAACGCACAGCGTATCAAAGGCAGCGACACCGTATTGCCTGTTGCCCAACAAACAGCAGAGCGATTTATGAATCAGCATCCGGATGCGCGGGTCACTGTCACCGGAGGAGGCACCGGGGTCGGCATCTCCGCACTGATGGATAATACGACGGATATTGCCATGGCTTCCCGTCCGATCAAATTCAGCGAAAAGATGAAAACCAAAGAAGCCGGACAAGAGGTGGACGAGGTGATCGTAGCCTACGACGCCCTTGCCGTAGTGGTGCACCCTTCCAATCCGGTGAAACAGCTCACCCGCCAGCAGCTGGAAGATATCTTCCGCGGAAAAATCACCAACTGGAAGCAAGTGGGCGGAGACGACCGCAAAATAGTTGTCTATTCCCGCGAAACCTCTTCGGGAACTTACGAATTCTTCAAGGAAAACGTGCTGAAAAACAAGAACTATATGGCAGGCAGCCTTTCCATGCCCGCCACAGGTGCTATCATCCAGTCCGTCAGCCAGACGAAGGGAGCCATCGGGTACGTCGGGCTGGCATACGTATCTCCCCGCACCAAAACGCTTTCCGTTTCGTATGACGGAAGCCACTACGCCGCCCCGACAGTGGAGAACGCAACGAACAAAACTTATCCCATTGTCCGCCCCCTTTATTACTATTATAATGTGAAGAACAAAGAGCAGGTAGCTCCTCTGATCAACTTCATTCTTTCGCCCGAAGGACAGAAGATTATAAAAAAGAGCGGTTATATTCCAGTAAAATAAAAAAAATGTCCTACTTTTGTAGCCTATAAATAGAGTTAACATTTTAACGTTATGACAGATATTAAAAACGAAGACACAGGCGATAAGAAAAGCCTGAACTTTATTGAACAGGCAGTAGAGAAGGATTTGAAGGAAGGTAAAAATGGTGGAAAAGTGCAGACCCGCTTCCCGCCCGAGCCGAACGGATACCTTCACATCGGTCATGCCAAAGCTATTTGCCTTGATTTCGGCATCGCTGCCAGACATGGCGGTGTATGTAACCTTCGTTTCGACGACACAAACCCGACCAAAGAGGACGTGGAATACGTAGAAGCCATCAAAGAAGATATTCAATGGCTTGGCTACCAATGGGGAAACGAATACTACGCTTCCGACTATTTCCAGCAATTATGGGACTTCGCCATCCGCCTCATCGAGGAAGGAAAAGCATATATCGACGAGCAAACTGCCAAACAGATTGCCCAGCAAAAAGGTACTCCCACGCAAGCAGGTGTGAACAGCCCGTACCGTGACCGCCCAATCGAAGAAAGCCTGGAACTCTTCAAGAAGATGAACAGCGGTGAGATAGAAGAAGGCGCTATGGTGCTCCGTGCCAAAATCGACATGGCCAATCCTAATATGCACTTCCGCGACCCGATCATCTATCGTGTCGTGAAGCATCCGCACCACCGCACAGGTACTACCTGGAAGGCTTATCCGATGTACGACTTCGCCCACGGACAGAGTGACTTCTTCGAAGGAGTAACCCACTCTCTGTGTACGCTCGAATTTGTGGTACACCGTCCGCTCTATGATCTCTTCATCGACTGGCTGAAAGAAGGTAAGGATCTGAACGACAACCGTCCCCGTCAGACTGAGTTCAACAAGCTGAACCTGAGCTACACGCTGATGAGCAAACGCAACCTGCTGACGCTGGTAAAAGAAGGATTGGTGAACGGATGGGACGATCCCCGTATGCCGACCATCTGCGGCTTCCGCCGTCGTGGTTATTCTCCGGAATCTATTCATAAATTTATCGATAAAATCGGTTATACGACTTACGATGCCCTGAACGATATCGCATTGCTGGAAAGTTCCGTACGTGACGATCTGAACAGCCGTGCTACCCGCGTATCTGCTGTCATCAACCCGGTGAAACTCATCATCACCAACTATCCGGAAGGACAAGTGGAGGAACTGGAAGCTATCAACAATCCGGAAGATCCGGAAGCAGGAAGCCACATGATCGAGTTCAGCCGTGAATTATGGATGGAACGCGAAGACTTTATGGAAGACGCGCCCAAGAAATATTTCCGCATGACTCCGGGACAGGAAGTACGCCTCAAAAACGCTTACATCGTAAAATGTACCGGATGCAAGAAGGATGAGAACGGCGTAATCACAGAAGTATATTGTGAATATGACGCGAACACCCGCAGCGGTATGCCGGATGCCAACCGCAAAGTGAAAGGTACGCTCCACTGGGTAAGCTGCAACCACTGCCTGCAAGCAGAAGTACGCCTCTACGACCGTCTGTGGAAAGTAGAAAACCCACGCGACGAACTGGCTGCCATCCGTGAAGCAAAGAACTGCGAAGCTCTGGAAGCAATGAAGGAAATCATCAATCCGGATTCTTTGAAAGTTCTGCCGAATTGCTATATCGAGAAGTTTGCGGCAACCTTGCCTGTGCTCTCATACCTGCAATTCCAACGCATCGGTTATTTCAATATCGACAAAGACTCGACTCCGGAGAAACTTGTATTCAACCGCACGGTAGGATTAAAGGATACCTGGGGCAAAATCAATAAATAAAATTCAGCCTTCACAGGCTACTTAAACATAAAAAGGCAGTGCCAAAAGCCGAATAAGGAATAAATCTATGATATTATTCAGGCACGGATTACACGGATTGCACGGATTTAAAGAGTTCACGTAACTTACAAGCCGCTTCAATCTGTGTAATCCGTGCCTAAACATCTTTTTAGCGCTGCTTTATTCAAATCAAAATAAATCAGAATGGGGAGAAAAAATTCACCGTCCGCAAATAAAGAACTAAACGAGTTAATCGCTCAATATGAAACGGCAAAAGCAGAAAACCGACAACTCTATCTGGACGGAGACCAACTAGCCGACATTGCTGACCGATACGCTGCCGAACGGAAATTCGACGAAGCGCAAGAGGTCATAACTTACGGCCTCCACCTGCATCCCGACAGCACAGATCTACTGGTAGAGCAGGCCTATCTTTATCTTGATACCGGTAAAATACCTCTGGCGAAAAAAGTTGCAGAAAGCATCACAGATGATTATATTACTGATGTAAAAATGCTGAAAGCGGAACTTCTGCTGAACGAAGGACAACTGGAAGCAGCCCGAAGCACATTAGATACCATAGAAGATACGGATGAACTGGAAACAATTATTAACATCATCTATCTCTATATGGATATGGGATACCCCGAAGCCGCCAAGGAATGGTTGGATAAAGGTACCCCCCGATTCGGTAAAAAAGAAGATTTCATAGCTGTCATGGCAGACTATCTCGCAGGCACCAATGAACTCGAAGCCGCATCGACCTATTACAATCAACTGATTGATATGGACCCCTACAATGCCAGTTACTGGGTGGGACTTGCCAAATGCCGCTTTGCAGCTGAAGACAGCGAAAAAGCAATCGAAGCCTGTGACTTTGCACTGGCTGCCGACGAGACGTTTGGAGAAGCCTACGCTTACCGCGGACATTGCTATTTCTATCTGAACAATTCGGATGCCGCCATTGAGAATTATACAAAGGCGATAGAATACAAAGCCTTTCCTCCCGAAATGGGTTACATGTTTTTGGGGATGGCATATTCCAACAAAGGAGCATGGCAAGAAGCAGACGATTGCTACCAACGTGTCATCGACCGTTTTGTAGCAGACGGAGCCGGCAACTCTCCTCTATTGATAGATACTTATACCAACAAAGCTGTAGCCGCCTCCCAACTAGGCAAGCATGAGGAAGCGCATCTGTTATGTAAAAAAGCCAAAAAGATCCAGCCGGATGATCCCGGTATCCATCTGACAGAAGGTAAACTCTACATGAAGGAAGGTCAGAAAAAAAAGGCAGTCAAGGCTTTTGACAAAGCACTGGTGATGGAACCGAGTGCAGAAATGTGGTATTTGGTAGCTTCGGCCTATTCGGACGCAGAGTACTTATATCAAGCCAAACTCTGTTTTGAAGAGTCATACCGGATTGATCCCAACTATGCAGACGTCACAGAGAAACTGAGTATTCTCAGTCTGATGCATAACGAGATAGACGACTTCTTCAAGTACAACAGTGAAAGTGCCCATCCGATCAGCGAGGACATCATTCTGGATCTGCTGTCCAGACCTAACCAAACGGAGGAAGGCGAACAAATGCTCAAAGAAGTCTGGAAGCGCATGAAGAAAGAGAAAGGAAATAAATAATCATATTAATAAACTTTAGCCCAAAAACACATGGAATCAGTAGCTTTTATCCAGTGGTGTCTCGAACATCTGAATTATTGGACAATCACTTTATTAATGACTATAGAAAGCTCCTTCATCCCTTTCCCATCGGAAGTGATCATCCCGCCGGCAGCATACAAAGCAGCTGTCAATGACGAGCTTAATATTTACTTGGTAGTCTTATTTGCCACCATCGGTGCAGATATCGGCGCATTAATCAACTATTATCTGGCCAAATGGCTGGGACGTCCCATTATTTATAAATTTGCCAACAGCCGCATCGGGCACATGTGTCTGATCGACGAAGCCAAAGTACAACATGCCGAATCTTATTTCGACAAGCATGGCGCACTTTCCACCTTCATCGGCCGATTGATTCCGGCAGTTCGCCAACTGATTTCCATACCGGCAGGACTTGCCCGCATGAAAATGCACACCTTCCTGTTGTATACCACTATCGGAGCCGGATTATGGAATACAATCCTCGCCATAATCGGGTATTACCTCTCGACAGTGCCCGGCATCGAAAGCGAAGAACAACTGATTGCCAAAGTAACAGAATACAGCCACGAAATCGGCTATTGCTTCATCGCAATCGGAATATTCATCGTGGGCTTCCTGGTTTATAAAGGAATGAAGAGAAATAAATAATAAGTAATAGGTAATAAGTATTAGGTATTAACCGAAGCTGCTGTGTTATTAGCTTATCCGCACGGTTTAATACTTAAGACTTATTACCTATTACTTATTACTTATTACTTAAAAATTAAACTGCACTCCTACGCCCAGCACTTCTTTGAATTGCAGGCGTGATCCTTTGCTGCCGTCTTTCTGAACTATTTTGATATCATCGTCATAGACCATATTGGTGGTCAGCGTAGTGGAGAACCATTTGTTGATTGCCATATTAATCTGCACTTCCCAGTTCACATCAATATTCTGAGGTTTATGCAAGTAGTCAGAATACAAGTCCAGACGGGAATATACAGTCATGTTCTTTAAGAATTCATATTTCACCTCTCCTTTCAGATTAGCACCGAAGCTTGACAAAAGATGTTTGCCGGGATCGACGCCAAATGCGCCTTCATCAGACAAACGGTCATTTAGAACAAAGGTGCCGCGCCAAGAGGCAGGAGACAATACAACCGTGAAAATCTTTCCCGGATCATATGTAAATCCCAAACCGGTAGTCAGATATGCCGGAGACATAAATTCGGAGATAGCGACATCCTTATTGACTGAATAGTCGTATCCGGGCGAGAATTGTGTCTGAAAAGTGGTAAATGCACTTGCATACCAGTTTTTGGCGATAGAATAACCATAGTTGGTATTCATATATATTTTATCATTGGCCTTTCTCATGCCATCCTCCCCTGTCTTATTCAAGCCATAAGCCAGTTCAAGACGGTTGTTCCATATATGCTTTCCCTTTTTATAGTTAGCCTGATAAGTACCTTGCAAGTCAAAAGCGACAGAATTGTCACCTCCGGCAGACCAGTTGGTCAAACTAACCTGCGTCAGTTTGAGTCCGGCAAAACCTTCCGTTGTCCAGGGAGAAGTTTGTGTACTATCGGCCGTTTGAGCCGACAAGTGTGCAGCGCCCATACCTAACAGGGCGATGAAGAAAAATCGAATTTTGTCCATGTGGTTAAGGTTTAATGTAAAGTAATAGGTATTAAGTAATAAGTAATACTCCGCATAATTAATGCCAATAATGAAATAAGCGACTTCGGCTAATACTTATTACCTAATACTTATTACTTAATACCTAATACGTATTAC
>OGNW01001864.1_pt1 | contig 9900 bp, 8 predicted proteins | sample 1573591 | NCBI WGS metagenome assembly OGNW01 (sample SAMEA2581894, study PRJEB24529) | metagenome | biome: Human gut stool | place: China | collected 2011
GAATTTTGGCTAAGTTACTGTGAACGGAGTGAACAGTAACAAATTTACTTGACAATCTCGGGCCTATCCTTTAATATAACTTTTGGATTATACCAAATAAATAATGACCGGGAATCTATCAAGAAGAATGGTTGATTTCCGGTTTTCTTATGTGGACATCATGGTCAGGAGTGCCCGCAGACTGGATGGAACAGGACGGACCGGATATATCTATAATTGGAAAAATGGACATATACAGATGCGAAACCATGCAGAGACTGGCACTGTAACAGGCGTCAGCATTGGCATAAGCCGATGTAGGGGCGAGAGCTTTTACGCGTGGTTTTGTATCTTTTTTAGTTGGTAACTTTTTTACATGAAAGGAGCTGAGTATAGTTGGCAGAGATTTCACTTGAACTGAAAGAGATAAAGAAAAGTTTTACAGAAGGCGAAGCAGTTCTGGATAATATCAGTCTTGAGATCAGTAAAGGAGAGTTTATTACTTTGTTGGGATCTTCGGGATGCGGCAAGACGACAACTCTGCGAATCATTGCCGGTCTGGAACAGCCCGATGCAGGAAGTGTCTGGCTGGACGGCAGGGAAGTGACAGGTCTGGAGCCGAACCAGAGGGATGTGAATACGGTATTTCAGAATTATGCGCTCTTTCCGCATATGAATGTTGCGGAGAATATTGGCTATGGTCTGAAGCTGAAAAAAGTTCCTAAGAGTGAGATCAGGAAAAAAGTTTCTCAGATGCTGGAACTGGTTCAGCTTGAAGGATATGAAAAAAGAAAGCCTTCCGAACTCTCGGGCGGTCAGAAACAGAGAGTTGCCATTGCGAGAGCACTGGTGAATAATCCCAAAGTATTGCTTCTGGATGAACCGCTGGGAGCACTGGATCTGAAGCTGCGCAGACAGATGCAGCTGGAATTGAAACGGCTGCAGAAGCATCTGGGGATCACTTTTATCTATATCACCCATGATCAGGAAGAGGCTATCAACATGTCCGACCGCATCGGCGTCATGCATGAAGGCATTCTGGAACAGCTAGGGACACCCAATGAGGTGTATTATCAGCCGAAGACCAGCTATGTGGCGGATTTCGTGGGAAATGCGAATATTCTGCATAAAAATGGGGAGACTTTTGCCATCCGCTCGGAAAACATTCTGATGAACGGGGAGGCAGTCTGCACACAGGAAGCTGTGGTGGTGGAAAAAAGCTTTGCCGGAGGGCAGTTACGCATTTTGTTCCGTCTGCCGGACGGACAGACTCTGACCGCCAGCCGCTATGGAATCGACAATGACTTACAGCCGGGACAGAAGGTGCAGATCGGCTGGGATGCGAAAGACGCAGTAAAGGTAATAGATAATGACAAAGACGAAAATCACAAGTAACAGCCGCAGGAGAAGCGGGAATGTCGGACTGATGATCCCTATGTATGTGTTCACGATTCTGTTCGTGGCTCTGCCGATCCTGTATCTGTTTCTGTTAAGCTTTTTACAGAGAGCACAGGTCTGGGGCGTGGACTTTACATTCACCCTGGACAATTATAAGAGAATATTGGAACCGCTGTATCTGGATACTTTCTGGCAGTCGTTGAAGCTGGCATTTACTGCCACCTTTTTCGTGGCACTGATCGGGTATCCATACGGTTATTTCATGGCGAAAATGAACGCTGTCTGGAAACGGAGAATGCTGCTGCTCATCATGATCCCGTTCTGGACCAGTGCGCTGATCCGCCTCTACGGCTGGATCATTGTCTTCCGAAGCAACGGTGTGCTGGATAAGATATTGATGGGACTGCATCTGACCGATCGGCCGTTAAAGCTGCTTTACACTTATCCGGCAGTGGTAGTGGGAATGGTTTATTCCCTGCTGCCTTTTATGATCCTGGCAGTGTATTCCAGTGCAGAGAAGCTGGATGTCTCTCTGGTGGAAGCCTCCAGAGATCTGGGAGCCTCGGCGTGGAAAGCCTTCTGGACCGTCAGCTTCCGGCTGACGCTGCCGGGACTTTTGTCCGGCGTGGTGCTGTCCTTTATTCCGTCCATGGGACTGTTTTTCATAGCGGATATTCTGGGCGGCAATAAGATCGTGCTGGTAGGCAGTGTGATCCAGGAACAGATCACCAAGGGGCGGAATCAGCCCTTTGCGGCGGCGCTGTCCGCAGTACTGATGGTGCTGACTTCGGTGATGATCCGTCTGTACCGCAAGATCACCGGAACCTCACAGCTGGAAGGGATGATGTAGTGTATGAAAAAGAAAAAATGGCCCTTTGTATATGTGGCGGTGATCACAGTGCTGACCTATATTCCAATCCTGCTGACGGTGGCGTATTCCTTTAATGCTTCCAAACTGACCTCTGTGTGGGAAGGCTTTTCCCTGAAATGGTACCGGGAGTTGTTCCGGGACAGAGATCTGGGGGAAGCACTGATCAACAGCCTGATCCTTGCGGTACTTAGCTGTGCCTTTGCGGTGTTGATCGGCACTTCGGGAGCACTGGGGATGAGCCGCAGAAAACGGAAACTGGACGATGCAGTGGCCTATGTGTCCACACTCCCCATCATGATCCCGGAGATCATTCTGGGCATGGTATTTTTGTCCGTATTTTCCCTGATGGGACTGCCCTTTGGTATGGTCACGCTGGTGATCGCCCATACCACGTTCTGTGTGCCCTATGTGTTCACTATGGTACGGGCGAGACTGGTGGGAATGGACCGGTCGCTGGAAGAGGCGGCGCTGGATCTGGGAGCTACGAAGTGGCAGGTATTTAGGGATGTGATCCTGCCACAGATTCTTCCGGCGATCCTGTCGGGAGTGCTGCTTGCATTTGCCATGTCCTTCGACGATGTGGTGATCAGTATTTTTGTCACTGGACCGAAGGTCAATACCCTGCCGGTGAAGATCTACACGAAATTAAAGACCGGTGTGACACCGGAGATCAATGCACTTGCCACGGTCATGCTGTTTGTGATATTGTTGTGTCTGGCGGGGGCGTATGTGCTGGGACGTAAGTCGCAGACAGCTGTAGAGAAAGCTGCCGGGGGAAAATGAGGAAAAAACGATTCCGCAAATGCAATTGCGGATAAGTAACAACATAAAAATGTATAGCAGATGATGCAGGAGAACTGTATCGAAGGAGGAGATTATGAAGAAAAAGCTGGCAATGCTGTTGGCAGCGACCATGCTGGTCACGTTGTTTACCGGCTGTGGAGCAGGCGGTAAAGAAGATAAGGGAGAACTGAATCTCTATACCTGGGACGGCATGTTCCCCCAGGAGATTTTAGATGGTTTTGAAAAAGAGACCGGTATCCGTATCAATTATTCCAACTTTGATTATGATGAAGACATGCTGGCGAAGCTGGAAGAAACCAGGGGCGGTGATTACGATCTGGTCATTGCGGATGACTATATCATTGAGCTGGCCATTCAGGAGAGCCTGGCTCAGAAGCTGGATACTTCCAGGATCAGTACTTATGATAACCTGAATCCTGTATTTATGTCTCAGTTCTATGACCCGAAGAACGAATATACCGTGCCCTACGGAGCGGGCATACCTCTGATCGTATACGATCCGGGACTGACGGATGTGAAGATCACAGGCTATGAGGATCTGTGGAATCCGGCACTGGAAAATAACGTGGCACTGACGGCAAACTATCGTGTTATCGACGGCATCACCTTAAAGACCATGGGAGAATCCTTCAACACCGAGGATCTGGATGTGATCCGGGCAGCAGGAGAGAAGCTTCTGAGTCTGGCTCCCAATATCCGTGTGATCAATGACAATAATACGCAGGATTATCTGATCAGCGGCGAGGTGGCAGCAGCGTTCCTGTATACTTCCCAGGTATCTGCGGCACTGCAGGCGAGACCGGATCTGGAAGTGGTATATCCCAAGGAGGGACTGGGCTTCGGCATCATGGCCGGATTTATACCTTCCCAGGCACCCAATGCAGATGCGGCTTATGCATTTTTGGACTATATCAACGATCCTGAGAATGCGGCGAAATGCTATGAGTATATCGGCTACTACTGCACCAACAAAGCTGCGGAAGAGTATATTTCCGACGACATGAAGAAAATGATCGTATTGCCGGAAGATGCAGCGGAGGGCGAGATCGTGCAGAATATCTCCCAGGAGGCAGAGGATCTGCATGCGGAGATCTGGAATCAGTTCAAGAGTGCATGCAACTAAAGTTGCAGCAACTAAAGTTGCAGCAACTAATCTTCCGTTCAGCCCGCGCCATTCGCAAAGTCGCGTTGACACGCTTTCCGTCACTTCGTGACTACCTTTGCTCATAAACCGGCGCTCATCTCATGAACATATTCGTTCGAAAAATCATGCAAGCATGATTTTTGCGCTCGGATATGTCCATGGCTGAACGGTTACAATAAAAAACGCTTGACAGATTTGATTTGTGCGAATATTATAAACCTAAGTTGAAAAACTATTTTGTAAATGCTATGAAAGAGACTCTTGCCAAGGGAAACGACAGGAATACAGCGTCACCGACTGAGAGCGCTGTTTGCGGAAGCTGGCGAAGGGAACACTCCGGAGCAGGTGATCTGAACTGCAGAATATCACATGTAGCTAGGATGACACGTTGCACGCGTTAAGTGACAAGAGTGGATAGGCAAAGGCGCCTGTCAATTCGGGTGGTACCACGGATTAGATGATTCGTCCCGGGATATGTTTTAACATGTCCCGGGGCTTTTTGTATTCAAAAATAAGCTGTACAGGGAGCGCACATTCGGGACACTATATAACAGGAGGTGCGATATGTACAGAGATTTAACAATGAAAGAGATCAGTGAACAGCAGATCGGACAGACTTTGCAGGTGGCAGGCTGGGTGGAGAACATCCGTGACCACGGCGGCGTATCCTTTATCGATCTGCGGGATATGTACGGTGTATTACAGGTGGTCATCCGTAAGCCGGAGCTTTTAAAGGGCATCACCAAGGAAATGTGCCTGTCCATAACCGGTCTCATGGAGCACAGAGACGAAGAAACCTACAACCCGAAGATTCCTTCCGGCACCATCGAACTGGAAGCACACAGGATCGATGTGTTGGGAAGAGTATATAAACAGCTTCCTTTCGAGATCCAGACGTCTAAAGAGATCCGGGAAGATGTCAGATTAAAATATCGTTATCTTGACCTTAGAAATGCAAAAGTAAAGGACAACATTGTATTTCGTTCCAAAGTGATCAGTTATCTGCGTCAGAAGATGACGGACATGGGATTTTTGGAGATCCAGACCCCGATCCTGTGTGCTTCTTCTCCCGAGGGCGCCAGAGACTATATTGTTCCCAGTAGAAAATTTAAAGGAAAATTCTATGCGCTGCCCCAGGCACCGCAGCAATATAAGCAGCTGCTCATGGCTTCCGGTTTTGATAAATATTTCCAGATTGCCCCCTGCTTCCGCGACGAGGATGCCAGAGCAGACAGATCTCCCGGAGAGTTCTATCAGCTGGATTTCGAGATGAGCTTCGTGACTCAGGAGGATGTCTTCAAGGTAGGCGAGGAAGTATTGCATGATACCTTTGTAAAGTTTGCTCCCGAAGGCAGCAGGATCACCGAGACACCGTTCCCCATCATCAGTTACAAACAGGCAATGCTGGAGTTCGGCTGTGACAAGCCGGATCTGCGCAATCCTTTGAGAATTATGGATGTGACGGAGCTTTTCCAGAGATGTACGTTTAAACCTTTTATCGGCAGAACCGTCCGTGCCATCAAAGTACATGCGGAGATGTCCAAAGGCTTCCATGAGAAGCTGTTAAGCTTTGCGACTTCTCTTGGTATGGGTGGACTTGGTTATCTCGAAGTGGCAGAGGATATGAGCTACAAGGGACCCATCGATAAATTTATTCCCGAAGAGATGAAGGGAGAACTGGCAGAAATGGCAGGACTTTCTGCCGGAGATACCATCTTCTTTATTGCGGACAAAGAGGATAAGGCGAACTACTATGCCGGTCATATCCGTACTGAGCTGGGCGAGAAGCTGGATCTGATCGAGAAGGATGCTTACCGTTTCTGCTATGTGAACGATTTCCCGATGTTTGAGCTGGATCCCGAGACGAAGCAGATCGGATTCACCCACAATCCGTTCTCTATCCCCCAGGGCGGTCTGGAAGCACTGAACACCATGGATCCGCTGGAGATCCTGGCTTATCAGTACGACATCGTATGCAACGGCGTGGAACTGTCCTCCGGCGCAGTACGTAACCATGACATCGAGATCATGAAAAAAGCTTTCGCCATCGCAGGTTATGACGAAGAGACATTAAAGACCAAGTTCGGAGCACTGTATCAGGCATTCCAGTTCGGAGCTCCCCCTCATGCGGGAATGGCTCCCGGCGTGGATCGTATGATCATGCTGCTTCGGAACGAGGATAACATCCGTGAGGTGATCGCTTTCCCTATGAACGGCAATGCACAGGATCTGATGTGCGGGGCTCCCGGCGAAGTGACGGAACAGCAGCTGCGTGAGGTACACATTAAAGTGAGAGATTAGTGCGGAAAGAACAGGAAAGGAATGGAAATTAGTATGGCGAACGTAATCAGTGACGAGACCATAGAATATGTAGGCATTCTGGCAAAACTTGAGCTTTCTGATGAAGAGAAGGAAGCGGCGAAAAAGGATATGGGCAGAATGCTGGACTATATCGACAAACTAAGCGAACTGGATACAACGGGAGTGGAACCTATGTCTCATGTATTCCCGGTTCAGAATGTCTTCCGTGAGGATGTGGTGACCAATGGGGATGAGAGTGAACAGACCCTGGCCAATGCACCCGGCGAGAAGGACAACATGTTTGTGGTACCAAAGACTTTTGATTAGAAGTCGGGTAGAATACCGCTTTATAATCTGGTTACAGCATTTAGGCGGTAATGGTTTTCCGTCAGACATTAAAAAAGGAGAATGGATATGGATATTTTATCCCTGACAGCAGTAGAGCTGGCTAAGGCGATCCGGGAAGGTAAGACTACGTCGGTGGAAGCCACGCAGGCCGTTCTGGATAAGATCGCAGCCAGCGAAGATACCTACCACTGCTATGTGACCGTAGAACGGGAAAAGGCATTGCAGCAGGCGGCGGAAGTACAGAAAAAGATCGAAGCAGGCGAACTGACAGGATCTCTGGCAGGTGTCCCTTTCGCTATTAAAGACAATATGTGTACCGAGGGAACCCTGACCACCTGCTCTTCTAAAATCTTAGAGAATTTTGTGCCGACCTTCAGTGCGGAAGCGGTGCTGAATCTGGAAAAGGCAGGCGCAGTGATCCTGGGCAAGACCAATATGGATGAGTTTGCCATGGGCAGCACCACGGAGACTTCTTATTACGGAGTGACAAAGAATCCCAGAAACCCGGAGCATGTGCCCGGCGGTTCCTCCGGCGGCTCTGCAGCGGCAGTGGCAGCGGAAGAATGCTTTGCAGCACTGGGTTCCGATACCGGCGGTTCCATTCGACAGCCCGCATCTTATTGCGGAGGCGTCGGCATGAAGCCCAGCTACGGAGCGGTATCCCGTTACGGACTGATTGCTTATGGTTCCTCTCTGGACCAGATCGGACCGCTGACGAAGGACGTGACGGACTGTGCCACCGTACTGGAGGCCATCACCTCCCATGACCCTAAGGACTCCACTTCCATGAAGCGGGAGAACACAGATTTCACCTCCGCACTGGTAGCGGATGTGAAGGGAATGAAGATTGGTATTCCCAGAGACTATTTCGGGGAAGGACTGGATCCCGAGGTCAGGGATGCGGTACTGGCAGCAGCGGAAGTATTGAAAGCACAGGGGGCAGAAGTGGAGGAGTTCGATTTAAGTCTGGTAGACTATGCGATTCCCACTTACTATACGATCGCAGCAGCAGAGGCCAGCTCCAATCTGGAGCGTTTCGACGGTGTAAAATACGGTTACCGTGCACAGGATGCGGAGGACCTGCACACCATGTACAAGAGAAGCCGTTCCCAGGGCTTTGGACCCGAGGTGAAGCGTCGTATCATGCTGGGCTCCTTTGTATTAAGCTCCGGTTATTATGACGCTTATTATTTAAAGGCCCTGCGTACCAAGGCTCTGATCAAGAAAGAATTTGATAAAGCTTTTGCAAAATATGACCTGATCCTGGCTCCTGAATCTCCTGATACAGCTCCATTGCTTGGTTCTTCCTTAAGTGACCCGTTAAAGATGTATCTGGGTGATATTTACACCATTTCTGTCAACCTGGCAGGTCTTCCTGGAATGACCGTTCCATGCGGCATGGACTCTAAGGGTCTTCCGATTGGAATGCAGCTGATCGGTGACTGCTTTAAGGAAAAGAACATTATCCGCGCAGGATATGCATTTGAGTGTACCAGAAAATACGAAATGCCTGAACTGGCAAAGGTATCTGATTAAGGAGGAGTAAGCCATGAGTAAACAGTATGAGACCGTCATCGGTCTGGAAGTCCATGTAGAACTGGCAACAAAGACGAAAATATTCTGCGGCTGTTCCACGGCGTTCGGCGGCAGACCCAACACCCACACCTGCCCGGTATGTACCGGTATGCCGGGATCTCTTCCCGTGCTGAATAAGCAGGTGGTAGAATATGCGGTGGCAGTAGGCCTTGCGACGAATTGTACCATTACACAGTATTGCAAATTTGACAGAAAGAATTATTTTTATCCAGATAACCCGCAGAACTATCAGATTTCCCAGCTGTATCTGCCGATCTGCCACGATGGATATGTCGAGATTGACACCGCAGCGGGAAAGAAGAAAATCGGCATTCATGAGATCCACATGGAGGAGGATGCCGGTAAACTGGTGCATGACGACTGGGAAGATTGCACACTGGTGGACTACAACCGCTCCGGTGTGCCTCTGATCGAGATCGTATCCGAGCCGGATATGCGCAGCGCGGAGGAGGTCATTGCCTATTTGGAAAAATTACGTCTGCTGATCCAGTATCTGGGAGCGTCCGACTGTAAGCTTCAGGAAGGCTCCATGCGTGCCGATGTCAATCTGTCCGTGAGAGAAGTGGGAGCGGAAAAGTTCGGAACCCGTACCGAGATGAAGAACCTGAATTCCTTCAAGGCCATCGCCAGAGCCATTCAGGGGGAGCGGGAGCGACAGATCGATCTGCTGGAGGCCGGCAAAGAGGTCATTCAGGAGACCAGACGCTGGGATGATAATAAGGAATATTCCTACGCCATGCGTTCCAAGGAGGATGCACAGGACTATCGTTATTTTCCGGATCCCGACCTGGTACCGGTCTATATCAGCGATGAGTGGCTGGATAGCATCCGCAGCAGACAGCCGGAATTCCGCACCGAGAAAATGAAGCGTTACAAGGAAGAATACGATATTCCGGAATATGATATCGAGATCATCACCGGCTCCAAGCATCTGGCAGATATCTTTGAAGCTTCCGTGGCACTGGGAAGCCAGCCCAAGAAGGTGTCCAACTGGCTGATGGTGGAGACTATGCGCCTGTTAAAAGAAAAAGAGATGGAGCCGGAGGACATCCGGTTCTCACCGGAGCATCTGAGCAGGTTGATCACGCTGGTAGACGGCAAAGTCATCAACTCTTCTGTAGCAAAAGAGGTATTCCAGGTGATGTTTGAGGAAGATGTAGATCCCGAACAGTATGTGGAGGAGAAGGGACTGAAGACCGTCAATGACGAAGGCGCATTGCGTAAAGTCGTGGAGGAAGTCATTGCCGCTAATTCCCAGTCTGTCGAGGATTACCACAACGGCAAAGAGAAAGCCATCGGCTTCCTGGTAGGCCAGACCATGAAGGCCATGAAAGGCAAGGCAGATCCAGCCAGCGTCAACCAGATGCTGAAGGAACTGCTGTAACTGGAAAGTTACGAAAGCATAGCCGCGCATAGGCATAGTGAAGACAGCGATGGGCGCTTGCGCACAATTCGCTGT
>OGNW01001872.1_pt1 | contig 9825 bp, 9 predicted proteins | sample 1573591 | NCBI WGS metagenome assembly OGNW01 (sample SAMEA2581894, study PRJEB24529) | metagenome | biome: Human gut stool | place: China | collected 2011
GCGGTAGTATCTGACTCAGGCACCCTCCCAGAGGAGAGTAGCTTCTTTACTTCAATAGGTCGTCCATTTCCAGCCATCTGTATCCGCACCTCTACTGAGCGCCCTGAGGCCTTGGACAAAGCGTGCTTTGTCCTCTCTGGTATTGACACTAAGGGACTGGTACAGAGCGTAGAACTTGCGGTAGAGCTCGCAAAGGATGGTAGCCACGGCATACCAGTTCCAAGTTATGTTGACGAGAATGTTTCAACGAAAGTCGTTAAGATCATTCAATCTTATGTGGGAGTGGTTAATAAGATGGTATGGAGAAAAGTTTTATAGCCTCAGTTCTGTGGTAGTTGTATTTAGATGTGATGTCCCTTCTGTTGTCATGGCTTGGGCTGTGTTTATATTTTTGGTAATATTTATAACTCATTAAAATGACAGAAGGAACGTTTGTAAAATATTTAGAAATAAAAATACAATTGATAAATGTAAATAACTTTGTAATAGGAATATCACTCATCGTAGATAATCTGGGGGCTTTACCAACCATTAACTTGAAACTGAATAGAAGCCTCCACCGAAACTATCACGTATAAAGAAGAAGGTTATAGGTAGTACTTCGTTGAGTATGAGGTTCAATCCCGCCACTTGTTCCAGAAAGAGTTTTAACGATTTTACATTTCTTCCAATGATAATAGACAATAAATTCCTTGACGAATTCTCGGATCAAGCCAAGACATACATCCTCGCTTGCGTCAGTTGTTCGACTTACGTACAACTGGCTTTGTATATTGTAATATAGTTATCATATCAATAATATGGAAGGGAAATCTTTAAAAATATTTTGTTGATATAGTAGATATAGGTTACCAGTTTATTTAGGTTCTCTCGTTATATATAGCGTAATTGGAAATATGTATCATTAGACAAGCTGCAACCAGTAGTATTGGTGATGATCTCTCTCCTTTTATGTATTATAACATATTGATTCTGTGATGTTATTTACAAACTTATGAAAGGAAATCACTTAGTGTTTTTATTAGGAGTTTAAATATATATGAAGAAGGTATATTATATAGGCTGGTATATAGCCGATGAAGATAAAGATAAATTCGTAGGAAATGTCCCGGGTAATCTTAAAATGCATTATGTAGTTGACCAATTAAAAAGAAGTGGTCATACTCCTGAAATAATCTCATTTGTCAAAAAAAAAGGAAGCACAGGGGTATATATGAATATCAACAAGACTTCGCAAGAATGCAAACTAACATACTTGACTGGTATTAGAGGGAATAGTCGAATTCTTAAAAAAATGGATTTTTTGATTAAGAAAATCATATTTACGTACTATTTCCTATTCAATTTCTCAGCTGAGGATACATTAGTCTTATATCATAGTGTAGAACTCACATTATTAGTAGCTAAACTAAAAAGACTTGTAAAAAGGAATGTAATTATTGAAGTAGAAGAGATCTATGGTTATTCTGCGGTTACTGATCGTCCATGGGTAGAAGATGAAATAGATTCCATTAAAAAAATGGATCTACATATTTGTGTCAACGATGGAATACCACAAGGCTTAAAATTGGAAACAGGTAAATTTGTCGTCAGTTTGGGTGTCGGGAATATTCCAACTAGAACAATAGATCGTTTCAATGATGGGAAAATTCATGTTGTGTATGCAGGTACAATTGAGATGAAAAAACTAGGGGCTATGACTGCTGTAGAATCTGCTAAATTTTTACCAGATTACTACATTCTGCATATTCTAGGATTTGGATCTGAAGAAAACATGAAAAAACTCAAATTAAAGATTTCAGAAATAAATAATGATGTGGGCAGTGAACGTATCAAATATGATGGCTATAAGTCGGGAAAAGAACTTGATGACTTCTTATTTTCTTGTCATATAGGGCTCAGTTCAAATGTTATGCGTCCAAATTTCGCCAACAACTCTTTCCCGTCAAAGGTAATAACGTATATGTGTCACGATTTGTCTGTCGTTCTTGGATATGCAGAGGCTTTTTACGACGTTCCGATGTCCAGAGGCTGGCAGTTCTACCATGAATACACACCAGAAAAGATAGCTGAAGCAATTACTAAAGTAGAGATAAAACCTATTGGGTATTATCATCTTCTATTATAAGAATGAATAGTAATCTTCAAGCATTTTTTAAGAAATATTGTTGATAATGAAAATTGCAATCATTACATTTTTTGATAACGGTAATTATGGTTCTGAACTGCAGACATTGGCAATGAATGACTATTTGAATGCAAAAGGTCATGTGACGGTTTTCTGCAAGGTAAAATCATCGAATAAAATTATTCGTGCAATAGAACTTCTATATGATAAAGTCTTATTGAAATGGTATAAGATAACAGATAAAGAAAAGAGACAATATCTTACAGACAGAGCTAAAAATCTATCCTCTCAAAGAAATATACCACCTAAATTGAGGCAGTATATTCATTCTTTTGTGAACTCTCATATTTCGTTTGGATGTATAAGTCGCTTATTACTCTTTAGAAAAGAGCGTTTTGATGCATACATTTGTGGAAGTGATCAGATTTGGTCTGCTTTGAAAATGCCTTTACTACCGTTAAATTTCCTTTATGGTATCGATAAGAAGAAAAAGATAGCATATGCTCCAAGTATTGGGTTAGATAATCCACCGTATTATTACATTAGAGAGGTAGAAAAATATGTAAAAGATTTTATTTATCTATCTGTTCGAGAAGAAGATGCAAAGAATGTTCTCAAAAAGCAGTATGGTATTGAAGCGATGCAAGTTTTAGACCCTACTCTATTACAAGGGAAGGGATTTTGGGACTCATTATTAGCGATAGAATCTAAGCAGGTGCCAACAAAACCATATGTTTTCTGCTATTTTTTAGGTAAATTAAATGAAGATATAGTCACTTGTATAAATAGAATAGCAAATGGCAAGTGTGTTATGGTGCTTCCGTATGAAGAAGATTGTGACCTTATCAAAAATGGGAAATATGAACTTGCGGATCCCCTTGATTTTGTAAACTTGATTAAGCATGCGGATTATGTATTGACTGACTCTTTTCATGGGAGCATTTTCTCTATTTTGTACGATAAGCAGTTTGTTGTCACAAAACGAACTCATGTTAGAAGAGTTTCACAAACTTCACGAATTACTTCTCTCCTCAAAATATTTAATCTTCAAAGCCAGTATTGCTCTGGGGTTGATGAAATAATTAATGCACTACAAAATAATATAGACTATTCTTTTACACATATACAACTTGAGGAAGAACAAAGAAAATCTAGGCTATTTCTTGACGGTGCACTTAATGAAATAGAAAAGAATATAAAATCATGAATAAATATCTCAATAATATAAATGCGTCGTATTGTTGCGGTTGTTCTGCATGTGTACACAAGTGTCCTAAGCAATGCCTTAGAATGTCACAGGATAAGGACGGCTTTTTTTTCCCTATTGTAAACAATCGTGAAGCTTGCATAGATTGCAGCTTGTGTGCAAAGGTTTGCCCTATGGAAAATATGGTTGAGTCAGATTATCCTCACACGTTCTATGGTGCTTACAATACAAACAAAACAGATATTGTGAATAGCTCTTCTGGTGGAATATATCCATCACTTGCAAAGTGGATAATTTCACAAGGAGGAATCGTTTTTGGAGCATCATTAGATGATGAGCATAAGCTATACCACATTGGAGTGTCCACAGAATCTGATATACAAAAAACAATTGGTTCTAAATATTTCCAAAGTGAAATAAGAGATACATACGTAGAGTGCAAGAAAGAATTAGATAAAGGACGATTGGTTTTGTATACGGGTACTCCTTGTCAGGTTCATGGACTGAAGAGGTATCTAGGAAAAGATTATGATAATCTTTATACAGCAGATGTAATTTGTCATGGTGTTCCAAGTAGTAAAATGTTTGATGCTTATATCGACTTCCTTGAGAAAAAGCATAACGGAAAGCTTGTGGATATCAATTTCAGAGACAAGAAAAGGAATGGGTGGTCTATTACACTTAGATATACTATTGAATATTCAAATGACAAAAGAAAAGACTACTATCTAATTAACAAGCTCTCAGAATATTTTATGGCTTTTCTCGGTGGCTACATTGAAAGAGAGAGTTGTTATTCTTGTCCCTTCTCTTCAATGCGTCGCCCTGGTGACATTACTATGGGTGATTTTTGGGGGTATCAGTTCAAGAGGCCAGATCTGAAGCATGATGAAGGATTGTCATTGATTATAGTAAACAGTGAGCATGGTAAAAGAATAGTTGATGTCCTTCACAGAAACGGAGTACAATTTAACGCTGTAGATGAAGAGTGTGTTAAGGCTAGTGAAAACAAGAATTTGTATAAGCCTACATTACGACCAGAGGTCAGAAGTGTGGTGTATGATGAATTGCAGAATTTTGGCTTTGAATACATTGCGAAGAAATATTTCAGACGTACGCAGACACTGAGAAATAAGGCTAAAAACTATATGCCTGTTGCATTGGTAAATATTATCAAGAAGTTAAAGTAATGAACTTAATAATTTCCATATTATTTGCATTTATAATAGGGATATTTGACGGGCATTTTTCTGTATTTGTTGCAGGCATTGTTATTACATTAGCATGCCGACTGCACTTATTGTCATTTGGGGGTAATGATTTAGCTCGTGGTAAAAGACTGATGGCGATAATTATTCCTGTTTATTTTATTGCTGCTTTGATTTTCAGTTATTCCTTTGACGCATCTCATCATTTTATAGTATCAGATCCGTCTCGATATATTCAAAGTTATTGTTTTTCGAATGTTAATTATTACAATTTTGATCAATTACGGAACTGTTATTTAGAGCTATCTGATAATAATGCTTTATATAACAGTTCTGTATTAGCCGTTTGTACATTTGCTAACAATTATTTAGGAGGATCTTCTGTACTGTTTATGACATTAATACAGACATTATTTGGATTAATGTCAATAATGATGCTGTATAGAATCCTTGTAAGACAATTTGGCTTCGAACAAGCTTTCAAATACTCTCTTCTTTTTGCATTCGGTTCTCATTTTTTGTTTTATTCTTCAGTTATTATTAGAGATATCACAATCGTTTATTTTTATCTTGTATCAACTGCGATAATTATATCAAAGTTTGAGATAAGGAATCTGATAGTTCTTATTATTTGCATACTCATAACTTGGGGCATAAGACTATATTCTGGACTCTTTTTGTTTGTGTTTTTAGGTTACTACATGTATATTATTTCCACTACTGATCGCTCTCGAAAAATCTCCTTGGTAGTATTTATTCCTGCATTATTGGTACTTGTAGGTGTAGTAATGTCCTTTTCGATCTTTGATCAGACGGTCCAAGAAATTAATGATTATTCGGAATTGTCTTTTGAGAATAGTGGAGATGGTATGGTCTCAAAATTGATGAAATTGCCTCCTGGTATCAGTCAGATTGCATTGTTACTATTTGCAATGGTCAAACCATTCCCACCTTTTTCTGTAATAAGCATTGCTGATTCTTTCTCTAGTTTTGTGATGTCTAGTGTATTCACTTTTAACAGTGTATTTTGGTTCTGCATTTTTTATGTCACTATAATTGGAATGTTGTTTAAAGGCTTTTGGGGAAAGATGAATTTTTCTGAGAAACTTCTTTTATTGGTTGTATTAGTATTTCTCATGGCGAATACAGCTCATGCTGACGTAAGGCGTATGATGCCAGTTTTTCCAATATTGTATATTTGCTTTATAAAAATGAAGGAAGAATCTGGTTCTAATTGGATGAAACAATTGACTATAGCTTTGCTAGTTTTCTATTTACTAATCGGATTTGTTATGTAAAATAGTCATACGATTGGTATTTGAATGTTAATTTATGTTATGAATAAAGTTTATGCAAATCTCAAAGAGTACTTGTTAAAAGGAATAAGTGCTCTAAAACGAGAATATTTCACTAATTATAGAAAGCGGTTAGGGCATTGTTCGCCAACAGCTTCTCTTGTAAAGCCGTTGGTTATTAAGGGGGCCAAGAATGTGTATTTGTATGAAGATACAGGTATTAAAGATGCCCTAATTATGGCGCCTAATGCAAAGTTCATAATGAAGAAACACTCTGGTGCCGCTGAGGGGCTTACTGTTATTACAGGAAATCATGAACGCCGTATTGGTCGTTTTTATAGAACGATAACAGAGGCAGATAAGCAACTTGTAGATAAAGATGTAATTGTTGAGGAAGATTGTTGGATTGGTACCAGAGTTGTACTTTTGATGGGGGTAACAGTTAGACGTGGTACTACAGTTGCAGCAGGTGCTGTAGTATCCAAATCTACGGCTCCTTATTCTATAGTTGGTGGTACTCCTGCTAAGCACATCAAATTCTATTGGACAATTAATCAGATTTTGGAGCATGAGGCTATACTATATCCAGAAGAGGAGAGATATACAAAGGAACAGCTAGAAGATTTTTTTGAAAAATATCAGAAGGGATAAGAATATGCTAAAAAGAATTCTATCAATATTCTATTCAATACGCAGATCTCTTTTACTGCGTATGCAAAAAGCGTACATATCAACACATGTAGATTGCAAAAGTGAACCAAGAGTTAAAGGAGAAGTATTTCTCAATGCAACGGCTGTGTCCCTGGGGCACGATGTTACTTTTTTCTCTGGAGCATACTTGTGGGGCACAAATATTAATATAGGAAATCGTGTCCAAATTGGCATGAATACGGTAATATTCTCTAAAAAGGGGGTGACTATTGGTAATAACACTTCGATTGCCGGTCAGTGCTATATAATTGATACTAATCACGGGACAAAAGATGGCCAATTAATACAAGATCAAGCAGATGAAGTGGCTGAGGAAGGTATTGTTATAGGAAATGACGTATGGATTGCTGCCCAGTGTATGATTCTCAAAGGTGCAAAGATTAACGATGGTGCAGTAATTGGTGCACAAACATTAGTAAATTGTGAGATTCCTAAGAATGCAATTGTTGTTGGAACGCCAGCAAAAATAATTGGTTATAGAAAAAAATAACATAATGACATATCACAATATCAAAACTAAGATTCAAAATAATAAAAGTATCGTTATAAATGTATTGGGTGCATTTATAATAAAGGGTTTGGGTCTTATTGTTAATCTTATTGCATTACCGTTATATATATCATATTTTAACGATAATGCAGTGCTTGGTGTTTGGTTTACCATATTATCTGTTCTTAACTGGATTCTCTCTTTTGATGTAGGTATTGGTAATGGCTTGAGAAATCATTTAACAGTAGCGCTAACAAATAAAGATTATGAAGAAGGTAAGCGTTTAATATCCTCGTCTTATTTAGTCTTGGGTGCATTGACACTATTTATTTCTGTTGTTTTTTACATTTTTCTTCCTTGTATAGATTGGAATTCGTTTTTTAACATATCTGATAGTGTGATACTTGCGGATTCACTAATGAATTGTATAAGAGTTACACTTATAGGTCTGTTAATATCTTTCTTTTTGCATTTGGTTAGGGGAATGTTATTTTCTTTACAACTGGCATCTATAAATAATCTCATACATTTGGTGACGAGTGTGTTGCTTGTTGCATTCTTATTTGTTGTTCAGCCAGATAATCTTGTGGAGGAAAAACTTAAACTAATATCCTATGCTTATGCTATTTTGATTAATATTCCCTTTGTTGTTGCTACAATTTGGATTTTCTTATTTTCTGAGCTAAAGAATTGTAGACCATCTATTCGATATTTCAATAAAGCAGCATCCAATAAAGTACTCGGCTTAGGTGTTGTGTTTTTTTTAATTCAGATTTTATATATGATAATAACAGTAACAAACGAATGGTTCATCACAAAATTCTTCCATCCTGAAGATACTGTAAATTATCAGGTGTATTTTAGAATTTTTTCACTTGTTGGTAGCTTACTCCTTTTATCTATGGCGCCACTATGGTCTGCCATAACCAAGGCATATGCAGAGAAAAAATATAGTTGGATTATTAAGATACAAAAGTTTTTATATTTCATTGCATTTGCATGTATCATCTTGGAGATTGCAATAATCCCAGTGTTACAACCTCTTGTTAATTTATGGTTGAAAGGAAATTCAATTACTATTGACTATTTTACGGCAACATCGTTTGCATTGTATGGTGTTATTACGATATGGATTGCAATTCAATCTACAATCGTTGCAGGATTAGGTAAATTGAAAATACAATTTTGGTTATATTTAGTTGCGGTAATTACAAAGATTATACTTATAGTGGTAATATCAAATTTCACAGAACGGTGGGAACTTGTTATGTGGGCCACGGGTATTGGACTATTGCCATATTGTTTGATACAGCCAATGTATATTAAAAGATTGCTGACAGAATTGGATTTAAATATTAATCATAGGTAGAATAATTCTTAAAATGAGGCGATGGAGAATTTTTTTTATGATACAATTTTAAAGTAGTTTCTTTCGAACTCGATTTAATAGTCGAATATATTTCTGCATAAATTAGCATCAATATCCTGAATAATTGGTGTTTCAGAAGAATGTTTAATAATTTTTCGGGGGAAATTCTTTTAAAATTCAGACACTTAATCAACGTTAGATATAACCCATGAACAATATTCTTTTTATACTCCCATCTTACAGATATGGAGGTACGATGACCTCGTTTAAAAATCTTCTATTGTTGGTTCATTCTGATTATAACATTTCAGTAAAAGCAATTGTCAACGAAGATGATGCTTATGGTTTCATAGGAAAATATGCTAATGTTTTAGATAAACGGAAGCCACAGTCACAGACCATCCAAGGTGATGTATATGGACAACCAAAGAAAAGGGTGATTGCGAAATTAGGGAAGGATTTTTTGTCGAAAATAGGAATTGATCTTGCCCCGATGATGTTGAAGAGAATGGCAAATAGACTGGATTGCAGCAATTATGATGCAGTTATTGGTTTTCAAGAGGGTTATGCTACATACTTTGTATCGCAGACTAATGCAAAAGTTAAAATCGCTTGGATACATTCCATCTATAGTCGCCTTATAGGGTTAGAAAGTAAAACGAACATTAAGTCATATAATAATATTGATAAAATAGTGTGTGTGTCAAATACGGCCAAAAATGATTTTATTCGCACCGATCCTTCACAAAAAAGTAAGCTCCATATGGTTATGAATGGATTAGATGTTAATCAAGTAAAAAATCAATCAGAATGTAAAATACCCGAGAAGAGACATGATAGCATTGATGTAATATCTGTCGGCCGTATTGATCCAATAAAGAGATTTTCAAAAATTCCTTCAATAACTGATGAGATAAGAAAGAAAGGATTGAATATCACATGGCACATTGTGGGAGGTATAGCAGATACAAAAGAATATGAATTACTTCAAAGTGAAATTAAGAAGTATCACCTTGAAGAATCTGTAATTTTGGCAGGTCAGTATCCAAACCCTTATCCTTATATAAAAAGAAGTCGATTATTAGGATGTCTTTCATCATCTGAGACTTTTAACTACACTTTGGCTGAAGCTCGGACATTAGGGGTACCAGTTGTGACAACAGACTTCCCTGCAGCGCAAGAATTTGTTGATAACGGAGTGAACGGTTTTATAACACCAATAGAACAGATTGGAAATGTAATATTTGATCTGCTGTCACATCCGAATAAATATCAAGCTGCAAAAGAAAGTATTTCGCATTACGAGTATAATAATGCTATAGTGAAAGAGCAGTTCAAATCATTGCTTAATAACGTGTAACGAGAAGACAATAACAATGAAAAAGCTACAAATTATATAAAAAGAATCCCCGCTAAC
>OGNW01001885.1_pt1 | contig 9754 bp, 6 predicted proteins | sample 1573591 | NCBI WGS metagenome assembly OGNW01 (sample SAMEA2581894, study PRJEB24529) | metagenome | biome: Human gut stool | place: China | collected 2011
CATTGTCGGCAAAGGAGTTATCAACAACAAAATGAGTAACTTACTCATGCAGCGTCTCGAAAAAGCGGGAATCCCAACTCATTTCATTGAAGAAATCAACGACCGCGAAACTCTTGTCAAAAAAGTCTCTATTGTTCCCCTGGAAGTAATCATAAGAAACATTGCTGCAGGCTCATTTTCTAAACGCTATGGTGTAGAAGAAGGGCTTGTCTTCGAATCACCTACCATCGAATTTTCATATAAAAATGACGATCTCGGCGACCCACTGCTAAATACATATCACGCACTCGCAATGAAACTTGCAACCAAAGAAGAAATCGAAACAATTGAAAAATATGCTTTTGGTGTCAATGAACAGTTAAAAGCTTTCTGGAAAGAATGTGGTGTCACACTCGTCGACTTTAAGCTGGAATTCGGAAGACTTTCCGACGGTACAATTGTGCTTGCCGATGAAATCAGTCCGGATACATGTCGTCTTTGGGATTCTAAAACAGGAGAAAAACTTGATAAAGACAGATTCCGTCGCGACCTTGGCGGTGTGGAAGACGCTTATCAGGAAATTATGAAACGATTAAACGAACATATCTAAGCTATTTAACGGAGGATATTATGACGGAGGATATTATGACGAAATATATATTTGTAACAGGAGGTGTTGTGTCCGGTCTCGGAAAAGGCATCACCGCCGCATCGCTCGGTCGCCTTCTGAAGGCAAGAGGACTTAAAGTTGCGGCTCAGAAACTTGATCCCTACATCAATGTCGATCCGGGCACAATGAGCCCTTATCAGCACGGCGAAGTCTACGTTACAGAAGACGGCGCCGAGACAGATCTTGACCTTGGACATTATGAACGCTTTATCGACGAAGATCTGAATAAATATTCGAACCTTACTACCGGTAAGGTTTACTGGAATGTGCTGAATAAAGAACGCCGTGGCGAATACTTAGGCTCTACAGTACAGGTCATTCCTCATATTACAAACGAAATCAAAGAATTTGTTTACAGTGTTGGGAAGAAAACCAATGCCGATGTGGTGATTACTGAGATTGGCGGCACAATTGGCGATATTGAATCCCAGCCTTTTTTGGAAGCAGTACGTCAGATTTCTTTGGAAGTTGGCAGTAAGAACAGTTTGTTCATTCATGTCACACTCGTACCTTTCCTCCGTGGCTCAGATGAACATAAGTCAAAACCAACTCAGCATTCCGTAAAAGAACTGCGGGGAATGGGAATCAATCCAAACATTGTCGTCCTACGCTGTGACGAACCTTTAGAAGAATCCATTTTCCAGAAAATATCTTTATTCTGCAACGTAAAGCCGGACTGTGTCATCGAAAACATTACACTTCCGAATCTCTACGAAGCTCCACTTATGCTGGAAAAAGCAAATTTCTCATCTGTTGTCTGCCGTGAACTTGGTATCGAGACACAAGAGCCTAATCTCAGCGAATGGACAGAAATGGTAGAACATATCAAAAATCATACCGGCAATGTCACAATCGGTCTTGTCGGAAAATATGTGGGACTGCACGATGCCTATCTTTCTGTAGCAGAAGCGCTTCGACATGCCGGATATTTTCATAATACAGCCATAAAGATTCGCTGGATTGACTCAGAAGATCTGGCAGATTTTAATATAGAAGAAACTCTCTCTGCTCTGGACGGTATTCTCATTCCGGGGGGCTTTGGTAACCGTGGAATTGAGGGCATGATCTTGGCTGCAAAATACGCGAGAGAACACCAGATTCCATACTTTGGAATCTGCCTCGGAATGCAGATCGCCGTAATCGAATATGCAAGAAATGTTGTCGGAATCAAAGATGCAAATTCCGGTGAATTTGACGAGCAGTGTAAGCATAAAGTGATCAACTTCATGCCCGGACAAAATGACAACATCGACAAAGGCGGCACATTAAGGCTTGGCGCTTATCCATGTAACATCCAGGCAGGAACAACTATGCATCGCTGCTACGATGTTGACACAATCAGCGAACGTCATAGACACCGCTATGAATTTAACAATGACTATCGAGAACAGATCACTCTTTCCGGTCTGACAGTCAGCGGTACTTCGCCTGATGGAAGACTTGTTGAGACCGTTGAAATTACTGACCGACCATTCCATGTCGGTGTTCAATATCACCCGGAATTCAAAAGCCGCCCGAACAGACCACATCCTCTCTTCAAAGGATTTATTCAGGCAGCTCTCTCACATCAAAGCGGAGGTAATTTATGAGTATACACGAAGAATGCGGGGTATTCGGCGTCATCTCACCAAAACCTGTAGACGTCGCTAATATTTCTTATTACGGGCTATACGCCCTGCAACACAGGGGACAAGAAAGCTGTGGAATCGTTGTGAACGATGACGGCGTATTTGTCTCCCACAAAGACCTGGGGCTGGTCGGCGATGTTTTTTCAAATGATATCCTGTCATCGCTCCCATCCGGCACCATGGCAGTCGGTCATGTCCGCTATGGCACAACCGGCGGAACAAACCGAAATAACTGTCAACCGATTGAAGTCAACCACCAGAAAGGACGGATGGCGCTTGCGCACAACGGTAATCTGTCAAATGCCGCCAAACTCAGAAATGAACTGGAATTATCCGGTGCCATTTTCCACACTACGAGCGATACGGAAACAATCGCCTACATCGTCACCCGCGAACGGCTGAATGCACCTTCCATCGAAGATGCACTCAGCCGCGCGATGAATACGTTGGGCGGAGCCTACTCTCTCGTACTGATGTCACCACAAAAATTAATCTGTACAAGAGATCCTTATGGTTTTCGACCGCTCTGCTATGGGCAGACTCCTGACGGCACATATATCGTCGCTTCTGAATCCTGCGCGATCAAAGCAGTGGGCGGAGAAGTCATTCGGGATGTGGAACCGGGTGAAATCTTAGTCTTTTCCAAACATGGTGTAGTTTCCCGCAAAGAACATTGTAATCAAAAAGAAAAACGGCTCTGTATTTTTGAATACATTTATTTTGCACGCCCGGATTCGGTCATTGACGGTATTTCCGTTCATGCTTCCCGTGTACTTGCCGGAAAAATTTTGGCACAGACACACCCAATCGACGCAGACATCGTCATTGGTGCGCCTGATTCCGGACTGGATGCCGCCCTTGGATTTAGTCAGGAATCTAAAATTCCATACGGTATCGGTCTGATTAAAAACAAATACATCGGCAGAACTTTCATCTCTCCCGGACAGGGAGCAAGGCTTGACAGTGTAAAAATCAAACTCTCTGCCGTGGAGGAAAGTATCCGCGGGAAGCGTGTCGTGCTAATTGACGATTCCATTGTCCGCGGAAACACAATCGGGCGTGTTGTCCAACTGTTGCGCAATGCAGGTGCAAAGGAAGTACACATCCGTATTTCTTCTCCGATGTTTTTACATCCTTGTTATTATGGCACAGATATTGATTCAGAAGATCATCTGATTGCCTGCAAACATACGGTTTCCGAGATTGCTGAGATTATCGGTGCAGACTCTCTTGGATATTTTCCATTAGAAAAACTTAGAGAGCTTACGTCTCACTGCAGCTTTTGCAGCGCCTGCTTTGACGGCTGTTATCCTACCGCCATCCCAGATGACACACGAAAAGACCGTTTTGAAAAACGTTTATCAGATATAAAGGAGTCCTCAAAATGATCATGAAATATAACAGAAAACTAATTTTAGAGGACGGACAGGAATATTATGGATATGCCTTTGGCGACACTGCCGACAGCGTGTGTGAAATCGTCTTCAACACCTCAATGGTCGGCTATCAGGAAATCCTGTCTGATCCGTCCTACACCGGACAGGCTGTCGTAATGACTTATCCACTGATAGGAAATTACGGAATGGCAGAAGATGATTATGAGACCATCACACCGACCATCGGTGCTCTCATTGTAAGAGAATATAACGACGTTCCCTCTAACTTTCGAAGTGAATCAACACTTGGGAAAGTTATGAGCACCTATAAGATCCCCGGTATTTACGGTATCGACACCCGCAGACTGACCCGCTCTATACGCGATCACGGCTCGCAAAAGGTTCTGTTGACAGACGTAAAAACACCTGTTGAGAAAGGGCTGAACATCTTAGCCGCTACAGCGCTTGCACATGATTCAGTCGCTCGCGTAAGCTGTCAGCAAACGCTGGTCTATCCAGCAGATACCGAAAAGTTCCATATTGTTGCAATCGACTGTGGTATCAAAATGAATATCATTCGTTCTCTCAATGCACGTGGCTGCAAAGTGACATGCGTTCCGTGGAACACGCCTGCAGAAGTGATTGAAACGCTCTCTCCTGACGGCATCTTTATCTCTAATGGACCCGGGGATCCAACCGACGTGCCACAGACGATTACAGCTATAAAAAAATTAATCGGTAAATATCCGATTTTCGGAATCTGCCTCGGACATCAGATTATTTCACTTGCCTATGGTGCCAAAACTTATAAATTAAAGTTTGGACATCGCGGCGGGAATCATCCGGTAAAAAATTTAAAAACGAATAAAATTGAGATTACATCGCAGAATCACTCCTATGCGGTTGATGCAGACAGTCTCTTAGAGACACCGCTTTCTGTGACACACATCAATCTGCTCGACCAGACAGTAGAAGGTGTAGTATGCGAAAGAGATCGTGTATTCAGCGTTCAATATCATCCGGAAAGTGCTCCTGGTCCACAGGACAGCACCTATTTGTTTGATCAATTTATCACACTTATCAAGGAGGGATGCCAACATGCCGAAAAGAACAGATCTTAAAAAAATACTTGTCATTGGTTCCGGTCCGATTGTCATCGGTCAGGCGGCGGAGTTTGACTACGCAGGAACACAGGCATGCCTCGCTCTCAAAGAAGAAGGATACGAGGTTGTTCTCTGCAATTCCAATCCTGCCACAATTATGACAGATACTTCCATCGCCGATAAGGTTTACATGGAACCTCTCACACTGGAATATGTGGCAAAAATCGTTCGCTACGAACGCCCAGACGCCATCTTGCCTGGTATTGGAGGGCAGACCGGACTCAACCTTGCCATGCAGCTTGAAAAAAAGGGAATTCTGGCGGAATGTCGCACAGAACTTCTTGGAACAAAAATCAGCAGTATCGAACGTGCCGAAGACAGGGAGCTCTTCAAAGAGCTCTGTGAAGAACTCGGAGAGCCCGTACTTCTATCGAGGAGGGATTGAAGGTAGCAGAAAAAATCGGATACCCCCTTGTTCTTCGCCCTGCCTTCACACTTGGCGGTACCGGCGGCGGTTTTGCAGATAACGAGGAGGAACTCGTGGCACTGATGAAAAATGCCTTATCTCTATCGCCGGTTCATCAAGTTCTTATCGAAAAAAGTATCAAAGGGTATAAAGAGATTGAATATGAAGTGATGCGCGACAGCAATGACACTGCCATCACAATCTGTAACATGGAAAATCTAGACCCGGTTGGTATCCATACCGGTGACTCTATTGTAGTCTGCCCTTCGCAGACACTTACGAACAAAGAATACCAAATGCTGCGCTACAGCGCCTTAAAAATTATTCGGGCGCTTGGCATCGAGGGCGGATGCAACGTACAATTTGCACTGGATCCACATTCTTTCCAATACTATTTGATTGAAGTAAATCCACGTGTATCCCGTTCCTCTGCGCTTGCCTCAAAAGCGAGTGGATACCCAATTGCCCGCGTTTCGGCTAAAATCGGTATTGGCATGACATTAGATGAGATACCGCTTGCAAACACACCGGCTTCTTTTGAGCCTGCTTTAGACTATGTCGTGACAAAAATGCCACGTTTTCCATTTGACAAATTCGCCGATGCAGACAACTCACTCTCTACCCAGATGAAAGCAACCGGCGAAGTCATGAGCATCGGAAGAACTGTAGAAGAAAGCCTTCTGAAAGCTGTTCGTTCGCTTGAGATCGGACTTTTTCACCTGTATGACGCAAAATTCGATGATATGACGGAAACGCAATTGCTCGATTATATTCAGATTGGCACTGATGACCGTATCTATGCCATCGCCCAACTGCTTCGCCTTGGCTGTGATATTGACCGCATTCACTCTGTTTCTGCCATTGATGCGTTCTTTCTTCAAAAGCTTTCTCATATCGTTCAGATGGAGCAGCTTCTTCAGGAACATCCTGGCGACAGCAAGTTTTTGAAAATGGCAAAACAAACCGGATTTTCTGATAAAGAGATTGGTCTGCTTTGGCAAATGGACGAGAAGGATATCTTTCATATCAGAAAGCAGCACGGCATCCTTCCTGTCTATAAAATGATTGACAGCTGTGCCTCTGAATTTGACAGTTATATTCCTTATTTTTACTCTACCTACGAAGAGGAAAACGAGTCCATTGTATCAGACAAGCACAAGATCATCGTACTTGGCTCCGGTCCGGTTCGTATCGGACAAGGTGTAGAATTTGATTATTCCACAGTACATGCTGTTCAGACGATTCAGTCTGCCGGCTATGAGGCAATTATTATTAACAATAACCCTGAAACCGTCTCCACTGACTACACCTGCTCAGATAAGCTTTATTTTGAACCACTCTGCGTGGAAGATGTCATGAATATCATTGAGCTTGAACAGCCAGACGGCGTGATCGCCACCCTCGGCGGACAGACGGCGATCAACCTTGCAGAGCCGCTCCGGGCAAGAGGGGTAAATATTATCGGAACTGACTGCGATGCAATTGAGCGTGCTGAAAACCGTGATTCCTTTGAAAAGCTCCTCGCCTCTTTACATATTCCACAGCCAAAGGGACAGGCAGTCACAAGTATCGAAGACGGCATAAGAACCGCAAACGAGATTGGTTATCCGGTACTTGTGCGCCCAAGCTTTGTACTCGGAGGAAGAGCGATGCAGATTGTCGCAAAAGAAGAGGCTCTTCGGAATTATTTAAAAACTGCAGTAGAGATCAACGAGGAAAAACCAGTACTTGTAGATAAATACATCCGCGGAAAAGAAGTGGAAGTAGATGCTGTCTGCGATGGAAAAAATGTGTTTGTACCGGGTATTATGGAGCTGGTGGAACGTACCGGAGTCCATTCCGGAGACTCTATCAGCATTTATCCAACGCACAGTATTTCTGAGAAAGTAAAAGAAACGATTCTTGACTACACACAAAAACTGGGACTTGGCATCGGAATCATCGGACTGTTCAATATCCAGTTTATTGTCGATGAATTCGAAAACGTCTATATTATAGAAGTGAACCCAAGATCCTCCAGAACGGTACCATTTTTATCGAAAGCAACCGGATACAGCCTTGCAGATATCGCGACCCTTGCAATACTTGGCAAAAGTCTTCCGGAACAAGGTATTCATACTCTCTACCCAAAAGAGAAAGAACGTTTTTATGTAAAAGCACCTGCGTTCTCTTTCTCAAAATTACACGGTATGGATGCCTATCTGTCACCGGAGATGAAATCAACCGGAGAGGCAATTGGATACGACAATAAACTGCACCGCGCAATGTATAAGGCAATGATTGCTTCCGGAATCAAAGTACAAAACTACGGTACTGTCGTTGTGACACTCGCCGACGAAGATAAAGAGGAGGCACTGCCACTGGTAAGGCGTTTCTACGATATGGGATTTAATATCGAAGCAACTGTTGGCACCGCACTCTTTTTGAAAGAGCAGGGTATTCGAACCCGTATCCTGCGCAAGCCATCTGAGGGCAGCGAAGAAGTACTTGATTCTATTCGCGCCGGATATGTCAGCTACGTCATCTGTACACGTGCCATCCTTTCCGGTATCCACTATGAAGATGGTGTTGCAATTCGTCGATGTGCCTCCGAAAACAATATTACCATGCTCACCTCACTTGACACCGTGCGCGTACTGCTCGATGTCCTGGAGGAAGTAACTATCGGTATCTCGACAATTTAGAATAAATAAGACAGTGACCGAAAGGTGATAAAAGCCCTTCGGTCACTGTCTTTCTATTTAAAAATACTCCCTCTAGTGGAAATAGTGATCTCCAATCAACTGACCATAATTTCCATTTCCGAAATATAATGCATCTCCAATTGGGTTATATCCTGCAAGTGCATCAGCTGCTGCCTGATAACATTCTGCCGGGATATTGCCACTGGCCAATACTCTGTCAAGCTTTCCTGTGATTGCCGGACCAAACTGTCCTGCCTGATAAATAACCTCTCTGATTGAGTTCGGGAAAGACCCGCTTCTTACACGGTTCAAAATAACCGCCCCAACCCCTACTTTTCCATCGTGTGGCTGGTTCCCTGCCTCACAGTAAATAATTGCTGCCAATAATGTCTGGTCGTCTGCGGACGCTGACATTGCCTCATCATATCTTACACTGCTTCCTGACTGTCTTGCAGCTTCTTCTGCAGCCTTTCTGGCAGCTTCTTCCTCTGCCGCTTTCTTTGCTGCTTCCTCGGCAGCAATCTCTTCCAACGTCTTTGCATCCTGCGGATTTGTCATATCAATCGCTGCTGCTCTTGCTACTGCGTCTGACCCAAATGCAAGCATTTCATTTTTTACATATCCTACAACCGAACCTGAAGAAACCTTTGACCATACATCTCCTCTTTCTTCCACAGTCAAGATTGTATTTGTATACATCTTTCCGACTACTTCACCGCCATCAACTGCCTCCGCAAGCACATCCGCTTCTGACTCTACATTTGCCAGCGCTTTTCCATGCCACACCTGTGTAGCCTCCGCAACTGCTGCTGTCTCTGGAATTTCATTCCATGTCTCCGCTAATGGTGAAATTGTCGTTTCGTGATTTATTGTTTCGATTGGCTGAGCATCAGATTGTGTATCAGCTGCCAAACTGCCGAACTCTGTGGTAAACACCATACAAGCTGTCAGCGCGAAGCTTATAATCACTCTCTTTTTCTCTCGTCTCATAAATTACCTCCTGGTTTGTTGCAATAACCTTACTGACTATTACAATAGTATACGTATTTAATTCATTTTTATTACAAATGTTACGTATTTGTTACATCTTTCAAACACAAGTGATATCCTAACATCTATTTGCCAACCTGTCAACCCCTAAAAAGAAAAAAAGGTTTATCGCCTTTGGCGATAAACCTCAAACATCAATATTGATGCGGCAATTGCCGCATTGAGCGATTCTACTTTTCCCTGCATCGGAATCTGAACCCAGACATCCGCTTTTTCTGCCACTTCATCTCTCAGTCCATTTCCCTCATTTCCAATGAAAAATGCAGTTCCCTCTGTATAGTCTTCCTCATGGTACCAGTTTTTTCCTTTTAAATGTGCTGCATAAGTCTGTATTTTATTTTCTTTTAAAACCGGAAGAATTTCAAGCAAATCTGCCTGCATCACAGGCATCCGGTAAATGGAACCCATTGTAGAACGGATTACTTTTGGATTATATAAATCCACGCAATTTTTACTCAAAATAATTCCTGTTACCCCTGCGCCTTCTGCTGTTCTAAGAATTGTTCCCATATTTCCGGGATCCTGCAAGTCTTCCAGAATCATAAGAAATGGGGCTTTTTCATCTTTTGTTTTTAAAATTTCTTTGATCGGAGTTTCCACCCTTTTAATCAAACACAAAATTCCCTGCGGAGTCACTGTATCTGACAGATTTTTAAATACTTTGTCATCTACCTCTTCTAATTTTCCATTCTTTTCTGTGCAGCCTTTTTCCAGAATTACACTCTGATTTTCTGCTTCTTTCAGAAAAGAAGAGGAAGCATACACTTTTTCAATTCTCTCCTGTGGTGCTTCCCGAAA
>OGNW01001888.1_pt1 | contig 9748 bp, 6 predicted proteins | sample 1573591 | NCBI WGS metagenome assembly OGNW01 (sample SAMEA2581894, study PRJEB24529) | metagenome | biome: Human gut stool | place: China | collected 2011
ACTATCTTTTTCGCGGTATCGTGCCGGTGTAAATTCTCTTACTTGCCGGTCGTTCCAATGTAATTGATTCCTTCTCCATCCAGTACATCACTGCCGATAAATTTCTTTTCTTCCGGATTGAAAACAAAATCAGACACTTTATATCTGGCAGTCCGTACATCCCGAAGCACTATATGCATTTTTTCCTGTTCGTCCTCAAAAATGCGCAGACCAGCTACCTTATCAAGCAAATACTCCAAATCCCTGTCTGTATCTTCCTTCTCGACCCCCAGCAGTACTAAAAGGCCCTTGCCAACACTGCCTACCATGGCGCCTTCTGCCTCGACAGCAGCGCTGTCTACACGCTGTACAACTGCTCTCACGTCAGCCTCCCTGTCCGTTGGAAATCATTCTTTCCACACTGTAAACGCCTTTCATGCGTTTTATTTTATTCATAATATTATCCAGCTGTTCCAGATTACTGATATCAATACCCATACTGATATTCGCCATCTTATGCTTATCGATACGGCAATTCAGCGCATTGATATTCAGCTTCGATTCGCTCATCACCATCATAATATCAGCCATCATACCGGGCCTGTCGCCGGCAGAGATAATGATATTGACCTTATACAGAGAATCTGTCGCAATGTCCCAGGCTACCTCTATCAAACGGTTCTGCTCCTCAGGATTATTGCTCATTACATTGGGGCAGTCCCTGCGATGCACCGAAATACCGCTGCCGCGGGTGATATACCCGATAACCGGATCGCCCGGGATCGGATTACAGCAGCGCGCCAGTTTGACCATAATGCCCTCTTCGCCCTTGACTAAAATGCCATGACTGGACTTAGCCTTAGAACGGCGCGGCTTCAACTCGGCCAGCAGCTGCGACAGGTCTTTCGTTGTCGTCAGCTTCTGCTCTTTCTTATACAGCTCTACAAGCTTAGACATCACACTGTTGAGCGTGATCCCGCCATAACCGATAGTCGCCATCAAATTTTCTTCGTTCTCTAAACGCAGCTGGGCGCTGACGTCCTTCAGTTTATCACTTTTCAGCAAAATCTTGGTGTCATAACCCAGACGTTTGCATTCCTTTTCCAGCATTTCGCGGCCTTTGATGATATTCTCCTCACGCCGCTCCTTCTTGAACCAGGATTTGATCTTGTTACGGCTGTCAGAAGAACCGACGATATTCAGCCAGTCACGGCTCGGTCCTCTCGAATTCTGGGACGTCAATATCTCGATACGATATCGCCGTTGCTGAGCTTATAATCAAGCGGTACGATACGTCCGTTTACCTTAGCGCCGACACAGCGGTTGCCGACATCCGTATGGATACGGTACGCAAAATCGATCGGCACAGCGCCTACCGGCAAATCAATAACGTCGCCGCGCGGCGTAAATACAAACACCTCATCGGCAAAAACATCCATCTTTACCGTATTCACGAAATCACGTGAATCGCTCATATCCTGATGCCATTCCAGCAGCTGACGCAGCCATGACAGCTTGGCATCAAAAGTTTTATCACCGCCGGCAGACGGAGCAGGCTTGCTGCCGCCGCTTTCCTTATAACGCCAATGGGCCGCGATACCATATTCAGAAATGCGGTGCATCTCAAAAGTCCTGATCTGGATCTCCAGCGGCTGCCCGTTGCCATACAGCACCGTAGTATGCAGCGACTGGTACATATTCGACTTCGGTACAGCAACATAATCCTTAAAGCGCCCAGGTATAGGACGCCACATGCTGTGCACAACGCCCAGAGTGCCGTAGCAGTCCTTAACGCTGTCTACCAGCACACGGATCGCCAGCAGATCATAAATCTCACTCAGTTCCTTATGGTCGCGCAGCATCTTTTTATGGATACTGTAAAAATTCTTGGGCCGCCCCTGGATCTCGCACGTAATATTCATCGAATCAAGATGCTCTTTGATCTCACCCATAGCAGAATGGACCATTGCCTCACGCTCGCGGCGTTTGACCTTGACCTGCTCGACCAGATCATAATAGATCTCCGGCTCCATATAACGGAACGCCAGATCCTCCAGCTCCCACTTAATGGTATAAATACCCAAACGGTGAGCCAAAGGCGCATATATCTCCATCGTTTCGCGCGAAATAGACTGCTGCTTATGCACCGGCATAAATTTCATCGTCCGCATATTATGCAGCCTGTCGGCCAGTTTTATCATAACTACGCGGATATCCTTGGCCATCGCCAGAAACATCTTACGGTAGTTTTCGATCTGCTGCTCTTCCTTGGAAATATACTCGATCTTGCCTAACTTCGTAACGCCGTCCACCAGATCGGCTACCTTCTGCCCGAAGCTCTCTTTCAGGGAATCCAGGCTGATCTCAGTATCTTCCACCACATCATGCAAAAAAGCTGCCGCCAAGGTCAGTTCGTCCAGCTGGAGCTGCGATAAGATCGTAGCTACCCCAAGCGGATGAATGATATAAGGCTCGCCCGACTTGCGGCGCTGGCTGGCATGAGCCTCAGCAGCCACGTCATAAGCCTTACGTACAAACTCCACCTGTTCCTTATTCAAATAGCTTTCGATCGTCGCAAAAAAATCCTCCACACAAACAACATTTCCTGTTTCAGGCATCTTAGCACTTCCTTATTTATTGAATCTGTTTCCCTGCCACAGCCCAATGATCTCCTCCGGACTGATCTGTATATTTCTCTGACAGCTTGCAAAAGCCGCCCGTCCCTCTTCCTGCAATCCCCTGAACGTCGGCGAATTCTGCAAATCATTTTTCTGCAAACTACCAAAACTGATCTTACCATGCTCATCACGGATAAAATCCAGCTCCTCAAACACCTTCAAGGCCTCCTCCGAAATATCGGTGGCCGACCGGAGCAAATCAGCCCTGTCGATAACGGCCTGCTGGCGCAGCGTATAGGCCAGTTCCTTATAAGCGTGTACCAGCCGGCTTCGTCCCGGATAAAGCTTTTCCAGCTCTGCGCACTGTTTATCAGCCTCAGCCCTGGTATATAAAAGCAGCAGCCGTTTACCGCTTCTATCAGGCACAGGCAAAGCACCGTTTATAAATATCTCCCGCTGCGGGAAATCATAAAAAATAATATTCTCTGCCGTCGCCTCGGCCTGCTCACCATAAGCAAGCACCTGCACGTCCGGCATCATACTTACAGATCCCGGCGCAAAGTCGGTGTTATTTACATATATTACTGTTTTTTTGCTTGTTTGTAAAATATTTTTCAGTACGGTTTCCTTGCTGACATTGCAGTTACGATAATCATAGACCTGCAGCGCCTGGTCAAAATCAACCACCTGCAGATTCACGCTTTCCTTATCCTTCCAGACGTTCAGCTTCGGCATAAACGCCAGATCGACAACCGCGTTATTATACAGGCAGGCCAAATCAGCCGCACCGTTCCACATAATACTGTGATAATTGTACTTGCCGTAATCGGTATAAAAACGCAGATGGTTATTATCACGTCCGAAAGCCTTGGGATAATGCACCACCGCATCCTTAAAGGCAAACAACGGCGGCTGGTTATCACAGCCCAGCGGTTCCAGCATCGCCAGTTCCCTGACCAGCTGCAGCGAAACCTCCTCGTTTTTATCCAGCAGACCCTCTATCTTCAGGCGCGGCTTATAATCAGCAGGTTCCAACCGCCCCCTGACCACACCCAGAAAACGCTTTTTAAAAGACTCTACCCTGGCCGCGCGCAGCGTCAGACCAGCCGCCTGATGATGACCGCCAAACTGCAGCAGCAATTCGCTGCACTCGTTCAAAGCACTGTACAGATCCAGGGCCGGGATACTGCGGCAGCTGCCTTTAGCAGCCTCGCCGTCAATACTGATCAAAATCGTCGGCAAATGATATTTATCCACCAGCCTTGAAGCCACGATACCGATCACGCCGGCATGCCAGCCCTCTTTAGCCAGCACGATCGCCGTTTCGATCCGCTCCTGCTGTGCCAGCATCGCTTCAGCCTCAATAAATATCTTGCGGCTGATCTCCTGACGCAAAGCATTTTCAGCATTCAGCTGTTCGGCAACCATATCTGCTTTAGCATCATCGTCAGTAACCAAAAGCTCTACTGCCGACTGAGCGTGCTCCAAACGGCCTACAGCGTTCAGCCGCGGCGCCAGAATAAAGCCGATGTTCTCAGCCGAAATATTCTGCTGCGGACAGCCACTATGTTCAATAAGCTTCTGTAAGCCTACGATCCCGGTATTTTCCATCGCCGCCAGCCCCAGCTTCACCAGCGCGCGGTTTTCGCCGCGCAGCGGCACGATATCGGCTACCGTGCCCAAAGCCACAAGCTCGGTCAGCTCCGACCATAAGGGCTCCGTCAAATGCTGCATCTGATGCAGCGCCTGACACAGCTTAAAAGCCACGCCCACGCCGGAAAGATACTTAAACGGATATCTGCAGTCGCGCTGATGCGGATTAACGATCGCGTAAGCCGCCGGCAAAACATCCGGCGGCGTGTGATGATCGGTAATGATGATCTCCAGCCCTGCCGGGGCAGCAGCCACCTCGTCTACGCCGCTGATACCGCAGTCAACTGTCACCAAAAGCGTCGTACCTGCTTCGGCCAAAGACGCCAGCGCTTCGTTGTTCAGTCCGTAGCCTTCATTTTTTCTTTTGGGGATATACGTGTTGACCTTGGCGCCAAGCCCCTGCAAATACAAATACAGCAATGAACTGGCGCTGATACCGTCAACGTCATAATCGCCATAAACAGTGATCTGTTCACCGTTTTTTACAGCCTCTAAAATACGCTCGGCGGCCTTCTGCATATCCTTCATCAGCAAAGGCTCATGAAACGGCTGTTCGCTGCCGAACAAAAATTCTCTGATCTCTTCTTTTTCCCTGACGCCCCGGTTCAGCAACACGCTGACCACCACAGGCGAAACCCCCAGATCGGCAGCTATGCCTGCAGCATATTCTCTGTCACACTTCTGCAACTGCCAAATCTTTCGTTTCCTCATTCGTCTGCCGCCGTTACTGCCGGTTCAGCCTTAGCAGCAGCTTCTTTATGTAATTTCTGCGTATGCATCAGCATCGCAACCTCCTCACGCAGCTTGGCATTGTCCTTTTGCAGGGCCGCCATCTCTTCGCGGGTCTTTTTATCTTGCAGATAATGCTTCGCCTTCATCATCAGGGTAAAAAACAAGGTTGCCAAAGCACCCAGCAGGGCCGAACCCAGAATAACGATCACTAAATTCGTCTGCATCGTCCATACAGCAAAATTAAGCGACACGCTAACAGCATTCTGCACTGCAAACACAGCCACAATAACACTGATAAATAAAGTAAAAAACAAATATGGCATTTTCTTCAGCTCCTAACCTCTACAAATTTTTATAACAGTAATTATTCGAGAATTTACCTCAAAATCCCTGCTTTTTCCTTCAATATTAAATAAAAAAAGTAATAATCATACATTTTATATCAAACTTTACTAAATAAAAAACGCCTACTGCCGAAGCAGTAAGCGCTTAATTCTGTTATCAAAGCTGTGTACATCACAGTTTCAGTGCCGTCTCCACCGCTTTTTTCATATCGGCAGATTCGATCACTTCCTGATGCAGGATCGGCATTTTCTCCATCGCCAGCATTGGCTCCGGTATAGGCAAGCCGCTCAAAGCATGCAGCTTACGCAAACCGTCAAACGGCTCCAGTTTAGCGTCCTCCTCACTGCCGGCAGCTTCCAGCACCACATCACTGAATTTATACGGACTGGCCGTAGAAAGCACGATACAATATGTATCATCGCTGGATACCAGGCGATACTTTTCGCAGGCCCGCCAGGCTACCGCAGTATGCGGGTCCATCAAATATTCATTATCATTGAAAACGCGCCCGATGGTTTCCTTCGTTTCCAGCTCATCGACCCAGGCTCCAAAGAATTCTTCCAGAATCCTGTTGTTGACCTTTTCTCCGACATTATAAGTTCCATTGGCCGTCAGCTGCTGCATCCATTCCGACACCTTTGCGGCATCGTCTTCAGTAATGCTGTACAACAAACGCTCCAAATTGCTTGAAACCAGAATATCCATCGACGGCGAAACAGTTTTATAAAACTCGCGGCGTCTGTCATAAATACCGGTATTGATAAAATCGCTCAGAACATTATTGCTGTTGGAAGCGCAGATAAACTTTGCCACCGGCAGTCCCATAAGCTTGGCATAATAGCCGGCCAGGATATCACCAAAATTGCCGGTCGGCACAGCAAAATTGATCTTTTCACCCGCTTTGATGCGGCCATTGGCCACAGCATCGCTGTAAGCGCTGAAATAATACACGATCTGCGGTACCAGACGCCCCCAGTTGATCGAATTGGCCGAGCTGAACACATAGCCCTTTCTCTGCAGCTCCTCTTCCAGCGCAGTATCGCCGAAAAGCTCTTTGACGCCGCGCTGAGCATCGTCAAAATTGCCCTGGATGCCGATAACGCGTACGTTATCACCGGCCTGCGTCAGCATCTGGCGTTTCTGGATCGCGCTTACGCCGTCGTCAGGATAGAAAACGATGATCTCGGTATCCTTTACATTAGCAAAGCCTTCCAATGCCGCCTTGCCGGTATCGCCTGAAGTAGCCACCAAAATCACCACTTTATTGCTCTCGCCGGTCTTGGCTATCGCTTTCGTCAAAAGATGCGGCAGAATCTGCAGCGCCATATCCTTAAAGGCCGAAGTCGGGCCATGCCATAACTCCAGCACATCCGTACTTTCATTCACCTTACGCAAAGGCACAGGTTCAGCGCCGAATTTAGTCTGCGAATACGCAGCATCGGCACATTCAAATAATTCTTCTTTAGTATAATCGGTCAAAAACAGCGATAAAATCGCCACAGCCCGTTCTTTATAAGTCATACTGCGCATGGACACAATCTCGCCCAGCGAAAGTTCCGGGAATTTCTGCGGTACGAACAGACCGCCGTCGTCAGCCAGACCACGGGTAATAGCATGCGCCGAGCATACCAGGTCAGTTTTGCCGCGGGTACTTACAAATAACATTGCAGGAACCTCACTTTCATTAATTCACTACGGAGAAATCATACCACATTTGTATTTTCCAAACAAGTATTTTCTATGTATTTAGAAAGTCAAAGACGCCACAACAGCCCGTGTTGCCTGCTGTAAATCAGCCGGAGCTGCTACGATCTGCATACCGCGCACACCGGCGCTGACAGCTATCTCGTCCCAGCTGTTGCTGCTGGCATCCATATATACAGGATAATTCTTTTTAGCCCCCAATGGCGAACAGCCGCCGCGAATATAACCAGTCAGCGGCAGTACCTCTTTTAAAGGCACCAGCTCGGCCCGCTTATTACCGCTGGCTTTAGCCAAAGCCTTCAGGTCCAGCTCGCCGTCACCCGGTATACAGGCAAAAATAACTCCTGTTTTATCACCGCGCACTACCAGCGTTTTAAAAACCTGGGCTGCTGGCATTCCAACCTCGGCCGCTACATGCACAGCGTCCAGATGCTCCTCGTCCACAGTATATTCCATCAGGCGGTACGCGATCTTCAGTTCATCAAGCCTGCGCGCCGCATTGGTTTTTTTCTGTTTCATAACTTCCTGCCTCCTCTGGAAGTGGCATAACCGCCTTCCTTCTGCTATAATAACATCATAGGTTTTTAAACGCAAATACAAAAAGCTTTCAGCAAACTTTAAAAGAGGTGTACTGTGGCACTTAAAATAGCCTGCGGGCAAATAGAAATCATTGCCGGGCGACCGGACCTCAACACTAAAAAGATCCTGCGCCATATGGATATGGCCTGCCAAAACGGCATCGACATCCTGCTGCTGCCAGAGCTGGCAGTACCGGGCTACTTTTTAGGCGACCTGTGGGAGCAAACAGCCTTCATCGAAGACTGCGCCTCTTACGGCGACGAGATCATCGCCGCTACGGAAAACTGCGGCGAGCTGTGCGTAATCTTCGGCAATATCGCCGTCGATAACAGCAAACGCAATGAAGACGGACGCGCCCGCAAATACAACGCCGCCTTTGCCGCGCAGCACGGCAAGCTGCTGACTAACGGCACCCTGCCCTATGATTTTATCGTAAAAAATGCCCTGCCCAACTACCGCGAATTTGATGACAACCGTCATTTTTACGGCTTACGGCAGCTGGCTCTGGAACTGGATAAACAGGTTGCCGGGCTGCACCAGCCGCTCACTGTCACCGCCCACGGCGAAACCGTCAAACTGGGCCTGATGCTATGCGAAGACGGCTGGACCGAAAACTACTTTTTAGATGTGCCTCAGCTGCTGGCGCAGCATGGCGCCGAACTTTTATGCAACATCTCCTGCTCCCCCTTCAGCATCAACAAAAACAGCAAACGGCACCGGCTTTTCGGCAGTGCCGCGCAAAAAGCCGGCATCCCGCTCATCTACTGCAATAATGTAGGTATCCAGAACAACGGCAAAAACATCTTCACCTTTGACGGCTGCAGCTGTGTTTACGGCTCCGACGGCTGGCTGCTCACCGATGCGCCCATGTATGCAGAAGCAACGCTCTGCGCCGGCTGGGACAGCAAAGCCAAAGCTATCGACACCAGCGGCATCACCTCTGATCCCCGCAGTGAGATCGATGAGGTTTATCATAGCCTACGCTACGGCTGCCAGCGTTTCCTTGAACAGGCAGGCATCGGCAAAATGACCATCGGACTTTCCGGCGGCATCGACAGTGCCGTCACCGCCGCCCTGTTTGTCGACATCCTGGGTCCTGACAACGTTCTGCTGGTCAATATGCCCAGCCGCTACAACTCGCCCATGACACAGACGATCGCCGAACAGACAGCTCAGTCACTGGGGGCCAACTATACCGTTATCCCTATCACCGAAAGCTGCCTGCATACCAGCGAACAGCTTACACAGACACCTATCCACAGTTATCATCAGCACCGAGATTTTCAACTTACAATCTCGCCGCTGATTTACGAAAATATTCAATCACGCGACCGCGGCTCCCGCGTCGTAGCAGGCCTGGCTGCTGCCTTTGGCGGCGCCTTCTCCTGCAACTCCAATAAAACCGAGCTCACCGTCGGCTACGCCACCTTTTACGGCGACATCTGCGGCGCGCTGGCGCCTATCGGCGACCTGTGGAAGCACCATGTTTACGAACTGGGACGCTACCTGAACGACAAAGTATTTCAGCGTCAGGTACTGCCGGAAGCGATCTTCACGATCCGTCCCAGCGCCGAACTTTCCTCCGAACAGACAGTAGGCACCGGCGGCGACCCGCTGGTCTATCCCTATCACGATAAACTGTTCCGCAGCTTTCTCGAACAGTGGCGCAAAACATCGCCTGCCGAGATCCTGCTCTGGTACAGCGAAGGGACACTGGCGGAACATCTCGGCTGTGAAGCAGACATCATCAGCGAAGCCTTCCCGGACGCACGCAGTTTTATCGCCGATCTGGAACACTGGTGGAAACTGATGCACACACTGGCAGTTGCCAAACGTATCCAGGCGCCTCCCATTGTCAGCATCACCCGGCGCGCTTATGGCTACGACCACCGCGAAGCACAGCTCACACCTTACTTCCCGCGCGAATACCACCGTTTGAAAGCGCAGCTTTTAAATGACTGATCCAGCATAAATAAAAAGACCGTTCAGGTTAAACCTGAACGGTCTTTTTATTTCTCACTGCCATAACCTTTACAACGGTCCTCCCTGGCTGCTGATCACCGCTACACCAGCCATTTATACAGGGTAGCAAACAAGACCTCCAGATTGATCGGTTTCGTGATATGGTCGTTCATACC
>OGNW01001894.1_pt1 | contig 9720 bp, 9 predicted proteins | sample 1573591 | NCBI WGS metagenome assembly OGNW01 (sample SAMEA2581894, study PRJEB24529) | metagenome | biome: Human gut stool | place: China | collected 2011
GACGGATTTGAATACAAGGAAGCCGATCTTCCGATGAATGAGCGTCCGGAAATTGACCGATGGATTCTATCCGTCTTGAATACATTAGTAAAAGAGGTAGATACTTGCTACAATGAATATGAACCGACTAAAGCCGGACGTTTAATTTCAGATTTTGTAAATGATAATCTGTCTAACTGGTATGTTCGCCTGAACCGTAAACGTTTCTGGGGTGGTGGATTCACTCAAGATAAGCTCTCTGCATATCAGACTCTGTATACATGTTTGGAAACTGTAGCCAAACTGATGGCACCTATCGCTCCATTCTATGCAGACCGCTTGTACAGTGATTTGATCGGAGTAACAGGTCGTGATAACGTTGTGTCTGTCCATCTTGCCAAATTCCCGGAATACAATGAGAAAATGGTTGATAAAGAACTGGAAGCACAAATGCAAATGGCACAAGATGTTACTTCCATGGTGCTGGCATTACGCCGTAAAGTAAACATTAAGGTTCGCCAGCCATTGCAGTGTATTATGATTCCCGTGGTAGATGAAGTTCAAAAAGCGCATATCGAAGCCGTGAAAGCATTAATCATGAGCGAAGTGAACGTAAAAGAGATCAAGTTTGTGGGTGGTGCGGCAGGTGTTCTGGTGAAAAAAGTGAAGTGTGACTTCAAAAAACTGGGACCAAAATTTGGAAAACAAATGAAAGCCGTAGCTGCTGCCGTTGCAGAAATGTCGCAGGAAGCAATCTCCGAACTGGAAAAGAATGGAAAATATACTTTGAACCTGAATGGAGAGGAAGCCGTTATCGAAGTCTCAGACGTGGAAATTATCAGTGAAGATATTCCGGGCTGGTTGGTTGCTAATGAAGGCAAGTTGACTGTGGCACTTGAAGTTACAGTTACCGAAGAGTTACGTCGTGAGGGTATTGCCCGTGAATTGGTAAATCGTATACAAAATATACGTAAATCAAGCGGTTTCGAGATTACAGATAAAATAAAAATAACAATCTCGAAAAATACACAAACAGATGATGCGGTAAATGAATATAATACTTATATTTGTAACCAGGTTTTAGGCACATCTCTTGAACTTGTTGATGAGGTGAAAGACGGTACAGAGCTTAGCTTTGACGATTTCTCACTGTTTGTGAATGTGATAAAAGACTAATACTATATTGATTAACCTTTTAAAATTGTAAGATTATGGCAGAAAAGACTAGATACTCAGATGCGGAACTTGAAGAATTCCGTGCCATTATTATGGAGAAACTAGAACTAGCACAACGTGACTATGAACAGTTGAAAAAGAGTTTGATGGGATTGGACGGTAATGATACTGACGATACATCTCCTACATATAAAGTGTTGGAAGAAGGAGCTAATACGCTTTCCAAAGAAGAAACGACCCGTTTGGCACAACGCCAACTGAAGTTTATTCAGGGATTGCAGGCAGCTTTAGTACGCATAGAGAATAAAACGTATGGCATTTGTCGCGAAACCGGAAAGCTGATTCCGGCAGAACGCCTGCGCGCTGTTCCTCATGCGACATTGAGCATTGAAGCTAAGAACAGTGGTAAAAAATAATAGATAGCTACAAGCTACGGATGACGAGCTACAAGTAGCTGCGCAATGTTTACGCACGGCAACTTGTAGCTCGTTATGTTTAATTTATGATGAACAAATGAAGAAACTATTCACGAAGGGTAGAATTGCCCTGCTTGTTATCTTTTCCGTACTGATTATTGACCAGATCATTAAAATCTGGATTAAGACTCACATGTATTGGCATGAAAGCATACGTGTGACGGACTGGTTTTATATCTATTTCACCGAAAACAACGGTATGGCTTTCGGTATGGAAATATTTGGAAAGTTGTTCCTGACCACTTTCCGTATTGTGGCAGTAGGGCTGATAGGCTACTATCTTTATAAGATTATAAAAAAAGGCTTCAAGACCGGATATATCGTCTGTGTGGCCCTCATCCTGACCGGAGCTTTGGGGAATATTATAGACAGTGTATTCTATGGCGTCTTTTTCAATGAAAGTACTCATTCACAGATTGCCAGTTTTATGCCCGAAGGCGGTGGATATTCTACCTGGTTCTATGGCAAAGTAGTGGATATGTTCTATTTCCCGATTATCGACACAAACTGGCCCACATGGATGCCTTTCGTAGGTGGAGAACATTTTATATTCTTCAGTCCGATCTTTAACTTTGCAGATGCTGCTATCAGTTGCGGTATCATTGCTTTGCTACTTTTCTATAGCAAGTATCTGAATGAATCTTACCATTCACTGGATAAAAATAAAAAGGAAAGCTTAGGTCATGAAGAGTAGGTTTCGGTTTCATCTGTGTTGTGTTTGCATGTTGGTGCTTGCGATAGCAGGCTGTAAAGTCAAAAGACCTGACGATGTAATCTCAGAATCGAAGATGGAGAATTTGTTGTATGATTATCATCTGGCAAAGTCTATGGGAGATAATCTGCCTTATAGTGAGAATTATAAGAAGACTCTGTATCTCGATGCCGTTTTCAAAAAATACGGTACAACGGAAGCTGTATTCGATTCGTCTTGGGTGTGGTACACACGCAACACGGAGGTATTATCGAAAATTTATGAAAAGGTGAGCAAACGCCTGAAAGCTCAGCAGAATGAAATTAATCATCTGATAGCTTTGCGTGACAATAAACCGAAGATGTCGGAACCGGGTGATAGTATTGATGTCTGGCCCTGGAAACGTCTGATACGTCTGACGGGTGAGATGATGAATGACCAGTATGTCTTTGTATTACCTGCCGATACTAATTATAAAGATCGTGATACATTAGTTTGGGAAGTACGTTATCATTTCCTCGAACCGATGCTTGCCGATTCTTTGAGAGCTGTTACGATGGCCATGCAGGTTATTTATGAAAAGGATACATTAAATCGCCTGGAAACAATCACTGATCCGGGTGTTCACCAGTTACGTTTGTATGCAGATACATTGGGTGTGATGAAGGAAATAAAAGGTTTTATCTATTACCCGGGAGTACAGGGAGAGAAAGTCGGTGCATTACTGGCTGATCGTTTTTCTTTAACCCGTTATCATTGCTCAGACTCGCTTTCTGTAGCCGAACGTGATTCGATTAATCAGCTGGAAGCTCTGAAGACAGATTCTTTAAAGAAAGTATCCGATCAAAAAGATAACAAGATTTCGAAAGACTCTTTGCGAAAAGTCGATGATCTGAAGGATAATCAACGTATATCACCGGAAGAAATGAATCGCCGTCGTACGGTGACTCCTGAAAAGAAGCCGGAACAGATTGAAGTAGAGCAACATATCCAGCAGGAGAAGATTGAGCAAAGAAGGGAACGGCAATTGAATCAGCGTAGAAATCAGCAAAGACGTCAGTCACCTTCCCGTTAATATTATGAAACGCTTTGCCGCTCATTATTTGCTTCTGCCTGATGTAGGCTTTATCAGACAACAAGTAGTAGAGATTGCTGATGAAGGATATGTACGGGATGTTTTTCCGTTGACAGAAGAAATAGAGTCTGTTGAATGGATGCCCGGGCTGATCGCATTACTCCCCGTGAATGAAATAAAAAACACTGAGATGTTTGAAAAAAACATCCCAGTGTTTCAATTTAATTTTCCTATAGTTTCGGATCAAACTTCCCAATGTTTTAAAGAGGCTCTTGCGACGTCTGAAAAGAGGGGAGAAGTACTGTTTCCTTATTTATTTTATCCTTTTGATTTTACTTCCATGCAGCCTGTCGCCGGAACTCGGCACAGATTACTGCGGTAGCGATAGCTACGTTGAGAGATTCCGAGGTTTCTTTTCCTTGTGGATAATTGGGGATATAAAGTTTCCGATTGATGAGTGCTTCCACTTCTTTTCCTATTCCGTTGCCTTCATTCCCCATTACAATCAGTCCGTTGGTGGATAATGGTTGTTCGTACATGTTTTCTCCATCCAAAAATGTTCCGAATACGGGAGTATCACCGAGTGAATGAATAAATTCGGGAAGAGAGGTATAATAAACCTTAACACGGGCAATTCCTCCCATAGTGGCTTGTATGGTCTTGGGATTGTATACGTCTACCGTATTCTGAGAGCAGATAATATGTTCGATACCGAACCAGTCCGCTAGTCGGATAATCGTACCCAGGTTTCCCGGGTCCTGAATGTCATCCAGCGCCAGGCAAAGAGACTGTCGTACGAAATCCGGACTTAACGTATATTGCGGTTGCTCGAAAACAGCAAGTACTTGCTGTGGTGTTTTCAGCAGGCTGGCACGTGATAGTTCTTCTTGAGAGACTTCTGCAATTTCATTTGCTTGAATGTCGGGATGCGCTTGTAACCACGAAGAAGTTGCTGCTAGAAAACGGCAAGGGAAATGTCCTAGTAAATCGCCTGTTAATTTAGGACCTTCGGCTAGGAATACTTGTTCTTCTTTACGTGTTTTCTTTAGTTCCAGCGAATGGATATACTTTATTTTATTTTTGCTTAGCATTATTCTTTTACTTCTTTATTTACCGCAAAGCTATAAATATATTTTTAATAAATCGGCTGTTGAACAAGTTTTTTGAAAATAATTCTTTCTCATATTAACAATATTTGTATGAATAAAAATTGATTATCTACTTAATTTTAGTAGATTTGCTTAAAATTAGTAGTTTGATATTCAGTATAAAAGATAACGATATGGAAAGATTGACACAACAAGAGGAAGAAGTGATGATTTACTTTTGGAAAATGGGACCGAGTTTTATCCGGGAGATTGTGAATGAAATGCCGGAACCAAAACCGCCATATACAAGTGTTGCTTCTGTAGTCCGTAATCTGGAGAAAAAGAAATTCTTGTCTCCTTTCAAGTTAGGGAATTCTATTCAGTATCATGTGCTGGTGAAAGAAAGCGACTATAAGCGTAGCTTTATGAATGGAGTAGTAAGTAACTATTTTACAGGTTCGTACAAAGAAATGGTTTCCTTTTTTGTCCGCGATCGTAAAATCAGCAAGAAAGAACTCGAGGATTTAATCAATATTATTGAGGATGAAGAATCATAAATCAAGATAGGCATGGAATCTTTTGCAATCTATTTGATTAAAGTAAATGTAGCTTTGATTGTATTATATGCATTCTATAAGCTCTCTTTCAGCAAGGATACATTTTTCAGGCTGAGACGGATCATGTTGCTGCTGATATGTGTGACTTCGCTGATTTATCCATTGATTGATTTTTCAGGCTGGACGGACGAGTATGCAATAGGAGAAACGATTACTACCGTTTACAATAAACTGTTACCGGAAGTGCTGGTTACTACAGCTGTACCCGTTGCTACAACTGAAGTTGAAGGGACAACCTGGCAGGCCGGTACTTGGTTATGGATTATTTATGGATTGGGAATAGGTATGTTGTTACTGCGTAATCTTTTAGAAGTTAGTAAAATACATCACTCTTTAGCCTGCTCTCAGCGCTATTCTCTGAAAGGTGTACCTGTTTATCAGTCGGAAGACGTAGGGGAGCCCTGTTCCTTCTTTCACTGGATATTCATAAATCCGATGCAATATTCGGATAAGGAAATTAATGAGATATTGATACATGAACAAACTCATGTCCGTGAATTTCATTCATTGGATATAATACTGGCTCAACTGATTATATTATTATGTTGGTTTAATCCGTTTTCCTGGTTGATACGCAGTGAAATACGTATGAATCATGAGTATCTGGCGGACAAGCAAGTAGTGACGTCCGGCTATGACAAGAAATCGTATCAATATCATTTGTTGGGAATTAAACATACTTCATTGGCTGCAGCAAACTTCTATAACAACTTTAGTGTATTACCCTTAAAAAAACGAATTAAAATGCTAAACAGAAAAAGAACTCATAACATCATGGTAGGTAAGTATCTGATGTTTATACCAGTGGCCGCATTATTGCTGTTATTCAGTAATTGTGCTAATAAGAAAGCGGATAAAGTCCAGTCTGATACAGAAAAAGCAGATACTATAGTAGCTGCTGAGCCAGATAAGACAGCAGAGCCTCAGGTTGAGGTTGCAATCACTGAGACGAAAGGTGATTCTATTTATTCAGTAGTGGAAACGATGCCGGATTTCCCCGGAGGACAGAAAGAACTACTGAGTTTTTTGAGTCGCAATATCAAGTATCCGACGAAGGCGATAGAAAATAAAATTCAGGGTCGCGTTATTGTACAGTTTGTGGTTAACAAAGATGGTAGTATTTCTGGTGCGAAAGTAGTACGTAGCATTGATCCGGATTTGGATAAAGAAGCTCTTCGTGTCATAAATTCGATGCCCCAATGGAAGCCGGGAATGCAAAAAGGGGAGCCTGTATCTGTGAAGTATACAGTTCCTATTGTATTCAGAAATCAACAAAATTAGGAATCTTATTCGCCACGATTTATAGAAGTAATTGCAAGGATACATAGTCAGTAATATATAGGTATTAGCAAAGCATACTTTGCAAATTTCTATAATTCGTGGTGAAAAGAACTTTTGTCGCATTAATTATTGTTTTGATAATTTCCCCGAACGAAAAATATGCTCTATCTTTGTCCCTATATATTTGCTTCCGCTTTTATAGAGATACTGTATGAGGAAAGGATTTCTTTACTTATTTACTTTTGCCGTTATCATTCTGTCGCTCGCTTCGTGCACTGCCACTAAGTATGTGCCGGATGGCTCTTATCTGCTGGATGAAGTCAAGATTCATACAGATCAGAAAAATGTCCGTCCTTCTTCCTTACGAATGTATGTGCGACAGAACCCTAATGCCAAATGGTTCAGTTTAATCAAAACACAGCTTTATGTTTACAACCTTTCAGGACGAGACTCTACTAAATGGGGAAATAAGTTCCTGAGAAGAATCGGGGATGCTCCTGTAATCTATAGTGAGACTGAAGCGCAGCGCTCGCAGGATGAAATTACGAAGGCAATGCGCAATATGGGCTATATGGCGGCCACAGTGAAGCGTTCGACTAAAATAAAGAAGAAAAAGATCAAGCTGTATTATGAGGTGACAGCCGGCGATCCTTATATTGTCAATTCATTAAAATATGATATTCGTGATCCTAAGATTGCTGATTTTCTGAAGCAGGATTCCGCCAAAAGTCTGCTGAAAGAAGGAATGATATTTGATGTGAACGTGCTGGATGCCGAGCGTCAGCGAATTACTGACAAGCTGCTTCGGAATGGTTATTATAAGTTCAATAAGGATTATGTCGGTTATACGGCAGATACGGTTCGGGGTACTTATCAGGTAGACTTGACCCTGCATTTGCACGCCTACAGAGCGCATGTGAGCGATTCGGTGAAAGCACACCAACAATATTGGATAAATAAGATTAACTTTATTACGGATTATGATGTCCTGCAATCTTCTGCGCTGAACAGTATGGATATCAATGATTCTCTTCATTTTAAAGGGTACCCTATTTATTATAAAGATAAACTCTATTTACGTCCGAAGATGCTTACTGATAATCTTCGCTTTGCTCCAGGTGATTTGTTCAATGAACAGGATGTGCAGCAGACTTATTCCAATTTCGGACGTCTGTCCGCCTTGAAATATACCAATATCCGTTTTCTTGAAAATCAGGTAGGGGATACGGCGAAGCTTGACTGCTATGTGATGTTGACCAAGAGTAAACACAAGTCGGTAGCTTTTGAATTGGAAGGAACCAATTCAGCCGGTGATTTGGGAGCAGCAGCTTCCGTCTCTTTTCAAAACAGGAATCTCTTTCGCGGTTCGGAGACTTTTATGATCAAGTTTCGTGGTGCTTATGAAGTGATTTCCGGACTTCAGGCAGGCTATTCTAACAATAATTATACGGAATACGGGGTGGAGACAAGTATCAACTTTCCTAATTTCCTGTTTCCTTTCACACCCAATTTTGCGTCCGGATGTTTAGCGTCATCAAGTATCTGGAATTCACAGCCGATAGCAGAACCTTCGCCTTTATTCAAGTCCGGATTAACGAAATATTTAATTCCGCTATTGGCACCTTCAGTAATCTTAAAATCTACTTTCAGAATAAAGTTCTTGTATTTACGGGTAGTCACAATATCACCGCCATTAGCAGATTCAGCGCCACCACTCTTCATTACTTTCAGAATTCCATCTTCTATCTTCCAGCCTTTTGCAGGGAAAGTAGAAAGCTTAGCTCCTCTCCATCCATCAGTAGTCTTACCATCCCATAATAGAGTCCATCCTTCTTTTGCTTCATTCGGAGAAATCGTGTTGGCAATCAGATTCACTTCCGGTGCAGCTTGCGCTTCCGGTGTCTGATAGCGTTCTACGTCTGTCGTACAAATGCGGATATCTTTCCAACTAACAGTTTTACCTTCATCTGCCGCATTTCCAATGGCATGCACTTGCAAAGCAATGAAGCCCACAGGAGTCATATCATCCCAGATATTAGCACAAGGTACTCCGTTTATCCAAGTACGGATTGAGTTACCCACAGCCTCAATACGAGCTTTATTCCATGCATTATTCTTAAAAGCGGTTTTTGCCGACGGATTCAGCGTCAAAGGATAAAGCCAGTTTCTACGTGCCTCATCATAGATACCACCTGACCAAGCGCGTTTGGAAGGATCGATCTCAAACTGATAACCGTGTACACGACCTTTCTTATAATCTTTCTTGCTTTCACTACGAAGCTGTACTCCGGAATTTAAACCGTCATCTACCTTGAAGTCAAACTCAAGGATAAAGTCACCATAATTCTTTGTCGTTGCCAAAAAAGTATTGGGTGTTCCCATTTTAGATACACCGACAATAGCACCATCTACAATTTTATACTCGGCTTTGCCATTCAATTTCTTCCATCCTTTCAGGTTTTTCCCATTGAAAAGAGGTTCCCAATTCTGCGCACCTAAAGAAGCGGCACAGAATAAAAGTAAAGTTAATACGATATTCTTCTTCATAATCATTTATTAGCCTTTCCCACTCCCTTATATTCGAAGAAGGAATGGAAAAGGCTATTTTCTATTTATAATTTATAAAATTCATCCCAACCTTTACGCGGTGGAAGTCCCGCCAGCATTGCATTAGCAAATTCATTATTTGTAATCTGCTTCGTACGAGGATCAAAGAACAACTGTGTATTAAGTCGTTGAGCCATCACACCCAGTGAGAATACCTGACTCAACACTCCATTGATTTCGAACGGTGAGCGTGTCTTTTCAATACCGTTACATGCCAACAAGAAGTTCTCGAAGTGATTGGAAGGACTTTTAGGAACCTTCGGCAACTTGTCTGCCATCTCTTTTGCTTTCTCCTCCGGAATTATAGACAAAGTGCTTCCATGACTACCACCCTTGAAGATCAAATCCTTAGTATAAATGATCTTTCCTGGATTCAACTTAGACTTCGGAGTATCTCCCTGATTAGTTACCGGGATGTTCGGATCTAGTCCCGAAACTCCATAACCGGCAGGAATAGGAGGAAGATTATCCAAACCATCATACCAGGTAATATCTACCGGTGGCATTCCTTTACGTTGCGGGAAACGGAAGAGAATCGTGGAAGAATACGGGAAGAAGTAATCATTATGCCCTTTTGCGTATTGCATGGTAACTTCATATGGCAATCCCAGTTCCAGGAATTCGTGAGCCGTGTCGAGGATATGTGCTCCCCAGTCGCCCAATGCTCCCATACCAAAATCATACCAACAACGCCATTGTCCCAAATGATAATCTTTATTATACTCGTGAT
>OGNW01001898.1_pt1 | contig 9700 bp, 4 predicted proteins | sample 1573591 | NCBI WGS metagenome assembly OGNW01 (sample SAMEA2581894, study PRJEB24529) | metagenome | biome: Human gut stool | place: China | collected 2011
GTCGATGCCCAGCTCGTGCAGGATCTTCTGGTTGTAGGCGGCGACCTCATCGCTGCCAAACTTGCCCAGATAAGCGGAAGGCACACCATTTGCTGCGGCATAGGCGCAGGTGTTAACGCACTGGCCGCCGGGGTACATCTTCCCACGGGAAAGGTATTTGTCACACACATTATCGCCGATGGCGATGATCTTCACTGCGCTCATCGTATCAGATCCTTTCCGTCTGTATCAGTATGCGACCTTCCACATATAGCGGCGGGTGGTCAGCGGATGCTGGCGGGTCTCAGCGAGGGCGTGGTTGTAGATGGGATAGACATTGTTGAACAGGGAGTGGTTGAAGTAGTCCACGACAGCGGGATCGATGACCGACAGGCCCAGCTCCTTGGCGTCCAGCACCTCGATGCGCTTTGCATAGGTGTGCAGGAACTTGAGGCAGCGCTCGTCCAGCTCACGGGTAGAACCCTCGGACACCTGAATGACGAAGGGGGTGTTGGCGTCGGTGACTTCGAAGGGACCATGGAAGAACTCACCGGTGTGGATGGTGCCGGAGTGGATCCACTGCATTTCCATAAACCAGCACATCGCAGTAGAATACACTTCTCCATAGTTAATTCCGCTTCCAATGGTATAGATAAGCTTCTCCCGCTTGTTTTCCTTTGCCCAGCGCTCCGCCTTTTCCTGATAAAGCTCCTTTGCCTTTCCTGACAACTCAGACAGCTTATCAAGCTCCTTCAGGCATACATCCCATTTTTCACTGGGAGCCAAAACCTTCAGCAGATGGAAAAGAAGACCATAAAGGATACCTTTATTCTTGTCGCTGTCGCTCACTTCCTTGCCCCAATCATAGTGAACAGGACACTGAGCGGCGTTCCATAAAGGCGATCCTTCTGCATTTGATAAAGCAATCGTCATAGCTCCTTTTTCTCTGGCAAGCTTTGTAGCGGCAACCGTTTCCGGAGTATTACCGGAATGGGAACAGCTGATTACCAGAGACTGTTCATTTAAAGACTTGGGTGTATCATACATAAATTCATTCGCTGTATACACATGGCTGGGAACCGTTGTTTCCTTATCAAAAATATACTGCCCTGCCATCAAAACTGCCTGGGAGCCTCCACAGGCCACAAAATAAACAGCATTCACTGTTCCCATCTGCTCCACAGCACTAACCGCCTGTACAATCTGTCCAAGATGTTCTTGTCTCATATCCGTCTCCTCCTAATTGATTATATATCATTATGTATCTTTATATATCTTATTATAGTGATTTGTCCCGAAAAAATCAAGTATATTTTCAAAAAAAGATACAAAAAGATAAAAATTTTAAAGATTGCATATCATCATAATATATGCTATAATGAATTGTTGAAGGAGAATCCTATTATGAATTCAAAAAGTGTAAAACCATTGTATCAACAGATTGAAGCATCCATTCGCAGCGATATCCAAACACACATTTATAAAACCGGTGACAAGCTTCCCACAGAAACCGAACTAAGCGCAAAATATAACGTAAGCAAAATCACCATACGTAAAGCTATGGAAAAACTTTCCCATAATGGATTAATACAGAAGGTTCAGGGAAAAGGTACCTTTGTGTGCCCACAAAAGGACAAAATTGCCCTCTCCGAGACAAGAGGATTTAACGATTCCCTTTCCTCTCATGGCCACTCCTCCCGTCATAAAGTACTGGAAATCAAAAAAATCCAATCCGATGACCGTATTTCAGAAGCTCTCAGCCTGCGTGAAGGCAGTCCTGTTATTTATGTAGAACGGCTCATCTGGGCAGACAATAAACCCATTGGCCTTGATACCATCTATGTTTCAGAAACCACCTTTCCTGACTTTATACAGAAAGCCGCCTCTGAAAAACCTCTTTATCATATCTTAAGAGAAGATTACGGTCTGGAGGTAGCGGAAGCCACTCTGGAAATTAATGGAATTTTAGCCGACAGTTCTAAGGCATCCCTCCTAAAATGTCTGGTAGGCGACCCTCTGTTCCATGTAGAAAAAACTGCCTATAATTCCGATGGGATACCTATCCATTTTTCCTCCACATATGTACGCTGTGACTCAGTTACCTATGTTGTCCGTACAAACCAGTATCTGCATATGGAAGAAAAAAGGCTGGCTTCCTGTTTTCATAAAAGAAAATAATAAAAAGTTTTTATCAAAATCCCCCTTATTCTGCCTGATATAAGACTGCAGAAAATACAACAAAAAGAAGGACTGTGACTTAAAATAAGTCAAACGTCCTTCTTTTTGTTAATATCTGAACTTTCTGTATTACTGCTTTACCTGTACATTCCCATCTATAATCCACTCGCCGTTTTCATTTACCATATAGCCGTCCGGCGTCATTCCATTCTTTATCATGGAACCAACCGGGCGGTTGGGAGCGAGAGTATCCTGGAAGTAATAGCACTTTCCATTGATCCAGTTCCAGCCCGTGTACATAGAACCGGCTCTGCTGTCGTTCTGGTCATGGAGAAAATAAGTATTTCCGTCACGGTCTGTAAACCAGCCGCTGTTCATGTAGCCCTCGGCATTAAAATAATACCATGCCTTAAAACCATTTGAGGAGCATTCATACCAGCTGTCTGCAGGATATGTGCCGTCTAAAGGAGCGAACCACCAGCCCTTTTCGTTCTGCATCCACTGACCGTTCGGCTCAGGAGCCTCCTCCTTTTGAGGCTGGACTTCATACTCATAAACCTCTTCCTCATCCTCGCTGTCCTCATAAGATGGAGGAATCGTAGTTTCCGGAACAGTTGTTTCCGGAACGGTAGTTTCTGGAACGGTTGTTTCTTCCTCTTTTTTAAGGATCATTTCATATGGCTCAAAATCTCCAAACTCTGTGATCATCCCCTTTTCATGGAACCGGTCTACAATCTGGAAATCATTCTCATCTACGGAAATCGTCACATTTTCATCCGATTTTATGGTAATGGTTCCAAGAAGGACCTTTTCTCCCTTTTCAAGGACGGTATCCCTTCCGGCTACATACAGCTTCATGGTTTGATCTTCCTCATTGTACCGTTCTTCATGAACCGATACCTTCTCCCCCTTAAAATCAGATCCGAATTTAAAAACAGGCTCCTCTGACAGATCTTCCTTACTGTCAAAATTCAGTGTCAGGCTGAAGGCCTTAATTTCCTCGAACGCTTCCTTTTCCTGAAGCTCCAGATACATACTTACTACATTTTTGCTCTTCTTTTCCCATGTGATCAGGCTGTGCTTTTCCGCCCGTGTCAGCACGGGCGGGATCAGCACAAGAAGAAGGCAGATAATGGCCAGACAGCCGAAAATTGATTTCTTCTTCATATTTTTCTATCTTATTCTCCGTTGTTTGGTGTTTGACTGTTTTCCAGCTTGATGGTCGGAATAGGATCCGGAACTGCCGGAACCGCCATAAATGGAGTATCGCTTACAAGGCGGTCGCCTTCATTGGTTTCCCCATTCTGGACACGATAAAGCTCTGCCCGAACCTTTTCAGGACGTTCCACCATGTCATTCTGATCCTTAGGCTCAATATAGTAAATCCAGCTTCCTTCAGAGACCTCTCCTAACTGTCCGTCCTTTGGATCGGGAGCCAGGATCAGCTGATCTGCAGCTGTATCTCCGTCCTTGTCCTTTCCGCCGACCACATTGCCCTTTTCATCATAGAGGATCACCATGTTATAAGCAGGATTTCCTTTATAGCGTCCTGTAAATACGATGGAACCCTTGGGGATTCTGGTTGCATTGCTTCCAGTACGTTTTTCGCCGGAATACGCTGCTGTGCCTTCTTCACTGCCATTATCGCTTCCGGAATGCTCAAACACCGCATCCTCTGTCAGGATTCCAAACTGATCCAGCTGAACACTGTCGCCGATGGGGCTGAGAATATCGATCTCCGAAGCTGAGAAGCGGTCAGAACCAAGAGCAGTGATCTTCACATAGGCTGCATCATAGATATAGTACCTTCCGTCATTTTCCTTGTCAAAATGTACGGCTGCAACGCCATTTTCCAGCCGGAAGGTTCCTTTTTTAATCTCCTTCCAGTCTGTTCCGTCTTCGCTGATGGAAATGGAGTAAGCCCTAATCGGCTCCCCGGTTCCTTTATATGTGTATTTCACGCCTGCAATGGCTTCTATTCTGCCAAGGGAAATGACTGCCTGAGCGTCCTCTGTCCTTTCCTCCGCTTTTACTGTTCCCTCATACACAGTATCCAGATCATTGTCAATCATGGTTTTTGCGCTGGTGACAGTTCCGCTGCAGGACTGGTTAAACTGGTTTTCCTCGCTGTTTACATCCCCGTTTACCTCTTCATCCGCTTTAGACCAGGTATTTACGGTAATGCTCCAGTCTGCCTTATCCATGCTTCCGTCATGGGAAACCAGGATCTCATCAGCCAGGACATAAGCCTTTGTAGGCATCATGCACCAGTCGATTCCTCTTACCTCGTATCCAACCACCCTGTTATTGATTCCGGAAATCACATCTGTAAAGGTATCCTCCTGGGTAAAGCCCACAACCTGGCGCTCTTCCTTTCCGTAGCGGCGCTGGATCCGGGTAATCTCATAGCCGAAAAGCGTTCCACTCATGGCAGCTCCGTCTTTTCCATGAGCTTCCATGGTAAGGGTCACGCGTCCTGGATCTGTTTCATCCTGATGCGCTGTGGCTGTTACTTCTACAGATTCTGCGATACTGCTTCCGCCCTCTGCACGGTATGCCCTGGCCTCATCATTGATATAGTAAATCGTTCTCTCTTCTGCGTCAAACTGCTCTGCGTATTTCCTTGTAACCGCGTCAGGGATCATTCCCCAGCGTGTGAAGAATTCAAGCACGTTCTTTTCAGCAGCCGCGCAGGCCAGACGCATAAGCTTATTGTCCTTATCCGCTCCGTCCAGAGTCAGCTTTACTCCATCCGGTGCAGGTGCACGGCTTATATCTCTTGCGTAAGAATCAATGCGGGCAAAGATTAGGTTCTTTCTCTGCTCCCCATAATCCTCATAGGTCTTAAAGTTATATCCATCGTCATAAGCCAGATGAAGCTGCCAGTACATTCCCAGCTGGTCGCTGCTTCCGCCCTTTGTTCCTGAAGTTACCTTTCTGTAAGCGTCCTCATATTTGAAACGCACAGAATCGTTGGTATCCTTTGCCTGAGCCAGGATCGAATAGTAGTTATTTGTGACCTCAGCCACAGCGTACGCGCCTTCGTTGATGATATGGCCGATTTCATGGGCAATTCCCCATCCAAAGTAGCTTCCGCTTACATATTTGCCGTTATCCGACTGGATCGGCTCTGATCCACCTAACAGCGCGCAGGAATCCCACTCAATACCAATATGAAGACCGCCTGCATACATAAATGCGCCTGCAAACATTCTCTGATAACGGATATTTAAACGTGTTGTTGGAAGCTTGTCCTTCTCATAGGTTTTTCCTCCGGTAACCGGAGCCGCATTTAATCCCTTATGCTGATAGAACAGATGAATCATCTCATCCATAGCCATAAGAGACTGATACAGCTTCTCTGCTGCTTCATCCTGAGATTCACCATTTCCCGCAATGGACTTATATACCTGCTTAATGGGAATCGAAAACATCATCTGATCCAATACAATATCCGTTGCACCTAAAATACAGTTTCTTTCGTCATAGTCCAGACCGGAAATGGCGCTGTGAGAGTCCTCACTGTCAGAGTTCTCATTATGCATCTCCTCTATCTTCTGGACGTATTCCGCCATTTCTGCCACATAGGCGTCTGTCAGTTCTTTGCGTTCCTCTGCAGTCTCTGCCCGTGTCACATCCAGAACCGGATACTGAGAACCGCCGATTACGCGGACTGCATAAATCTCATTGGGGTTATTTCCGGTGTACTCTATATACAGAGCTCCGCCTTTTTCCACACCCAGACTTGAAACGGCAGGAACTGTAATTTCATTAAAGCCTACCTTCAGGGATGTTACTTTTTTCTGTAAATGGCTGGCTTCTGAATGGTACTGAGTTGCATAAAGATCCAGATTTGTATTGTCTCCAGTACGTCTTCCGGGAGCTCCTACATAGACTACAACCTTCTCTCCGGCCAGAGCTGCTGTTCCCAGAGGCTGCCATCCATTGAGACCGGCGCTGAAGGTAATATGGCTGTCATATTTCTTGGATACCCCAGTATCTATATGAATCACCTTATAAGACTCATTATGATCCAGGATCTTCTCCGCATTGTCCAGCTCCTTCAGGATCAGATCTCTCTTGGGAGTCATTTCTCCGCTTACAGGATCCACCTCGTCAGCCCTGATCCTCAGCTCAGTGATCTGTTCCTGTGTAACATCCTCGCGAAGAGTCATATGCAGATCGTCCGTATACAGGGACAGAACCTCATTTAAAAGCTCATCATACTCATAAAAACGGATTTCTGCAATACTGATATAGCGGGTAGAGCTGGGTACAGCCGTATTAAGCTGAATCTTATCTGCCTCAAATGGCTTATCTGCCAGAAATTCATAATATTTCTTTCCGTTTTTATCCAGACCCTCCCGGACAGTGAGACGCCCGTTTATGATCTGAGGTTCATTTTCTTCTCCGTTCCAGGCACGGACACGGACTGCATTAAAATCATTTTTCTGATTCGGGCCTGCAGTAAATGCAATAGTATCCATAATATAGGGCTGATCCAGCGTCACAATAGGGCCTCTGTAACTATAGTAAGCGCCGGAATCCCAGTCATCCAGCTCCCATAAAGAATAGGGATCACCGTCTGCCACATCACCCGGAACACTTGTTACAGAACCGGTGACAATGGATACCTCTTTAATATGCTCTGTTAATGCCTGTCCTTCCTTCGGCTCTGTGTTGATCAGACGGTAAGCGGGCATTCTTGCCGCTTCCACTGTAATCGTACTTCCAGAGTATATCACAGACTGAGGACTGTCTCCCAAAGGATTATGACCGATCATATAGATCTCATACTCCGTCTTATCTTCCAGACCGCTGATGGTTGTGCTTGTGCCTGTAAGCTCACCAAGCATTGTAAACTCGTCTTCTGTACCCGCCTTGCGGTAATACAGGCTGTAGCTCTTTGTATCCTTCATCTTTTTCCATGAGATATGAAGGCTCTTATAGCCTCCCTCAATGGAAATATTTTCCGGTGCTGGCGGCGGACCGTCCGGTTCCGGTGTTACGGCAATCTGAGCGCTGTAACTGCTCTTCCAGCTTCCGTTTACAGAACGGACCTTTACCAGAAACGTCTCATAATTCAACAGTTCTTTTCCATTAAATTCATCAACTGTCAGCGTATTTACCGTTGTTTCGATAATTTCTGTTTTTCCATTATTTGTAATGGAAACCTCATAGCCTGTAATATTTACCTCTTTATCCCATGTAAGGGTAAAGATCTTGCTTCCGATCTGTGCGCTTACATTCTGAGGGATATTCTGGGCTGGCGGCGGGATGCGGTCCTTCATATCGCCTAAAAATTCCACCTGGCTGATTTCTGCCAGATTTCCTTCCGATACGGTTCCCGTTACCTTAATACGGATCTTTTTCACAGGCTTCTGATTCTTCAGATCAATCAGGATCGCACCGTCTGCATCGATCATGGCAGTCGCACCGCTTCGGAAGGAACGGCGCTTTTTAGTTCTCGCATACCTGTCAATGGTTACTGCGATCTTCTCGCCGTCAGTCAGCTCTGCTTCTACCTCACCAGTGCTGATCGCGCCCTCGGAATCAGGCGGAGACTGAATTACAATTCCTCCGATCACCGGCTGTCTGGAAAGATCCAGCTCCAGTTCAACCGGATAAGCCTCTGAAATTGGTTCATCTATCTCGCTGTCCGCGTGCTCCAGTGTTATGGAGCTTTCTGTATCATTATTAAACAGATCCTGTACCGTTCCCTCTACCTTTGTGGCATTGCTTTTTGTCGCTTCACTTGGAGATGCAAGGGTTACATCGCCTTCCTGAACCGTGATCGAACGTTCAATCGTAGAAACCGGATATTTATTATCGCTGCCTTCCTTTCCTTTATAAAGGCTGGCAAAATACTGCAGATCCACCAGGTCGATTTCTCCGTCACGGTTTAAATCCATGCCTTCCTCATCCATACCTGTGAGATTGCCCTCATAAACAGCATCTACCAGAGCATTCATATCCTCTTTATCAATCACGCCGCTTCCGTCCACATCACCCATACGGATCAGGCCCGGATGAGCGGAGGAAGAATATTCATAATCACCGTAATCATTTAAAATCATGATCTTGGAGGTATCATCCCTGACCTCTATGGTCTGTTCATATGGAAGATATCCTTCGGCTGTTACCTCAAGCACATACATTCCATTTGGAACATTCTCAAAGGTCTCATTTTCCTGCTGTCCCTCTCCCGATTCCTCTTCAGGCATCAGGCTGATGGTAAGAGAATCCTGGTAAATATCCCCGTCTTCGTTCGCTCTTGCCTTTTTGGATACGACTTCATTTAATTCAACATTAAAATCCACAGCAGACATTACAGGCAGCAGGGTCCGTATTTCCACCATAACAGCGCCTCTGTGCTCTTTTCCCGGCTTTACCGGCTCACTGGGACTTGCAGTGGGAACTGATTCTGTCTCTGTTCCTCCATCCTCTTCATCTTCCTGCCGATGGCTTTCAGATGAACTTGCAGTGGGAATCGTTTCTTTCTCTGTTTCCTCAGTCTGCGTTTCCTCGTCCCTGCTGTCTGATTCCAGACCGGGGATTTTGCTTTCCTCCAGGGCTTCCATTGGCCCTGCTGATTCCGGCAGCTGCGCTCCATAGGCGTTAAAGGCGCCAAGGGGAAGCTGCAGGCCAATACAGGCAGCCAGCACACATGCCAGTTGTCGTTTCATTTCTGCTTCTCCTCTTCTTTTTTGTTTCGTTTTTGTAACCAAATGCACCTTAGTATATCAGGAAATGTTTGTCATTTCAATTGTTTTTTAACTTTTATTTCCATATAAAAACTCCCGCGCATATACCGTTTCCGTTTATGCGCGGGAGTTCATTTTTTCATTCTGTTTTATACAATTCCCTGACCCAGCATAGCCTCAACAACCTTCTCAAAGCCTGCAATATTGGCGCCTGCCACATAGTTTCCGGGAACGCCGTAGCGCTCTGCCGCATCCGCAGCCTTTGCAAAAATATCGGCCATGATCTTATGAAGTCTCTCATCTACTTCCTCAAAGGTCCAGGACAATCTTAAAGAGTTCTGGCTCTGCTCCAGACCGGAGGTTGCAACGCCGCCTGCATTTGCTGCCTTACCGGGCATAAAGAGAATCTTCTTCTCAACAAAGAGATCAGTTGCTTCTCTGGTGGAAGGCATATTTGCACCCTCTGCCACTGCAAAGCAGCCATTTGCCAGAAGAGCTTTTGCATCCTCCAGATTCAGCTCGTTCTGCGTTGCACATGGAAGAGCAATATCGCAGGGAACTGTCCAGATTCCCTTTCCTTCTGTATATACAGCAGAAGAAACTGCCTCTGCATACTCCTTAATGCGGCCTCTGCGCACTTCCTTGATCTCCACTTCCAAACCCAACGTAATGCCTTCCGGATCGTATACCCAGCCAGTGGAGTCAGAGCATGTCACAGGCTTTGCACCTAACTGATAAGCTTTCTCAATAGCATAAATCGCTACATTTCCCGCTCCGGAAACAGCAACTGTTTTGCCCTTTAATTCTTTGCCGTTAAGCTTTAATAATTCTTCTGTAAG
>OGNW01001900.1_pt1 | contig 9697 bp, 7 predicted proteins | sample 1573591 | NCBI WGS metagenome assembly OGNW01 (sample SAMEA2581894, study PRJEB24529) | metagenome | biome: Human gut stool | place: China | collected 2011
AAGGCGCATGGCATAGTACTCTGTCGTCATGAGTTCCAATGAACTGTCCAGAGCAGCTTTTAATGATGAAAAGGATGATGTCCTGTCAAAATAATTTCAATTTCATCATAACCTTTAGAAATTGCATATTCGATAGCAGCATGCGTATCCGTAACATCTTTTCTTTCCGGTAAGATTTGAATATTTAAATCTTCTAATGATTTTCTATTTTGTAAAGAATCAAAATCGCCTATTGCAAACCTCGGTGTTATTCCTTGCTTTAATAATTCTTCTACCCCATGATCAACACCAATATAATCTCTATCTTGAGGTAATGTCATATTAAACAAATGTGTTGCACATAATGCTATTTTCATTTTAAAGAAGTAATCCTTTGTGTGTAATCATCACTATTAAATACATAACTTCCAGCAACTAAAACATCTACTCCTGCATCTTTACATTGTTTTCCAGTTGTAGCATTAATACCACCATCTACTTCAATTAAATAGTGTGCACTATTTTCTTTTCTTCTAGTAGCTAGATCTTTAATTTTATCAAGAGCAATTTCTTTAAATGATTGTCCACCAAACCCTGGTTCAACTGACATCACTAAAACAACATCTAATAAAGATAAATAATCTTGAATAGCATCAACCGGTGTATTTGGTTTAATACTTATTCCTACTTGTACATTATTTTCTTTAATATGATGAATAAGTGCTAAAGTATCTTCTTTATTTTCCATTGCTTCAATATGAAAAACAATTAAATTTGCTCCACTTTTAATAAATTCATCTACATACTTTTGAGGTTCACTGATCATTAAATGAACATCTAAAAATAAATTTGTTACTTTAGAAACATCTTTTAAAATACTATATCCAAATGAAATATTAGGTACAAAATGTCCATCCATAACATCATAATGAAGCCAATCAGCTTTTCCATTTTCAATTTTTTCAATATCATCTTTCAAACAAGCAAAATTTGCTGAAAGAAGAGAAGGTGCAACTTTAATCATATCGTTTCTCCTTTTTTTCCTTTAATTCTTTTAACATTGTTAAATAATGTTCATAACGTTCTTTAGAAATCTTTCCTTCATCAACAGCCTCTTTAACAGCACAATGAGGTTCACTATCATGCAAACATCCTCTAAACTTACAATCAGTAGCATATTCATCAAAATCATGATATGCTCTCGCTGCTTCTATTGGTTCCATCTCTAATTCAAGAGATGAAAAACCAGGAGTATCTGCTACATAACCATCATATAAATTCATGAGTTCAACATGTCTTGTCGTATGTTTCCCTCTTCCAAGAGCTTTCGATATTTGATTTGTTTCTAAATTCAAAGAAATATCTAACGCATTTAAAAGCGTTGATTTACCAACACCACTTTGTCCAGTAATCACAGTCACTTGATCTTTAAAGATTTCCTTGATTTCATCTATTCCTTTATTTTGTTTAGAACTTGTTTCAATCACAGTATACCCTGCATTTCTATATTCTTGAATATATTGATAAATAGAGTCATCCCCTTCAATATCCATTTTAGAAATAACAATGATTGGTCTAATGTGATAGTGTTCTATCAATAATAAGAACTTATCTAATAATATTGTTGAAAAATCAGGCTCTTTTCTTGAAAAAACAAGTAATGCTTGATCAATATTTGCAATCGGTGGTCTTCTTAAAACATTTTTTCTCTCTAATATTTTGAGAAGGTAACCATCATCATGGTTACCTTTTTGAAATTCTACAAAATCACCAACAACTGGTTTTATATCTTGTTTTCTAAATTTTCCACGGGCACGACATTGATGAACTTCATGACCATCATCAATGTAATAAAAACCAGCTAATGCCTTGACAATACGCCCTTTATCTATGTTAGTCTTCATAATAATAGATTGTAATTGTTGTTCCTTTTTTATCTACTTTTGTTCCTGCAACTATACTTTGTTTATAAACTGCACCAATATAACGTTCATCTCCACCAGATTCTGGGAATTGTGTTCCTTCCATAGAAACGGTAAATCCCAAGTTTTCAAGATTCGACTTCGCACTATCAGGTGTTAAACCAACAACAGAAGGAACTGTTTGACTATATCCTGTAGAAACCGTTAAAGTAATATTTCTATTTGTATCTGTTGGATCTACTTTATAGCCTTTCGCTAAATTTTGATCAATAACGGTACCTGCCGGTTGATCAGAAGTTTGTTCACGTTTTGTAACATTGAATCCTAAACCACTCAATTTATTATAGGCATCATCATAGCTCATACCTGTATAATCATCTAAAATCACATAGGATCCTTTAGAAATCGTAAGTGTAATTGTACGATCTTTATCTGTAGGATCTTGTTTATAACCTTTTTCTAAACTTTGTTCTAAAACTGTTCCCGCCTTTTTATCAGAAACTTCACGTTTTATATCAACTTTAAAGCCAATCTTATTTAATTTCTTTTTAGCTTCATCATAACTTAATCCCGTATAATTATCTAAAACAATATATTTACCTTTTGAAACAGTAATTGTGATAACATCTCCTTCTTTAATAGAAGAACCTTTTTCTGGATCAGTTTTTGTAATTAAACCTTTTTTATAATCATCAGATAATTCTTTAAAAACTGTCTTATTAATTGTAACATCATAATCTTTTAATATTTTTTCTGCTTCACTTTGTTTCAATCCAACTAAATTTGGCATTACATTTGGTTGTTTATTTCCACCAAAAAGTAAGAAATAACAAATAATTCCAATAATCAAAACAACACCTGCAACGACTCCTGCAAGAACTTTAGGATTTTTTAATTTTTCTAAAATTTGTTTTCCTTTACCATTATTATTCTTCTTTTCAACAGCTCTTTCTTCAACTTCTTCTGGTTCTTCTTCATCAAAGATTTGTCGTGGATTTACAACAATCGTAGGATCATTCACTTCATCACTATGATCAAAAACAAGTTTTTCTTCATCTGTTCTAGATAAACATGTTTGTAAATCTTCTAACATTTCCGTAGCACTTTTATAACGATCATTTAAGTTTTTAGCAGTTGCTTTAATAATAATATTTTCTACTGATTGAGGAATAGATGGATTAAATTCTCTAAGTGATGGTAAATCTTCTTGCATATGTTTTAAAGCAATATTCACTGGAGATTCACCATTAAATGGTACTTGTCCTCTTAATAATTCATAAAAAACAATTCCTAAAGCATAAATATCACTTTGAACTGTCGCTTTTTCTCCTCGTGCTAATTCTGGTGCTAAATAATGAAGAGAACCCATAATCACATCTGTTTGTGTAAACTGTGTAAGTGATTGAATAGAAGCAATTCCAAAATCAGCAATCTTAGCTGTTCCTGTATCCGTTACTAAAATATTTTGTGGTTTTAAATCACGATGAATAATTCCCATTTGATGTGCTCTTGCTGTTCCTGAAAGTACTTGTTTCATAATGTCAATAGCTTCCATTACATGTAAAGCTCCTCTTTTAGCAATTAATTCTTTCAGTGTTCTACCAGGTACATATTCCATGACAATATAGTATTGATCATTATCTTCACCAACATCATAAATTTCAACAATATTTTTATGTGAAAGCGCAGCTGCTGCTGAAGCTTCTCTTTGAAATCTTGCAATATAAATTGGATCTTTCGCTAAAGATGTACGTAATATCTTGATAGCAATTTTACGATTTAAAATCGTATCATTTGCTAGATAAACATCTGCCATTCCTCCTTGACCAATAATATCAATCAATTCATAACGTTCAGCAATGATTTTATTCATTTTTTAACGTCCTCCTTCTATTAACACAGCAGCAATATTATCATGTCCACCATGTTCATTTGCTTGTTCAATCAATAGATGAACTTTATCTTTAACATTCATATTTTGTCTTACAATATTTAAAATTTCTTCATCTTCTAAAGAATTAAATAACCCATCACTACAAATCAAAATATTTTTTCCATTTAACTTATACTTTTGAATATCTGGTACAATATTCATTTCAACACCAATAGCTTGCATTAAAACATTCTTTTGACGATGATTCTTACCTTCTTCTTCAGTAATCGCACCTCGTTGAATAAGTTCATTCACTAATGTATGATCTCTTGTCATTTGAATAATTTCTTGATCATCATAAACATAAATACGACTATCACCTACATGACAAAAGAAAGCATCATCACCATCAACCACCGCAATCGCTACAGTTGTTCCCATTCCTTTCGTATCTTCTTGCATATTAGCCATTCTTTTTACAATTTGGTGAGCTTCTAAAACAGTATCCATTAACCAATTTGTCACTTCTTCATCATCCAAAAAAGGTGGATTGGCTTTAAAACATGTAAGTACATGTTCTTCTACAACATGAGATGCAATTTCTCCTGCCTTATGTCCTCCCATACCATCACAAACAACACCTAAAACCTGATCTTTCAAATTAATTGCTGTTGCTGCCTGGTCCTGATTTTTTTCTCTGATTTTTCCAATATCAGTCAATGCATAATATTCCATTATATCACCCCACTACGTTTTGCTCTTAGCTGACCACATGCTCCATCTATATCTCTACCATGTTCTTTTCTAACCGTACAGTTAATATGTAATCTTAATAGTTCGTCTTTAAATTCCTCTACATGACTACTTGGTTTGAAACCATGTTCATCAACACTATTATAAGGAATTAAATTCACATACGCATTCAATCCTCTCATATAATGAGCAAGCTGTCTGGCATGTACAAGTGAATCGTTGACATCATCTAATAAAATATATTCAAATGTCACTCTACGATTCGTTTTTTCGATATAATCTGCAACACCTTTTCTTAAAGAATCCATATTAAACGCTTTATTTACAGGCATTAATTGGTCTCTAATTTCATCATTAGGGGCATGTAAAGAAATAGCAAGGTTTGTTTGAATCCCTTCATTGCTATATCTTTCAATCATATTGACAAGTCCACATGTAGAAATCGTAATATGTCTTGCTCCAATAGCTAAACCATGAGGATGATTAATAATTCTAACGAATTTCATCACTTCATCATAGTTATCAAAAGGTTCACCTGTTCCCATGACAACAACATGTGAAACACGAATACCTGTATCTTTAGTGACTGCCATGACTTGATTCACCATTTCACCAGCTGTTAAGTTACGTTGTTTTTTTAAAAGTCCACTAGCACAGAATGCACATTGCATATTGCATCCTACTTGGCTTGTTACACATAATGATTGACCATAATCATGTCTCATTAAAACGGCTTCTATTAAGTTACCATCAATCATTTTAAATAAGTATTTGATAGTTCCATCACTTGATACTTGTTTTTCTTGTATTTCAAAGGTATCAATGATGCATTGTTTTTCCAATTTTTCTCTTAAATCTTTTGATATATTAGACATTTCTTGAAAATCAAAAGCATTTTTTTGATATAACCATTGAAAAACCTGTTTTGCTCTAAAAGGTTTTTCATTGATTGATTTAAAATATTCAGTTAATTCTTCTAAAGAATAATTATATAAATGTTCCATCTTCTATCCCTTTTTCATTTTACACATATAAAATCCATCTGTGTGATATTCATAATTTAAAATTGTACGTTGTTCAATAACTTTCATATCAGGATGTTTTTGAATAAAATGTTCAATCATCATCCCATTTTCCTTTTTATTGATTGTACATGTACTATAAACCATTGTACCATCATTTTTCAATAAATTATACGCATTTTCTAATAAAAGTGCTTGTAATGGGATTAAACCATCCATCACACTCGAATCATGATATTTAATTTCTGGTTTACGTTTTAAAACCCCAAATCCTGAACAAGGTGCATCTAATAAAATACGATCAAACGTTTCAGGAGGATAGTGTTCTATGAGCTTTGTAGAATCACCTGCTTGAACATGTACGTTTTTAACACCTAAACGTTTTAAATTATGTTCTATTAATTTTACTTTGTGCTTATATAAATCATAGGCTTCTATTTTTCCTTGATTTTCCATTAATGCTGCAAGATGTGTTGTTTTACTTCCTGGAGCACTACACATATCTAAAACGTAATCTGTTTTTTGAGGATCTAAAAGTCTTGCTACTAATTGACTTGATTCATCTTGAATCGTTACTTTACCTTCTTTGTAATAAGAAGTATAGGCTAGATTTCCTCTTTTATATAAAAGAGCATCTTGAGACAATGTTCCTTCTTCAAAACAGCTTTCTTTTAATAACTCTTCTTTTGTTGTTTTTAATGTATTGACTCTCCCACTTCTTGTAGGAGGCATGTTATCTTCTTCACAAATCATTTTTGTTTTTTCTAAACCATATTGTTTATTAAACATTTTGACCATCCATAAAGGATGTGATGTCATAATCGAGATTTTTTCTAATTCATCTAATTCCTCTAACGATCTTCTTTCGTTTCTTGTAAAATTCCTCAATACCGCATTTACAAATTGACTTGTTTGATAACCTTCTTTTTTAGCTATTTTAACCGCTTCATTAATAATGGCATATTCAGGTATTTTATCTAAATATATCAATTGATATAAAGACATATAAAGAAGTGCCCTTATTTTTTTCTTTACTCTTTTTCCTTTAATATAAGGTTGAAGTTGATATTGAATATATAAAAGATTTTGAATTGTTCCATAAACAATGGTTGTACATAAATCTTTATCTTCTCTTTTTAAATTACTTTTCTTTAATTGTTCATTTAAAGCAATATTTAAAAAACTCTCATCTTCAAAATATTGATTTAAAATCATAAATGCATTTTCTCTTGCCATAACTATATCGTTGTGTATGGATTAAAATCACATATCACATTTACCTTTCTTCCTTTTTTATTATAATAATCACTCATTGCATGCAACACCTCATAAACATGTGTTGTATTCGTTATTTTAAGTGTCATTCTCTTTCGATAAATATCATTCATCTTATAAATCGTACAATTAGCAGGTCCTAAAACAATTGCCTTCGGTAATTGTTTTACTAAATATTCCTTTATTTGTTGACTACAAAAAGTCACATCATCTTCTTTTTTACCTTGCACTAAAATACTTATTAAATAACAATAAGGTGGATATTTCGCAAGTTTTCTCATTTCCATTTCTTTTTGATAAAAACTTTGATAATCATGATTTTTAACACATTGTAAAACAAAATGATCAGGGTTATACGTTTGAATCATCACTGTTCCTTGTTTCTTCCCTCGACCACTTCTACCAGAAACTTGTTCTAATAATTGAAATGTTCTTTCATTTGCTCTAAAATCAGGAATATTTAAAGAAAGATCTGCATTAATAACTCCTACAAAAGTCACATTTTCAAAATCTAATCCCTTAGCAATTATTTGTGTCCCAATTAAAATATTTGCTTCTTGATTTTCAAATTGTTTAAGCAATTGATGATGTCCTTGCTTCTTTCTTGTAGAATCAACATCATAACGAATCACTCTTGAATTTATAAAATTATTTTGTAAATATTCTTCTATCTTTTGGGTACCACTACCAATCAGTTTAATATTAGTACTTCCACAATGACTACATTTTTGCTGGTAAGGTACTTGAAAGTCACAATAATGACAACGCATTGTATGAGTATCTTTGTGATAAGTTAAAGATACATCACAATGAGGACATTTTAATACTTCATCGCAATCTAAACAACGAACATAACTTGAATAACCTCTTTTATTAAGCAATAAAATCACTTGTTCATTTTTATCGATTGTTTCTTGTATTTTAGCTTTCATCTTCCTTGATAATACTTCATAATGATGTGCTTTCATTTCTTCGACCATATCAATCAATTCAATTTGTGGTAAAGGTTTTTGATTGACCCTTTGAGAAAGTATACATAATTCATAGGCACCCTTTAAAGCACGACTATAGCTTTCAAGAGAAGGTGTGGCACTACCTAAAACAACTGGACATTGATGATAAGCACCCCTTTTTCTCGCTACTTGAGATGTTAAATAACGTGGTGGACTTTCTTGTTTGTAACTGGCATCATGTTCTTCATCCATAATAATCAAACCTATATTTTCCAGTGGTGCAAAAACAGCACTTCTTGCTCCAACGACGATTTTTACTTCATCATCAATGATTCGACGATATTCATCATATCTTTCTCCCGCTGATAATTTTGAATGTAAGATAGCGACGCTTTTTCCAAAACGGCTTTTAAAAGCAGAGACCATCATTGGAGTCAAAGCAATTTCAGGGACAAGCATCAAGACAGTTTTTCCTTGTTCAATCACAAATCTAGAAAGGTGTAAATAAACTTCTGTTTTTCCTGAACCTGTGACTCCATAAAGTAAAAAGGTTTTAAATTGATGAAAAGATGCTAATATTTGATTAACAACTTTTTGTTGGCTAGTAGTCAAGGGATAATCTTCTTGTTGTAGATGTTCATTGTAAGGATTTCGATAAACTTCTACTTGTTTATAAATAATTGCTCCTTGTTTTTCTATATTATTTAAAAGAGCTGTTGAAAAAGGATAATCCTTTATGGGTAATAAATCGTGTTCTTTTATATAATTTAAAGCTTCTTGTTGTTTTGTTGTTTTAAGGGGAATATCTTTTACAAAGGAAACAACTTTTTGATATTTAATGCCAACACTATGATTGGTACTTGGTTTTAATTGAGGTGGTAGCATACATTGTAAACAACTGATTCTTGTAGAAAGCGTTTGTTTTGAAAGATAATTTGCAAGTTCTTGTAATTCTTGATTAAGTAATGGTTTTTGATCAATGACATCTTGGATAAAAGAATATTTAAAACCATTTTTTTCTTCTAATTGTTTTTGAGTAAAAAGTGTTTCTTGACATTCAACGACATAACCTACAAGTTGTTGATAACCAAAACGGATATGGACTCGACAACCTGCCAAAACTTGATATTTAGATAAATAGTCATAGGTCGTATCTAATTTATAGATTGCATGTTCCACAAGAACTTTAACAATATACATATTTCCACCTCTCTTTTGTTTGTATTTTACCACATCTATTGTAGCTTTATCAAAAAAAAACTGTCAGTTATAAAAACCAACAGTTACTTTTGATGTTCTTTAATAATTTTTGCTATTTTATCTTTTGCTAGATGAACATCGTCATTTTCTACAACATATTTATATTCATCTTTTGTTTGAATTTCTTTACGTGCTTTATCCAAACGTTCTTTTACGATATCTTCGCTTTCAGTACGTCTACCACGAATACGTCTTTCTAATTCTTCTAATGAAGGTGGTACCAAGAAAATAGTCAATGCATCAGGACATTTTTTCATGACTTGCAATGCTCCTTGAACTTCGATTTCTAAAACGACATTTTTACCCTCATCTAATAATCGATCTACATTATCCTTAGGGGTACCATAATAATTACCTACAAATCTTGCCCATTCTAATAAGCCACCTTGAGCAATCTTATCAACAAAGCTTTTTTCATCAACAAAAAAATAATCCACACCATCTGTTTCTGTAGGTCTAGGTTTTCTTGTTGTCATTGAAATAGAATAACTTAAATTTAAACTATCATCTTTGAACAATTCTTCTCTTACTGTTCCTTTTCCAACACCACTAGGCCCACTAAGAATGATTAACATTCCTCTTTTCAATTCTTCCACACCCCTTTTTTTATAAAAATAACTCTACAATAACAAAGAGATAATGTCAATTAAATTTCAAATA
>OGNW01001903.1_pt1 | contig 9682 bp, 13 predicted proteins | sample 1573591 | NCBI WGS metagenome assembly OGNW01 (sample SAMEA2581894, study PRJEB24529) | metagenome | biome: Human gut stool | place: China | collected 2011
GGTTGGGGATGCTACGATGCTGAAATCATTCAGCGATAAATATGGTATCTGCCTGCTGGTGGTTCATCATACACGCAAGCTGGAATCGGAGGACAGCTTCGATATGATTTCCGGCACAAACGGACTGTTGGGTGCGGCAGATGGGGCGTTTATCATGCACAAAAAGAAACGGACAGACAATGAAGCAGTGATGGACATTGTGGGGCGTGACCAGCCGGATCAGGAACTGACTATAGAATTTGACAGGGAGCGTTGTGTATGGAAATTCAAGAAACCAGAAACAGAGTTGTGGAAACAGCCACCGAACCCTCTTTTAGAAGCAATCAATGTGTTTCTGACAGAGGACAGACAGGCGTGGGAGGGAACAGCGACAGAACTTGTAAAGCAACTGCCGGATATACAGATACAGGCGAATGTGCTTTCCAGAAGGCTGAATACTGTCAATAGCCAGCTGCTCAATGACTATGGGATTTTCTATGATAATAAGCGGGGGCATGAAAGAAAAATCATTCTGAAACGCCTTGAAGTAAAAGAATAAAAGCGACGATATGCGTCGGTTGCGACGGTATTTTTGATAGCAGGCTGGTGTGGAAAATATCGACGCTATCGACGCAAACCGACGCAGAAAGGGAGAGAAGATGAAGAATGTACAGATTCCTTATGAATTGTTTATGTTGCTGATCCGTCACTATCTGGTGGAGGATGATACTTGTTTGGATGAAATCCGGCAGGGATTAGAGAAGAAACTGGATTCTTTGGGGCAGCATGAACTATATGGGAAATTTAAGACTGCTCCAACACAGGAGGAACGGGAAAAAGCCAGACAGGAATATCTGGATAGACGTGGAGTGCTGGACAGTTTCCGCTGGTAGTGTTTCTTGATGAGAATAGACAGGGGCGTGTCACACCCCTGTGATAGCAGACAAAGAGAAAGGTGTGATTGGATGATAATTCAGCCGGAATGGGGAACTCGGAACGTGAATAAGTATTTTTACGAAAGTGAAGCCAGGAGGATTGCTGACCTCAATGAAATTTTCGGAGAGGTAGAGCTGACAGAAGATGAACAGCGGATACTGATATGGCTTGCCGGATGGGATGAATATACGATAGAAAATATGCTTTCAGCTATCCGAAAAGCTATGGTGGCAGAAGCAAAGCGGCTGAAAGCCGCCCGTCCGTAGGACAGAAAAGCTCCCGGCAGGGCGCAATGGCAGCTTTTGATGGACGGAACGGCTGTCAAAAGTGCTTTTGCGTTACTTTCGACGAAAGTAACAAAGCTATGTGCCGTATCCGGCACTGATTACCCCTAAACAGGGAGAAGGGATAAAGATTGAAGCGAACAATTAGTTTTATGACAGGAAAAGGTTCTGTTAATCATAACAGCAGAAAATTCCATGCAAAAAATATAGATTCGGAAAGAAGTTATCTGAATGTAGAATACTGTAACGAAGATGTCAAAGACGTGTATCACGAATTGTTTGATGAAGCTCTTGTTCGATACAACGAGAAGCAGACCAGAAGTGACCGTAAGATTGATGATTATTATGATAAAATTTGTTTCGGCAAACAGGAGAAACCGTTCCATGAAATCATTCTGCAAATCGGAGATAAAGACAATATGGGAGCGACAACAGAAAACGGACAGCTTGCTGCAAAGGTGCTTGATGAATATATGCGTGATTTTCAAAGACGGAATCCTACGCTACGGGTATTTTCTGCGTACTTGCACATGGATGAAGCGACACCGCATCTGCATATTGATTTTGTACCATATACGACAGGAAGCAAAAGAGGACTCGATACAAGAGTTTCTTTGAAACAGGCGTTATCGGCTCTTGGGTTTAAAGGAGGCACCAGAAGCGAAACAGAATTAAATCAATGGGTACAGCATGAGAAAAAACAGCTTGCGGAAATTATGTTGGAACGTGGGATTGAATGGGAACAGAAAGGCACACATGAAAAGCATTTATCAGTTTTGGACTTTAAGAAAAAGGAACGGGCAAAGGAAGTTGCGGAGTTGGAAGCGAAAAAAGAAAGTCTGGAAGAACATAATGTTGCCATACTGGAAACCAGTGAAAAGTGGTTGGGAGAATTGGAAAATCTTGAACAGGAGATTCACTCCGCACAGAAAATTCGTGAGGAAGCAGATAAAAAAGCAGAAGTGGCTAAGAAAGAAGCGGCAAGATATGAGAAAAAACTGGTGGAGATTGCTCCTATGGTAAAGGATATGGAGCGATTTGCAGTTAAGTATTCGTATGATCCAGAGGAAGTGCTGCCGGAAGCCGGAACGTTGGAAAGCGGAAAGTCTTATAGAGAGAAAAAGGCAAAGCCACTGATTGAAAAAATCATAACGGTTCTGCGGTCTGTGTATCGGGCGTACTTGGATATTTCCAGAAATTATAACGATTTGCAAAGGTCATGTGAACGAGCATGGAACAAGGTTAATGCGCTTTCTCAATATGTAGAAAAACTTAGGGACGAAAATATTGAAATGAAAGAAAAATTAAAGGATGTTCAATATTTATATCGAGTTATGGGAAAAGAAAAGGTAAATAAAATTATTCAGCAAGGGAAAGAAGCGGAAACAATAGAGAAGATGAAAAGGCAGGCACAAAGAAGAACTCAATGGGAAAGATAAAAGCCTTTACGGAATCGTAGAATGTGTTTATAATTAAGAAAAGATTTTGTATAAGCAGAGAGAGGATACTGTCCTCTCTTTACTTATATTATACCATAAAAATCAAGAATTTTAAAGACTGGAAATGCCATTTAGCTGGTGCTATACTGCTATCACTAATAAAGCGATAGGGGGGATTAACATTGGAAAAAGAGTGGATTCTTATGGTACAGCAGCAGAATCAATTAGGGAACTTGTTGAAAACTAATCAGAAAACAGAAAAATTCGGACTTTCTATAAGCGAACAAGATGCGGAAATGATTTTGCAGGAGAGAAAGAATGCTCTGCAAGAACAGAAAAGAATTGAATTCGGGGAGGGAATTGTTCAAAAAATTATTTATGAGTTCTGTGATTCAGACTACATTGACCAAAACAACTATGTCAATACGATTATCCGCCTTCAAGAAATTTTTTATCTTTATAAAAATGAAATGAATGATGAAATTACTGACGATGAGCTATTGCATTTTATGAAAGAGCAATTTGATAATGTGTGCTTTGGTGATTTGGAATATTTGGAAGGAACATGTCTTTCCATATTTGCACAGGCAATTCGAGCTGGTTATAGAGGATTTCAAAAAACAGAGGGACGACAAGAGTATGAGCAATTTGATGAGGTGCAGCGTTGGGATTACGAGTTGTATCTTGAAGCTCTGAAAAATTTGTGTTGGGAGTAAAGGTTGACTATGGATTACGGGATGAGTGAATTAGTACCGATTGTGGGAAAGCTGGCGGAAAAATATACAGGACATGAGCATACTTCAATAAGCTACGAGAAGGCAGAACAGTTAATGGAGGCGGTTTTATACTGTATTTGTGAGACAGAAAAGGAAAATACGGAATTCGCTGTTCAAGGAGAAAAATTGGATGCTGAAAGAGTATATTTACTCGGAAAACATCTTGTAGAGGAAAAAGTTAAAAAAAGTCTGGAGTTATACAATCACATTTCTGCGGAGTTTTGTGATTATGGTAATTTCTGTTTGCAAAATATTTTTTTAAAAGATTTACCGTATTTTTTTGAACATTATAATTATCAGTTCACTCCTCAAGATACAATGATTATTATAAATTATTCAACATGGAACGATGTTTCCAGTGATAAGGGGATTGATAAAATCTGGAACTTTTTGCAATCTGTTTTGTTGGAACAAAAGTTTTTACAGGCTTTCCCGAAACAAGAGATATATCGTGTTTTGATAAAGTACGATATTGCAAATGAAGGGGAAGCAGAGAATTTGTGCGAGATTATTCTACGAACTATAATGATGAATATTTTCTTGGGAAAATATCCTTTAGATTCTGAGTTCACAAAAGAGGATTGTATTAGGCTGCAGGAATTGTTCAAAGGCATGAGAGAAGATGAGATAGAAAAACAATTTCAAAAAATAGTACAGAAACTGGTAGAGAATTATTATGGTGGCGATGAGAAACTGCAAGATTATTTGTGTATTGGTTTGAGAGATATGGCAGTTAGGACAAAGAATGCTGTTCAAAACGAAACGCTTATAGGCTATTTAAAAATAGATTGCACACTGTTGTAAGATGTTCAAAAGAGCATTGTTAATTCTGAAATCTTTGGTATAATAAAAACGTGGCAACATTTTGGCAACAGAAAATCAGTAAGCCAGAATAAATGATGTAATTGAAGTAAAAAACGGTGTGTATTTGCATAAAACTTAAACTAATATAGTTAAGCGCAACGAAGGACACGCCGAGTTTGAGTAACGGACAGAAAACCTCGGATGCCCGTTTTACAAGGGTTTCCGAGGTCTCTTTATGCCTGTTGGCTCTAATTTGGCTCTAATTTATAAAAATAGAATCAATTGTAGATGATATATTCACATGTAAGTTCATCATGATCTGCACCACGAGTATCATCTTTGATACTAATAATTTTTGTCCCAGCATAATTCCCGTGCTCATTTTTCCAGATAATAATGTCGCCAATTTGAGGAGTACGGCAACGAGAAGAAAAATCACAAGGATAATTAAGGGCATCTTGTAATTCGGCAGGGGCTTTGATTCTAGCTATTGCTATAATGCCAGTTCCGTCTTTATATGCATATATTGATGTATTACTTGCCTTACTCCATTTTGTTACAAAAGTGTTTTTGTCGTACCCAATTGTAAATTCACCGTTATTATTTGAATAATCGAAGGTAAACTGACCTGATTTCTTAGGATTGCTATATCTAGTGGAAGTTATTATTTGGAGACCTTCAGTAGTGTCAGTAAATAGAGCTTTGATTTCGTCTTCTGAAATCGTGTGTGTTTCTAAATAGTTTGAGATTTCGTTTTCAATATCAACATTATTGTTTAAGAATCCATCTCTGCGTACCCAACCAATTGCTGGAAAATCTCTAATGCATTTGTTTATGGACGTGGCTACATTAGCTTTGAGTTGGTCAATGTTAGTGTGAAAATTAACCATTCGGCTGTCGCATACTTTTTTTCGGAATGCGGCAAGTTTTTTCTTACCGAGATCTGTTTGTTCACTTTTTCCATTTGGTATTAACGAGGAATCTTCAAAAACAAAACTCATAATAGGTATGTTTTTTTGGCATGCATAATCAAACTCTTTTTCGGTAAATCCAATACCGTCTTTATCAAGAGTACCATAGCGTCCAGCCAAAATTAAGATATAATAATCACAATCATCAAGCATTTTTTTTATATATTCCATTTGGGACATTCCACTTGCTGGAAATTGTTCCATTCCAACAGGGATGCAATCATTGTCCAAAAGGCATTGTGTAACAGCCATACGTTCTTCTTTTAAATCAGCATATGTTGAGCTGATAAATACTTGATATTTCTTCTTCATTTTAAGTCACCTCTTTGGTAATTTTATTGTGGAAATACTTTTACAGTAATCCGTTTCACTCCTTTTCTGACTACTCTATTATCATCAACAAGACAGTTTTTAACATCCTCTATGGGAATATCTGCTCCTTGCTTGGCTTTCAGATAGGTGCAAAGTTTCTGATTGATTGCGGCATTCTGAAAAGATAATTTTATAGTAGAAGGGATAAATTCTCCGTTTTCATCTTTTTCTGCTTCAAATCTCATATCTACTTGCTCATCTTCCAGTTTAAACAGTAAAGAAAGCACATCCGATACAGTTTCTATATCAAAATCCATGAACAGGTTAATGCTAATGCCAAGGGCGTTTGTGATTTTCAGTAATTGATCCGGCTTTGGATTGCGAATACCATATTCATACTTTTTGATAGTAGCCGGATTTATGCCGGAAAGATTCCCCAACATTTCTTGTGAGATTCCACGTATATTCCGATAATATTTGATTTTTTCTCCGACAGTCATAGCGTTTCTCCTTTTTGTGTTTTGTGTGTATAGTGATAGTTTAGCACATTGGGACACATTTGTGTATAAAAAATTATGAAAAATACTTGACGAACACAAATGTGTACTATATAATACGAATTGCAAGGAACACAAATGTGTACTAAAATTAAAAAGGAAAGGAGAAATGAATATGGAGAATACGATGAAAATGTATATTACCGCAGATGAAGTTGCTGAATTACTCGGAGTATCCAGAGGGTATGCCTATAAAGTTATTCGAGGACTGAATGATGAGTTTAAAGCAAAGGGATTTCGAGTGATTTCGGGAAAAGTGCCAAGAAAGTTTTTTCAGGAAAAATTTTATGGAATGGTAGTTTAGAAGAAAGGGAATGATGATATGCCGGCAACGAGAGACGGAAAATTATGGCGCAGTCAGTTTTATTATAAGGATTGGCAGGGAATACGCCGAAAAAAGAACAAACGAGGTTTTAAAACAAAAGGAGAAGCGGATGAATGGGAAAGAAATTTTCTTCAGCAACAGCAGAAGAATCTGGATATTAGTTTTGAAAATTTCGTGGAAATTTATTTTGCAGATATGGAGAATCGCTTGAGAGAAAGCACAATTATCAATAAGCGATATGTGTTTGATCTGAAAGTAACTCCATATTTTAGGCACAAGAAAATGTGTGAAATTCAAACCTCAGATATCAGAGCATGGCAGAATGAGTTGATTAAAAAGGGATATGCCCCAACTTATTTGAAAAGCATTAACAATCAGTTGGCAGCTCTTTTTAACTATGCTGTACGTTATTATGATTTGCGAGATAATCCTTGCAGAAAAGCAGGAAGTATCGGAAAGAGCAAGGCTGATGAAATGGATTTTTTGGACAAAACAAGAGTTCAAAGAGTTTCTGCCATCTATGGAAAACAAGCCGGAAGCGAGAATGGCATTTCTGATTTTATATTGGACCGGTATGAGAATTGGAGAGCTGCTTGCTTTAACTTACGAAGATATAGATTTGGAAAAGCGTTGTATCAGGATTAACAAATCCTATCAGCGAATAAATGGTAAGGACATGATAACGCCGCCCAAGACGCCTAAAAGCAATCGAGAGATAACAATTCCCCTATTTTTGGCAGAAGAACTAAAGGAGTATTGCAGTATGCTGTATGGAATTACAGATAAAGAAAGAATGTTTCGATTTACAAAATCATTTATGGAACATGAAATGGTCAGGGGTATAAAAGCAACAGGTGTTAGACGTATCCGCCTGCATGATTTGAGGCATTCTCATGCATCTCTATTGGTAGAGATGGGATTTCAGCCATTGGCGATTGCAGAACGGTTGGGGCATGAAAAGATTGAGACTACCTTGAATACCTATTCACATTTGTATCCAAATAAACAAGCGGAATTGGCAGAAAAGTTGGAAATCGCCAACGGAGAGGAGTAGTTATGAGCGGAGTACACAAATATCCAACAATCAGTTTTCGTATTTCTCCAAGAGAGAGGGATGAAATCGAAGCAAAAATCAAAGCGAGCGGTATGCAGAAAAAAGATTATTTTGTCCGTTCCTGTATCTATAACAAAGTGTGCGTGGTCGGGAAAAAGGAAGTGATATATCAACTGGTTGAGGAATTACAACTTATGCAGTACAACATTGCAGAAATCCTAAAGCAATTTGAAGAGCAGGAAATTTTGTTATCAGACGAAGGGTTGGAGCAGATGAAAAATGACTGTCTGGATATGCTGAAAGCCATTATATGGATGTTAGACGGGGCGAAATATCTTTGGCAGGGAACAGAAAAAAGTCCCGACAGCGGCAACTGTTAGGACTTACGAAAAATCGGATAACCTTTGTTATCAAGATATTTACAAAATCAGTATAACAGAGGTTCTCCGCAGAAACAACAGAATTTTTGAATGGAGGACTTTATGGAAGAACAGAAAATTGAATTAAAAATTATCAATATGGCAGACATTCAATCGCAGGAAATTGAATGGTTATGGTATCCGTTTATCCCTTATGGGAAATTGACGATTATTCAAGGCGATCCCGGAGATGGAAAGACAACGCTTGTATTGAATCTTGCAGCCCAATTATCAAAAGGTGTCGGACTTGATGAAGATATGCCGATATCAGAGCCTATGAATATTATTTATCAGACTGCCGAGGATGGATTAGCAGATACAGTAAAGCCGAGACTTGAAGCGGCAGATGCTGATTGCGAGAAAATTATGGTCATTGACGAAAGCGAAAAATCTCTTTCTATGGTAGACGAACGTTTGGAACAGGCGATTATTCAAACCAATGCCCGCTTACTTATTTTAGACCCGATACAAGCCTATCTGGGTGGCGGAATGGATATGAACCGGGCAAATGAAGCAAGAGATATGACTAAGAAATTAGGACTTTTAGCAGAGAAGTATAAATGTGCAATTATCCTGATCGGTCACATGAATAAGGCTGCCGGAAACAAGGCGGCATATAGAGGAATGGGTTCGATTGATTTTTTCGCAGTAGCAAGAAGCGTTCTTTTAGTCGGTAGAATAGAGGGACAGGAAAATACACGTGCAGTTGTACAAATAAAAAATAACCTTGCTGCATTTGGACATTCAAAAGCGTTTGAACTGACAGAAGACGGGTTTCAGTGGTTAGGCAATTATGAAATTACGGCAGACGAATTGCTAGGAGGAGTAACCCCGAAAGCAAATAAAAAGGAGCGGGCAAAACAACTCATTTATGAACTGGCAGAAACAAATAATGTGGTGAAAAGTGAGGATATTGTTAATCTTGCCGAAGAAAAAGGAATTTCAAAACGAACATTGGAAAATGCAAAAAAAGAGTTGGGTATTAAAGGAAAACGAATCGGAGAATCGTGGTATTGGAAACTTGATGAAATTGTGAAATCGTAGATAAGAACGCAACAATGCAGTGTGTATAGAAATTGCAGAGACGTAAGTGCAAGGTTGCAAACACTAAAGACATTGCATTGTTGCGGAGTTGGAAAGGAGACCTTATGAAACAAATACAGATACCAGAGCAGCTATTTATGGAACTTGTAAAATTCCATTTGTTGGATATGGAAGAAAATTTACCAAGCATAAAACAAGGATTAGAAGCAAAGTTGGATTCTTTGGTGATGAGAGATTTATATTCAAAATACAAAACTGCGCCCACAGAGGAAGAACGGGAACAGGCGAGAAAAGAATATCTGGAAAGACGAGGAGTGCCGGAGAAATTTCGGTGGTAATGCTTCCTTGATGATAAAAACAGGAGCGTGGCACGCACCTGTAAATAACAGATAAGGCAGGAAAGGAGTGTTGCGGATGTTGAAGCAGCCGGAAAGAGAAAGTAGAAATGCGAATGCTTTATTTTATGAGATGGAGGGCAGACAGATACAAAAAATGAACAAGGTACTGGCAGACGTGGAACTGACAAAAGCAGAGGAAAAAACTCTGATATGGCTAGCCGGATGGGAAGAAAATACCGTAGATCATCTGCTGTCAGTCATAGAAAAAGCAGCCCGGATACGGGCAGATCAAAAGGGCGGATATGTCCATAAATATAAGCGTAAGTCCGAGAAGTAATCGGATTTTGTTAAACAAAACAAGCCCTCGGCGTTTGAGAGCGAAATACACCCATCGCACAAACTTCGTTTATGCGATGGGTGTATTTCGCCCTGCCGGGAGCCGCA
>OGNW01001929.1_pt1 | contig 9588 bp, 7 predicted proteins | sample 1573591 | NCBI WGS metagenome assembly OGNW01 (sample SAMEA2581894, study PRJEB24529) | metagenome | biome: Human gut stool | place: China | collected 2011
CATATTTTTTATGATTTCAAAAATAGGCTTACTATCGCCGTTGATCACAATCTTTGTTTCTACGCAAGGCATAATTCTGCTCCTTTTATAAATCTTCAATCACTTCAGCCGTACTGCTGACAGCTTCTCTAAAGATAGTCAAAACCTGATCAATAACATCTGTAGGCATGATCAGAGGCGGTTCAATACGAATAACTTTAGGATTATTTAGAGTATAAGCAATAATAACTCGTTTATCGATCATCAGCGACATCAGCATTCCACCGGCGCCTTCTTTTGTAAGCTCAATTCCGATCATCATTCCGCGGCCGCGGATCTCTGCGATGACCGAAGGATAATCTTTTTGAATTGATTCCAACCCTTTTTTAAAGTATGCCCCCGCCGCAGCACTGCGATCCAGCACATCATTTTTTTCAATGTAATTCAGCGCAGCATTGGCAGCAGCACACGCTAATTGATTACCGCCAAAAGTTGAAGTGTGTAAAAAAGGTCCTTCTATTAATCCAGCCCAGGCATCAGCCGTAGCGGTTATAGCTCCGATCGGCATCACCCCTCCACCTAACGCTTTAGCCGTAGCCATGATATCCGGAGTTATCTGCTCATGTTCAACCCCAAACCAGGTCCCGGTTCTGCCAATACCAGTCTGTACTTCGTCCGCAATCAGTAAAGTACCGTATTGGTCACATAACTCTCTTACTGCTTTAAAATAACCTTCCGGCGGAACGATGATGCCGCCTTCCCCTTGAATCGGCTCTAAAATAACGGCAGCTGTTTCTTCATCAATAGTTTCAGCAAGATCATCTATATCCCCATATTCTACATGTGTAAAATTATCCAGCAGCGGTTTAAACGGATCTCTAAACAAATCTCTGCCAGTAGCTGTCAACGAACCAAAAGTTTTTCCGTGAAACGCATTCCTTGCCGCAATAAACTTTTTCCTTTTTGTAGCCAGTCGCGCAACCTTCAGGCATCCCTCAACAGCTTCTGTACCGCTGTTAACGAAAAAACTGTATTGCAAAGCACCGGGAGTAATTAAAGCCAGTTTTTCAGCCAGGTCTGCCATAGGTCTGTTAAAAAGCACTTTACCGCTCATTGGCATTTTATGCAGTTCTGCTTCTACAGCAGCTACGACATCAGGATTGCGATGTCCTAACGCAAACATTCCGTAGCCGCCAAGACAATCAATGAATTGTTTGCCCTCGCTGTCAGTTATAGTCCACCCCTCTGCATATCTTTCAACGCTTGCCAATCCCATAAACCGAAATAATTTCGCCTGAGCAGGGTTAATATATTTTTCATATTTACTGATCGTTTCTTCGACATACATATGTATAATCCTCCGACTACTTCAATAAACTACTTACAGGAACTAATTGAATACCAGATGCATTTACCTCGTCGATAACTTTGCTCCACGCTGCGGCAGTATGCGGTCTGGCATGACAAATGGCAATAGCGCTTCCATTTCTGTCCGCCATTTCTACAGCCTGCCATATTTTAGCAATAATGTCATCTTCGTCGGAACTGTTGTCCAAAAATATATTGTTATGGGCAGTAGGAACACCCATACTGCGTGCGACCTGATCACCTATAGATTTGGAGTATGTACTGCTGTCTACAAAAAACAAGCCTTGTTGTTTTAAAACTTTCAATACAGCTTTCATCGTTGCTTCATTACTTGTTGCTTTAGAACCCTGATGATTATTGACACCTTCGATACCAGGTAAACTATCTACCGCTTTCCGAGTTAATTGCTGCACCTGTTCAGCAGTCATATCAGTCAAGATTGTAATCTTACCCTCAGACATAGCTGTTCTGTCCATAGGTTCCATAGGCAAATGCAGCATCGCAGTCTGACCGCCGCCTTTTATAACATGCAAAGCGTCACTGCTGAAATCTTTATAGGGAAGAATAGCGTAACTGAAAGGCGCATTCAAATTGACCAGCTTTCTCACCGGTGCCAGATCGTAACCACAATCGTCAATAATGACAGCCAATTTTCCATGATATTTCTGAGCAGTTTTTTTGTCATCTTTCTTCGTACTTTCGTCTTCTTTGATATCTTTATCTTCTTTAGTCAGATTTAAGTTATGATAAAAGTAAACCGTATCGGTGATAAAATTCATTTTACCAGTTCCTGCTTTAGCTGAAATAGCAATTTCCATACGTACAGCTTCCCAACCATTATAAGTAGCCTCACGCTGATTGAGAACAATCATTTTCGTACCGGAAATCTTTTCGCCAAGCCAGGCTGCCGCACCTTCTAATCCAGTACTTGGCGGAACTCCAATAGCCAGCTGCCGCTTATTCCAGACAACTTCTCCACCTGTTTCTTTCATACGTTCGTGCTGATCTTCACGACCATTATCAGTTAACTGCCAGTTATCCTTCGATAATAAAATATCATCGACTGCCCTATGCGCTTCTTTGGACTCTTCTCGCAAATCAACCGAAGAAGAACCAGTCAAGCCTTTATCAAGCACATCTTTTTCTCCGTCTCTGCTCGCCGCATAATAAATGCCTCCAGCAACAGCTATAGCTAATAATACTAAAATCAAAGTCAGTACAAAACCTCCTCCTGACCCTTTTTTTCTATTAGTCCTTCTTGCCATAGTAGCCTCCTCTATGCCCGCGGATGCGCTTTTTCATAAATATCGCGCAGGCGTTTATTTGTTAAATGCGTATATATCTGTGTCGTAGAAATATCCGAATGCCCTAAAAGCTCCTGGACAGACCGCAGATCAGCACCATTGTCAAGTAAATGTGTTGCAAAGGAATGCCTCAGCATATGTGGTGTAAGCTCCTTATTTAATCCTGCCTGATGCCCATAACCGCGAATGATTTGCCAAAACCTCTGCCTTGTCATTTCATTTCCGCTCATACTTAAAAATAAATTCTTTACATTAGGATTTTTAGTATGAAGCAGTTTGGGCCTTACCACATTTAGATATTTATCCAAATATTCAACTGCTATGCTGCCAATGGGTATTAACCGCTCTTTAGATCCTTTACCGAAAGCGATGATATACTTCATTTGCAGATTAACGCCGCTGACAGGCAAACCCAATAATTCAGAAACACGCATTCCCGTTGCATAAAGCACTTCCAGCATCGTTCTGTCACGATAGCCTTCATCCGTTCTCAAATCAGGCTGTTCCAAAAGCTTCAAAACCTCTTCCTGATTTAAAACTTTTGGCAGCTTGATACCTTTTGTTCCAGCTTCTACAACTTCCGCAGGATCAATCTCCAAATACCCTTCTGCTGTCATAAAACGATAAAAAGATTTTATAGCAGCAAGTTTTCTGGCAATCGTTGCTGCGGCTAAACCTTTATTTTTCAAACCTGTCATATAGCGAATAACCTGCTCACGCGATACAGTTGCCAAGGCGTCATTATCCTTTAATCCTAAAGCTTCTTTAAACAAACGCAAATCACGCTCATAAGCTAATCTTGTATTTGACGCTAAGCCTAATTCAACTGTCAGATATTCAAAAAACAAATTTAATTTATCGTTCATATTTCATCCTCAAAAAAGAAAAACAACGCTCAAGCGCTGTTTTTCAAAACATTATTGTTCGCGCTTTTCTGGCTGCATAATTGTAATATTAGCAGCCAGCGAAATAGTCGATATAGCGTGCTTATAAACAAGCTGTTGTTTGCCTTCATTTTCAATAATAACAGTAAAGTTATCAAAACCTCTTACCAGACCTCTGATTTGGAAACCATTAATCAGGTAAATAATGACGCCAAGGTTTTCCTTACGCACATGATTTAAAAAACTGTCCTGTAAATTCATTGCTGGCTTTGATCCACTATTATTCATAGCTTTCCCCTCCAAAATAATTTCTATCTATTGTTATAATTTTACCGCAGTTTAAACTTTTCCACAAGCGTTTGCTGCATCTCGTCAATAATCTTTTCATACACAGGCTCTTTTTCCAAATCAAACCATTTAATATACGGCATCTGACGATACCAGGTAAATTGGCGTTTAGCAAAATTACGTGTCGCCTGTTTCAATTTCTCAACTGCTGCCAATTTATCCATCTGGCCTTGTAGATACCAGACTATTTGTCTGTAACCAATGCTGCGCATCGACTGAGCATCCAATGATAGCCCACTGTCGAGTAAAGATTTAGTTTCCTCTACCAGACCCTCTGCCATCATTTTATCAACTCTGACATTGATCCGCGCATATAAACTTTCTCGTTCCATTCGCAGACCAAAAACAACAGTTTCATAAGGCCATTCCTCCGACTTCCTATGAGCTATTTTTTCACCACTCTGTGCTGCTTCAATAGCTCTGATAATTCTTCTGCGATCATTTATATGTAATCTTGAAGCGGTCTCCAGGTCAAGTTCCTGCAGTTTTTCATACAAGGCGCTGTTGCCGTGTTCTTCAGCAAATGCTTCCAATTCACTGCGTAGTTCACTGCATTCTTCAACAGTATTAAATTCATAATTTTCAAGCAGGGCCTTGATATAAAGACCGGTACCGCCAACAATTACAGGTAATTTACCACGACTATTGATATCAGCAATTATTTTTTCCGCTTTTTCTTTAAAATCAACAACGCTGAAAGCAGCATCCGGCGGCAAAATATCGATTAAATGATGCGGTACTGCCGCCAGTTCTTCAGCAGAAGGTTTAGCTGTACCAATATCCATTCTTTGATATACAAGCATGGAATCACCGGAAATTATCTCGCCATTCAGACGTTTGGCTAAGGCTATCCCGCAATGGCTTTTGCCTGTTGCAGTAGGACCTAAAATGACTGCAACTCTCGGTTTCATGCCGTTACCTCCTTCGGATACCATATTTTACACGGCTATAACGGCCGCCCAGAATTTCCGTACACCCTAAAGCTTCCAATAATTTTTGTCCGCGTTCTTTAACCACTACACAAGGAGCTACCCTAAGTGCCGCCTTAACAGTCGCTTCTGTTAACGGTTTCTCACAGGAAATAGGCCTCAATGGCTCCATATTTGAAGAAGCATTTATCGGTATTCGAAACATTGGGTCAAAATAAACAACATCAAAGCTGTCGGCTGGCAAAGTGTACAAATACTCATCTGCTTCCGCATATACCGTTTCTATTCTGCGCATGGCGTTGTTTAAATCAACATCTTCAGCCTGATAATTCTGCAGACCTTCGCTGACCACAAAATGTAACAACGGCGAAGCCTCAACAGCACAAACAGTTCCTGTCCAGCCTGTAATAAAACTGGCAACAACAGCATCACTTGCCAGCCCCATCGTACAATCCAGTACTCTCATTCCCGGTTTAAGAGCCAATGCAGCACTAAAGTGATCGGACTCGTGCTTTTTTAAACGCTGTACACGCAAAACGGCCATACTTGGATGAAAAAAGAAAGTTCCAGAAGCAGTATATACCTGCGGGCCTTTATTTGTTGCTACTAAAAGTGCTTCTACCCGTTCTTGATCTAGTAAAAACCCCAAAGACCCACTACTGCCACGTTCCACATATTTTACACCAAATTTTGCTGCCCATGTTTGCGCAAGTTTTTCTAAGGCAACATTTTCACTGCGTCCAACTGTTACTGCAAATTTAAACGTTTTCTGCATGTTTAAGTTCGCTTAAACATCTTGTATAACTCGGCCGAATTTATTTCAACCATACACGGTCTGCCGTGAGGACAAGTAAAAGGATGCTCTGTATTGCAAAGATCAATAATCAGTTGTCGCATTTGGCGCATATTCAGCACCTCACCGGCTTTAATTGCTGCTTTGCAAGCAGTCATATGTAAAATATTCTGACGCAAATCACTTGGATTAATCGTTCTTAATTCACTCAGCATTTGAGTAATTTCACGCACAAAGTCCTCGGCATCATCAGCCTTAATATCTGAAGGCAAGCTTGAAACGCGCAGCATAGATTCGCCTGCAGCCTCAATATCGACACCCAAACGCAGAAATTCTTCCCGATGTTCCTCTATCAAATTTACATCCTGGGCAGTAACATCGATATATAAAGGAATCAACATCTGCTGGGCCGGAATATCATTATGGGACGCAACAAGCTTATCGTATAAAATGCGCTCATGCGCGGCATGCTGGTCAACCAAAAACAAAGAATCATCAGATTGGGCAACAATAAAAGTTCTGTCAATCTGTCCCAATGGCCAAATCGTATCAACACCACTATCGGTATCAGTGAAGTCGATAATATTAGAAGCAATGTTATCTTGCTTGTCAAAAACATCACGAGTTTCACTGATCGTATAAACAGGCTCCGTTTTTGGAGGCCTGTATGTGTATTCAGGTTCTTTCCAAACGCTTTGCTGTTGTGACTTGTAAGCCGAGTAAACCTCAGCCTTTGCTGTACTGATATTTGTCTCAGTTGTTTTTAAGGCTGGCAACTCTATCTCAGGCACTTTAGTTTCAGCGGCTGGTGTTTCAACAACTATCGATGGTTCTGTTGCTGCCACAACTGCTTCAGCAGACTTGAATACCTGCAGTTCAGAATCATCCAATAATGTCAGGTCCTGAGGTTTAGCGCTCATAGGTCTTGTCAGTGCATCAGTCAAAGCTTTATACATCGCTTTATAAACAGTACTGTCATCGCTGAACTTAATTTCACTCTTCTGAGGATGTACGTTAACATCAATACTTTCAGTATCGACGGTAATATTCAAAATAGCAAAAGGGAAACCGCTTTTCGGAATCTGAGACTGATAGGCATGATCAATCGCCTTGGCGATCATTCTGTTAGTAATGATACGTCCGTTTACCAGCAACGTCTGCCATTGACGCGTGCCTTTTAGTAAAGTAGGTTTACCAATAAAACCTCTTACCTTAACTTCGCTGTCAGCAAAATCAACGGTCAAAAGCTCCTCACTAACATTTTTACCATATAGTGCCTTAACAGTATCAACTAAATCTCCGTTACCCGGCGTACTCAAAACCTCTTTATCATTGCTGACAAGCTTAAACCGCACATCAGGGCGTGATAAAGCCAATTTTGTTATCAATTCACTGATATAACGGCTTTCAGTCTGTACAGTACGTAAAAATTTACGCCTGGCCGGAACATTAAAAAATAAATTTTCAACAATGATCGTCGTACCCGTGTGCCCACCAGTAGCAATACATTCTGCCTGATCGCCGCCTTCAATTTTTATTGAAGTAGCAAACTCCTCGGTAACAGGACGTGTCAGCAGCTGGAAGTTACTAACAGAAGCAATACTCGGCAACGCTTCACCGCGAAATCCTAAAGTGTTCAAATGCAGCAGGTCTTCAGCAACTCTGATTTTGCTTGTAGCGTGCCTTAAAACTGCTAATTTTGCATTTTCTTCCGACATACCGCTGCCATTATCGACAACACGAATATATTCTGTACCACCGCCAAAAATAGTGACCTCGATGTTATCTGCACCTGCATCCAAAGAGTTTTCTACAAGCTCCTTTACTACAGAAGCAGGTTTTTCAACAACTTCACCGGCAGCGATCTGATTCGCTGTATTTTGATCTAATAACTGCACTTTTTGTTCGTTCATAATTCACCGCCTTCCCTTTTTGCTTCATCCTGCAATTTATACAAAGCATTCAAGGCTTCGATTGGCGTCATCGCCATAACATCCATTTTTAAAATCTGCTGCTGCAGACTGCTGGCAAACAATGATCCCATAGGTGCTGTTTCTTTTTCTTCCCTGGGTGTTATCTGAACGCTGCAGGCAGTTTCACAATTATCATATTCTTCCAGAATATCCTGGGCCCTGTCAATGACCTTTTTAGGCAGTCCTGCCAGCCTTGCCACATGTACGCCATAACTGCGGTCAGTACCGCCGGGCACGATTCTGCGCAAAAAGACAATATCATTACCACGTTCTTTAACTGCCACAGAATAGTTTTTTACTCCGTTCATCACGTCTTCCAACGCGATCAACTGATGATAATGTGTAGCAAATAATGTTTTTGCTTTTATTTTCTCATGAATAAACTCCATGACAGCACGTGCAATACTCATACCGTCAAAAGTACTTGTACCACGTCCAACCTCATCCAAAATAATCAAACTGTCTTTAGTTGCGTATCTGAGAATCTGTGCAACTTCATTCATTTCTACCATGAATGTACTTTGACCAGTCGCCAAATCGTCACTGGCACCGACACGGGTAAAAATCTTATCTACCGGGCAAATAGTTGCCTGACGTGCGGGAATAAAGCTGCCCATCTGTGTCATCAAGACCAGCAGAGCAACTTGGCGCATATAGGTCGATTTACCTGCCATATTCGGTCCTGTAATAATGGACACACGATTCTTTTTATCATCCAGATAGGTGTCGTTTGCAATAAACATATCATTTGGAATCATCTTCTCCACAACCGGATGACGTCCGTTTTTTATGTCGATGACGCCCTTTTCGTTAATCTTCGGACGCACATAGTTGTTGCGTTCTGCGACGAGTGCCAATGATGCAAACACATCGATCTGCGCGATTGCCTTCGCTGTCTTTTGAATTCGAACGACCTCATCTGCAATCGTGTCTCGAACATTGCAATACAGTTCATATTCCAACGCATACAGCTTATCTTCTGCGCCTAAAATAGTATCTTCCAATTCTTTCAATCTCGGAATGATATAACGCTCTGCATTGGCGAGTGTCTGTTTTCTTGTATAGTAATCCGGGACAAGTTCCTTGTAGGAATTCGTCACCTCTAAATAATAGCCAAATACTTTATTGTACTTGATTTTTAAATTTTTGATGCCTGTCTTTTCCCGCTCTTCTGCTTCCAGCTCAGCAAGCCAGGTCTTTCCTTCCGTCTTTGCATTGCGAAGCTTATCTACATCCGGGTGATAGCCTTCTTTGATAATACCGCCCTCTTTCATTGCAAGCGGCGGTTCCTCGCAGATTGCATGCTGAATTAACTGGCACAACTCTTCAAGTGTATCCAGCTCTTCATATAATTCTTGCAAAAGTGGAGTCTTCATATCTCCCAAAATATATTTGATATGCGGAAGCATCTCCAAAGAACTTTTAAATGCAATCAAATCTCTTGGATTTGCTGACTGGTAACTGATCTTGCTGATCAGACGTTCCAGGTCATATACCGGTGTTAAATATTCCCGGATCTCTTCTCTGGAAATCGCATCATCTTTTAGCTCACCTACTGCATCTAGTCGCTTTATGACCTCTTCTCTATGAATAAGTGGTTGCTCCACAAAACTTCTAAGTGTTCTGGCTCCCATTGCAGTCTTCGTCTTATCAAGCACCCATAACAAAGATCCTCTTTTTTGCTTTTCGCGCAAAGTCTCACACAGCTCCAGATTTCGTCTGGAGGAGCTGTCAAGGAGCATGTATTTTCCGGTTGTGTAGCTGATGATGCCTGTCAGATGTGCAAGTGAAGTCTTCTGCGTCTCATACAGATATTGAAGCAGTGCACCGGCAGCGATCAAACCACAGTTATAATCTGTCAGTCCAAGTCCTTCCAACGAAGATACTTTAAAGTGGTCTTTTAATACTTTTGTACACATCCCATCATCAAAATACCATGCATCTAATGAATAAATCGTGATTCCAAGCCGATTTTTCAGATCCTCAAGATCTAGTCCGCTCATATAAAGT
>OGNW01001931.1_pt1 | contig 9583 bp, 7 predicted proteins | sample 1573591 | NCBI WGS metagenome assembly OGNW01 (sample SAMEA2581894, study PRJEB24529) | metagenome | biome: Human gut stool | place: China | collected 2011
TGGCTGAGAAAATGAATTGTACCCAGCAGTATGTTTCTAAAGTGTTGAAAGGTCGTGAAAATTTGTCGTTGGAAACCTTATGCAAAATAGAAAATGCATTAGACATCAAGATATTGCAAGCTAGAATAAATAAGTAGTAACACCATAGCAGGACAAGAATATGTCAACACAAAGCGAAGCGGCGTTGGAAGCCGGACTGATAGCCACACTCCGACAAATGGACTATGAGTATGTCCAGATTGTCGAGGAAGATAATCTTTATGTTAATTTCAAACGTCAGTTGGAGATTCATAACAAGAAACAACTGGCGGAAGTTGGTCGTACTTCATTTACGGATGAAGAGTTTGAGAAGATATTAATTTATCTTGAAGGTGGAACTCGCTTTGAAAAGGCCAAGAAACTTCGTGACCTCTATCCGCTTGATATGGTAAATGGACAACGGATTTGGGTGGAATTTCTCAATCGTACCCAATGGTGTCAGAATGAGTTTCAGGTCTCGAATCAGATTACTGTTGAAGGACGGAAAAAATGCCGCTATGATGTGACTATACTTATCAATGGTTTACCATTGGTTCAGATAGAGTTAAAGCGCAGGGGAGTAGAACTCAAACAGGCATATAATCAGATACAACGCTATCATAAGACTTCGTTCCACGGATTGTTCGACTATATTCAATTGTTTGTTATATCAAATGGTGTCAATACCCGCTATTTTGCCAACAATCCTAATAGCGGTTATAAGTTTACATTCAATTGGACGGATGCAGCCAATCATCCGTTTAATGAATTGGATAAGTTTGCCGTATTCTTCTTGGAAAAATGTACGCTTGGCAAAATAATAGGGAAATATATCGTGCTGCACGAGGGCGACAAATGTTTGATGGTGCTTCGTCCTTATCAGTTCTATGCCGTAGAGAAAATTCTAGATCGTGTGCAGAACTCCAACGATAACGGCTATATATGGCATACAACAGGAGCCGGAAAGACATTGACTTCGTTCAAGGCTGCCCAACTTGTGTCAGAGTTGGATGATGTGGATAAGGTTATGTTTGTTGTTGACCGACATGACCTTGATACTCAGACTCAATCGGAATATGAAGCGTTTGAGCCGGGAGCTGTGGATAGTACTGATAATACGGATGAACTTGTGAAGCGACTTCAAAGCAATTCTAAGATTATCATCACTACCATTCAGAAACTCAATGCCGCAGTCAGCAAGACGTGGTATAGCAACAAGATTGAAACTATTCGCCACTCACGTATCGTGATGATATTTGATGAGTGTCATCGTAGCCACTTTGGGGATAGTCATAAGAAGATTATGAAGTTCTTTGACAATGCTCAAATCTTTGGCTTCACGGGAACACCTATTTTTACTGAAAATGCGGTAGATGGGCATACCACTAAGGAGATATTCGGAAATTGTCTTCATAAATATCTTATTAAGGATGCCATAGCCGATGAAAACGTGCTTGGATTCCTTGTGGAGTATTATCACGGCAACGAAGTTGTTGACAACGACAATCAAGCTCGTATGGAGGAAATCGCCAAGTTTATCCTTAACAATTTCAACAAATCCACATTCGACGGAGAGTTTGATGCCTTGTTTGCTGTGCAATCCGTGTCGATGCTCATACGATATTACAAGATATTCAAATCGTTGAATCCGAAAATCCGTATAGGTGCTGTGTTTACTTACGCTGCCAACAATAGTCTGGATGATGAACAGACCGGCATGGGTACAGGGCAGTATGCAAAAGAGGGTGTGGGTGAGGCTGATGAACTGCAAACAATTATGGACGATTATAACAATATGTTCGGCACTGCTTTTACTACAGAAAACTTCCGTGCCTACTATGATGACATCAATCTGCGCATGAAAAAGAAGAAAGCGGATATGAAACCGCTTGACCTTTGTCTTGTCGTGGGTATGTTCCTTACCGGTTTCGACAGTAAAAAACTGAATACGCTCTATGTAGATAAGAATATGGAATATCACGGTTTGCTGCAAGCATTCAGTCGTACCAACCGAGTATTGAACGAGAAGAAACGTTTCGGTAAAATCGTTTGCTTCCGTGACTTGAAAAATAATGTTGATACGTCTATTAAATTGTTCAGCAACTCTGATAATTCTGAAGATATAGTACGTCCACCGTTTGAGGATGTAAAAAAGGAATATAAATGCTTGGCAACAGAGTTCCTGAAAAAATATCCTACACCCAGCAGTATAGATTTTCTGCAAAGCGAAAATGACAAGAAAAATTTTGTTCTGGCATTTCGTGATATTATCCGTAAACATGCGGAAATCCAGATATACGAAGATTATAGCGAGGATGCGGAAGATCTTGGTATGACTGAGCAGCAATTCAACGACTATAAGAGTAAGTATCTTGACATTACAGTCGGGTTTATAGAACCGCCTGTAATTCCATCTGTAGTTGCAGAAGACCCTGTTCCGTATGGGAACAGTCAGGGATTAGAGGATATAGATTTCTGTCTTGAACTTCTACATAGCGACATTATCAATGTGGCTTACATTCTTGAACTCATTGCAGAACTTGACCCATATAGCAATGATTATTCAGAGAAAAGGCAACATATCATTGACACAATGATTAAGGATGCCGGGATGCGAGGCAAAGCCAAACTCATTGATGGCTTTATTCGGAAAAATGTTGATGAAGATAAGGAAAACTTCATGAGCGGACGTAGTAAGGCTGATGGTACAAGTGAATTGGAAGAGCGTTTGAATCAATATATTGTATCTGAACGCAATAAGGCTGTAAAAGATTTGTCGGATGATGAACAAATTCCTACCGAGGTGCTGAATCTATACATAAAGGAGTATGACTATTTGCAAAAGGAACAGCCGGAAATCATACAAAAGGCATTGAAAGAAAAACATCTTGGTCTTATAAAAACAAGAAAGGCGTTGACGAGAATCATGGAGAGATTGCGTAATATAATAAGAACATTTAATTGGGAGTAAATACGTATATGGTAAAAACAAATGAACCCGGATATGTGTATATCTTGACTAATCCAAGTTTTCGTGAGGATTGGGTTAAGATTGGCAAAAGCGCACGCCCTGTTGATATACGTTCCAAGGAACTTGACAATACGGCAGTTCCGTTGCCTTTTGAGATACATGCAACCATTAAAACGGTTAAATATAATGAGGTGGAAAAACTCGTGCATAAGATAATCGACAATTTGACTGATTTTCGTATTCGTCAGAACAGAGAATTTTTTAATGTCGCTCCGCAAAAAGCATTGGAAATTTTTAAAGAAATAGCACAAACTATAGATGATGCCGTAATAACAGAATATGAGAATAATCAACCTTTGCGTAGCGATAACTTTATATCTCAATCTGTTCAAAATGAATTGCCAAGAAAATGTACTAATAGCAGAAAAGACTATACAAAATATTCACTTAATGGAGTTGGTTCTTATGGGAAAGGTAGATTAGCATTAGAAGTAGTTCGACTTTTTATCGAGTCTACCTCTGTTGATTATAAAGAGCTAATTAATTTGTTGCCTAAACACTTAGTTAAAACCGTTGAAGAAGTCGGAAATTGGAAACTTAAAACGTCAGATACGCATAAAAGATGGTTTGAAAAAGATATTCTTATGTCTAATGATGGTGTCAGGTTTGTTGTATCATCACAGCATGGTAAGAATAATATAGGTCGTATTTTAGAGTTTGCGAATAAATTTGGTTTTGTAATTAAAGAATTATAATAAATATGAGCGAAGAACTGCAACAGAAACTCCGTGACCAGCTTTGGGAGGTCGCAAATCGTTTGCGTGGCAATATGTCGGCAAGCGACTTTATGTATTTCACATTGGGTTTTATTTTCTATAAATACTTATCTGAGAAAATAGAAAAGTATGCCAACAATGCCTTGGTGGATGATGAAATAACCTTTAAGGAATTGTGGGAAATGGATGATACCGATGTAGTCGAGTTACAAGAGGAAGTAAAGAATCAATGCTTGGAAAATATAGGTTACTTCATTGAACCGAAATTCTTGTTTTCGTCCGTAATAGAGGCCATCAAGCGGAAAGAGAACATTTTACCTATACTTGAACGTTCATTGAAGCGTATCGAAGACAGCACTCTTGGACAGGACAGCGAAGAGGATTTCGGAGGATTGTTTTCAGATATAGACTTGGCTTCACCTAAATTGGGTAAAACAGCCAATGATAAAAATACACTCGTCAGCAATGTGCTTCTTGCATTGGACGATATAGACTTTAGCGTAGAGGCATCACAGGAAATTGACATCTTGGGTGATGCTTACGAATATATGATTTCGCAGTTTGCGGCAGGAGCCGGGAAAAAAGCCGGGGAATTCTATACTCCGCAGGAAGTTAGCCGTATTTTGGCAGAGATTGTTTCCATTGGACACCAGCGTTTGCGCAATGTATATGACCCTACTTGTGGTAGTGGCTCATTGCTTCTTCGTGCTGCAAGTATTGGAAATGCGGTTGATATTTACGGACAGGAAAAGAATCCGACGACCTACAACCTCGCCAGAATGAATATGTTGCTTCACGGTATCAGATTCAGCAATTTCAAGATTGAAAACGGCGATACGCTTGAATGGGATGTCTTTGGCGACACTCAGTTTGATGCGGTAGTCGCAAATCCTCCATTCTCTGCCGAATGGAGTGCTGCCGACAAATTTAATACCGATGACCGTTTCAGCAAAGCAGGGCGACTTGCGCCAAAGAAGACAGCAGATTATGCTTTTATCCTACACATGATTTATCACTTGAACGAAGGTGGTACGATGGCTTGTGTCGCTCCACACGGTGTTTTGTTCCGTGGTAATGCAGAAGGGGTAATACGCCGTTTCCTGATAGAGAAGAAAAACTATATCGATGCCATTATCGGTTTGCCGGCTAATATATTCTATGGTACAAGTATTCCGACCTGTATTCTTGTGATGAAGAAATGCCGTAAGGAAGATGATAATATTCTGTTCATAGATGCGAGCAAGGAGTTTGAGAAAGTCAAGACACAAAACAAACTGCGTAAAGAGCATATTGACAAGATTGTTGATACCTATCGCGAGCGAAAAGAAATAGAAAAGTACAGCCATCTTGCCACTTTACAGGAGGTTGCCGATAACGACTATAATCTGAATATTCCTCGTTATGTCGATACTTTTGAAGAGGAAGAACCTATTGACATTAAAGCTGTAATGGCAGAAATCAAGGAGTTGGAAGCCAAACGTGCCGAACTAGATAAGGAGATTGAAGTATATCTTAAAGAATTGGGACTGGTTGAATAATAGTGTTATGGCAGAGATAGATAACATCCCGGAAATGCGTCCTTCATTCGACAATATCCGCCGTCACGATGAGAGCGAAAATGAATATTGGAGTTCACGTGACCTATGCGCTGCTATGGGTTATTCGGCTTATTGGAAATTCCAAAAAGTCATAGACAAAGCAATCAAAGTCGCAGGCATAAAAGGAATGAATATTGATGAGCATTTCAACCAAGCGGTTGATATGGTGAAGATAGGCAGTGGCTCGTTCCGTAAAGTCAGTATCTTCCGCTTGTCACGTATGGCGTGTATGATTATTGCTGAAAATGCTGATGCAAAAAAAGTATTGGTACAACAGGCAAGAGATTACTTTTCTCAAACCATATCTACTAACGAATTGGTGCTTAACTCATATAGTTCCAATCTGTTACTGTATAAAACCGCACAAGGAGAAGTTCGAGTAGAGGTAATATTCAATAGTGAAACATTCTGGATGTCGCAAAAGCGCATGGCGGACTTGTTTGGGGTGGATGTACGAACCATCAACTATCATCTTGGACAGATTTATGAATCCAGTGAACTTACCAAAGAGGCAACTATCCGAAAAATTGGGATAGTTCAATCCGAGGGAGAACGAGACGTGGAGCGTACACCGTTGTTCTATAATTTGGATGCTATCATAGCGGTAGGTTATCGTGTCAATAGCTATCAAGCCACTCAGTTTCGTATTTGGGCTACGTCTGTTTTGAAGGAATTTGTCATTAAAGGGTATGCTCTTGATGATGAAAGACTAAAACAGGGAAAGCATTTTGGCAAAGATTATTTTGATGATTTGCTGGAGCGTATTCGTGAGATACGCACATCGGAACGCAGATACTACCAGAAGATAACAGACATCTATGCGGAATGCAGTGCTGATTACGACCCGAAATCGGATTGTACTAAATTGTTCTTCAAAATGGTGCAAAATATGATGCATTTGGCTGTGACTAATCGTACCGCTGCTGAAATAGTGTATGAACGTGCCGACTCTGAAATGCCCCATATGGGATTGACCACTTGGAAGAAAGCTCCCGATGGTAGAGTTCAGAAGTCCGATACGATTGTGGCAAAGAACTATTTGTCAGACAAAGAGATTTCCGAACTTAACGGCGTAACTAACGCATTCCTTGAATTTGCAGAGCTTCGTGCCCAACGTCACATTATAACAACGATGGAAGATTGGAAGCAACGTCTTGAACAGTTTCTTGGCACTATGGATTATAAGGCACAAGATACTGCCGGTAAAGTTTCACAAGAAGCAGCACGAGAGAAGGCGTATGGCGAGTACGAGAAATATAAAGTGATTCAAGACCGTTCTTTTATCTCTGATTTCGACCGGTTTAATAATGGCGACAAATTGTTGCCGTTTGATATTAACCCTGATAAAGAATAATGATTATGGCAAATAATAACGAAAATAAAATCCTCAATGTTCCCCATTTGAGATTTCCGGAGTTTAGTGGAGAGTGGGAAGAGCATACGCTTTCTGAATATTTGGAGTTCAAGAATGGTCTTAATCCAGACGCTAAACGTATTGGAAGTGGACTACCATTCATTTCGGTGATGGATATTCTTTCAGAAGGAGTTATCAATTATGACAATATTCGTGGCAAGGTCAATGCTACTGAAAAAGAAATAGAATGTTTCGGAGTGAAAGACGGAGATTTGCTATTCCAACGTAGCTCAGAAACATTGGAGGATGTTGGACGAGCTAATGTGTACATGGATAATCGTACCGCCATTTATGGAGGCTTTGTTATTCGTGGTCGTAAAATCGGCAATTATGATCCTTTGTTCTTTAAGTATTTGCTTGCTACGCCATTAGCGCGCAAAAGAACTTGCAGAATGGGAGCAGGAGCACAACATTTCAATATTGGGCAGGAAGGATTATCCAAAATATCATTATATTTTCCATCAATTGAGGAACAGAGAAAAATAGCTGAATTTCTATCTCTCATTGACGAACGAATAGCAACCCAAAACAAAATCATTGAGGATTTGAAAAAGCTAAAGTCTGCGATTAGTAAACATTTGTTTGCACGAAAAGATTTGTTAGAAACTACTATATGCTTGTCGAATATTGCGACATTGAAAAATGGTTACGCATTCCAGAGTGGCAAGTATAATGCACTGGGCAAATGGAAAATCCTCACAATAACAAATGTGCCTGGCGAGCGATATATAAACGATGAAGATTGCAATTGCATAATCAACTTGCCGAACGATATACAAGACCACCAAGTATTAAAAGAAGGAGATATTTTAATATCTCTTACGGGTAATGTTGGGCGTGTTTCTCTTTGTAAGAATGGAGACTATTTACTCAACCAACGAGTTGGTTTGTTGCAACTTTCAAAAAATGTAAATCGAGAGTTCCTATATCAAATTCTATCTTCTCAAAGATTTGAGAATAGTATGATAGCTTGTGGTCAAGGTGCTGCCCAAATGAATATTGGTAAAGGGGATGTAGAAAGCTATGTGTTACCGTATTCCTCAAATGGTAATAACATTCTTTGGGTCGCAAAAATACTACACTCATACGATGAGCGCATCATTAATGAGCTACGAAGACTAACCTTGTTAACCATGCAGAAGCAATATCTCCTTACCCAGATGTTCATATAAACATCTGGGACAAAAGATAGTTCTTTTGCTTATTGAATAGTTTAAGTACTGATAACTCATTGTCGATTTTTACATCAATGCCTTGCAGTGTTGACGCAATTTCCATATTGCGACTATGTCCATAAATTGGAATCATTATTCCGCGAATAATATCAGCGTTGATATTGCTTTGTGTTCCAGTTTCAAGATACTTGTGGATGTAGCGATACTTAAAGTATGACAAGTAGTAGTACAGATAATCCAATAAACCTTTGTCTTTTAGTTGCATTGCAAACATTGCCTGGCTTGTTGTAGTAGGTATTTCATTTATAGTTACCAAGCCAACTGATGCGTACATTGACATTATTAAACTATACTTTGGAACTACCCATGCCGAAGAGTTTTCTAATCCACTTTGGCTCAAATGATTTTCTGTATATCGGACATACTTACCTTGTTTTGTTATATCGTTAATACTCAAGAATGGTATTTCTCCATTATAGTATTCTTTATTTGTGGAAGTCGGAGTACCACCAGCCTTGCCTTTTGAGAATAAAGTATCTAATCTACACCATCCATTAGGCTCTTGAGCAAATACCTGTTTACTAATCGCAGACCTATAACACAAACAATCCTTAATTAAGGGACTAAACAATACGCTGCAATATGATACTGGAGGAAAATCTGTTTGTCTCGGAGATATTTTGTTGGAACGGTCGGAACGCTCACAAACGAATAATCAACATGAGGTACTGAGTTCCACTGTTAAGGGTATATTCTCTCAACGAGAGTATTTTTCAAAAGACATCGCAAGTGAAAACAATGTGGGTTATAAAATCATTCGGCTTCATGATGTTGTTTTAAGTCCTCAAAATTTATGGATGGGGAATATCAATTACAATGATAGATTTGAAATTGGGATAGTTTCTCCTTCTTACAAAGTATTTTCAATAGCAGATGGTTACGACAATCAGTTTGTGGCTGCAATGTTAAAGACTCATCGTGCCTTATACAGCTATATGATGGTATCAGAGCAAGGCGCAAGTATCGTTAGACGCAATTTAAATATGGAGGCTTTCTCGCAGCTTGTATTCAAAATACCTTCTCTTGATAAACAAAGAGAAATAGGCTATGCAATATCATTATTGAAGTCCCAATTAAAAACAGCGAATAAGATTATTAAAGCTTATACATCACAAAAGCAGTATCTGCTCCGTCAAATGTTTATATAAACATCTGGCGGAGTAAGTATTGCTTCAACCTATTATAAGAACCATTCAATGCAATTTGGCTTGATAATTTTCTTTCTAAAGATTGCATTAATTTTGCTATATGGCATTGAATGCTCTTGTTGGGAATTGGTAACCTTAAATCACTGAGAGTCGATAGTACTATATAAGGAGTGTTGCTTGAACTCTTTTCTATTGCAATTCTTTTGGGCAGCAATACTTTCAACGCCCATTTAATGTACTGGATATTTTCGGAGAATATATCTAACACATAAGTTCTTTGATAAGCATTAAACTTTCCGTGATAATAATTGATATATCCTAAATTAGCGCCATTACCAGAGATTAGTAAAGCTTCTGTATCAAAAGCAAAGCTATCAATTTTGAATGGTTGTTCTGCACAAGTAAAAAATGGATAAATCCCAT
>OGNW01001938.1_pt1 | contig 9551 bp, 8 predicted proteins | sample 1573591 | NCBI WGS metagenome assembly OGNW01 (sample SAMEA2581894, study PRJEB24529) | metagenome | biome: Human gut stool | place: China | collected 2011
CCTCTGCTCCACCACCCTCTCGGTGGACGAGCTGCTGGCCATGGGCGGCGAGGACACCCCTGTGGCCCTTGCCCACAGCATGGGCACCGCCCGGCTCACCGTAGGCGGCGAAGACCACAGCGAACTGCTGAAATAACACTTTCCCCTCGGGGGCTGCTGCACCTTTTTGTGCCGCAGCCCCTTTTGTGTTCTGCCCCGGGGCTGCGGGGCGGGGATGTTTCGTCACAATCCACAAAAATCCCACCAAATTTTCTCTCGCAGTGTTTTTCTTTTCCTTGCAAATCCTCTCCGGAAGCACTATAATGGATACAACGATGTGCGTTATGTGGGGTCTGGCTGCCCTGCTGAGCACCAAACGCCCCGTCTCAAGAATGGTATAGGAGAGGCGGCGGCTCAAACGCCCGAGAAGAGCAACAGGAGGACCGTTATGGAACATTTCAACCCCATTCTGGGCTACGAGACCACCGGACCGAAATTCATCACCTGCGGCGAGATCATGCTGCGCCTGACCCCGCCGAACTACGAAAAGCTCCGCATGGCCACCAACTTTGAGGCCAGCTACGGCGGCAGCGAGGCCAACATCGCCCTCGCACTGGCAAACCTGGGCGTGGACAGCACCTTCTTCAGCGTCGTGCCGAACAACAGCCTCGGCAAAAGCGCCGTGCGCTGGCTGCGCTCCAACGACGTCCACTGCACCCCCATGATCCTCACCGAGCCGGATGAGACGCCCTCCAACCGTCTGGGTACATACTACCTCGAGACCGGCTACGGCATCCGCCCCTCCAAGGTCATCTATGACCGCAAGCACAGCGCCATCACCGAGTACGATTTCTCTCAGGTCGATCTGGACGAGCTGCTGGAGGGCTTCGACTGGCTGCACCTGAGCGGCATTACCCCGGCTCTGGCCCCCAACTGCCGCGGCCTCATCATCGATATGCTCAAGGAGGCCAAGAAGAAGGGCCTGACCGTCAGCTTCGACGGCAACTTCCGCTCCACCCTCTGGACCTGGGACGAGGCCCGCGACTTCTGCACCGAGTGCCTGCCCTATGTGGACGTGCTGCTGGGCATCGAGCCCTACCACCTGTGGAAGGACGAGAGCGACCACTCCAAGGGCGACTGGAAGGACGGCGTGCCTCTGCAGCCCAGCTATGAAGAGCAGGACGAAATTTTCCAGCACTTCATCGAGCGCTACCCCAGCCTGAAGTGCATCGCCCGCCACGTCCGCTATGCCCACAGCGGCAGCGAGAACAGCCTGAAAGCCTTTATGTGGTACGACGGCCACACCTTCGAGAGCAAGCTGTTCACCTTCAATATCCTCGACCGCGTGGGCGGCGGCGACGCCTTCGCCAGCGGCCTCATCTACGCCATGCTCCACAACTACAAGGCCATGGACATGATAAACTTTGCGGTGGCAAGCAGCGCCATCAAGCACACCATCCACGGCGATGCCAACATCACCGACGATGTCAGCTCCATCCGCAACCTCATGAACATGAACTACGACATCAAGCGCTAAAGCAAACCAAAACGGCCCCGGTACGTCCAGACTGCGTACCGGGGCCGTTCTTTTTATGTTATGCCGCGCCGACACTTCCTGCCGGATGACGATAAGTATGACTCTTGAAAGATTTTTTGAGTTTTTTCCTGTCAGATCATTGACAAACCGCTTTTTGCATGATAAAATCACACACGATTTTGAGAGACGAAGCGTGTCGAAGTCTTTTCAAAGCAATTCAACTAGGACCGCCCATCGGGGCTAAGGCCATACGGACAGCCGGGTCCACTGCCGACCGGCGGCGCAAGCTGCCATTATTGATTGAACGTCATAGTTCAAATTTTATAAGTTGGTTCCTTTACAACCATGAAATTGCGCAGAGCGTGCGCAGACTTGTGAAACGGTCAATAAGAGTAGTAAAAGTGTAGTTGCTATATAGACTCTCGTCATCCCGTCCTTTTGAATCCTGATGAATCATGCTGCGATACGGCTCTGGCGTCTTTGCCCCGGAGGCTTTGTCCGCGCATTCAAACGGTTTTTTCAAAGCGCAAGCCTGCATTTCTGTGCAGGGCTTGTGCTTTTTTGTTTGCCCGCATGGTTTGCAGCAGGAGTCAGGGACGGAGGAAAAAACATGAGTGAGAACCGTACACGGTTCCGGCTGGACCAGCGCCGCGCACCGATCTACGAGGCTCTGGAGCAGTTCCGACAGATGCGGGTGGTCCCCTTCGATGTGCCGGGCCACAAGCGCGGCCGGGGCAACCCGGAGTTGACGGCCTTTCTGGGCCAGCAGTGCGTGGGCGTGGACGTCAACAGCATGAAACCGCTGGACAATCTCTGCCACCCGGTATCGGTCATCCGGGAGGCCGAGGAGCTGGCCGCCGACGCTTTCGGCGCAGCACACGCTTTTCTGATGGTGGGCGGCACCACCAGCTCGGTGCAGAGCATGGTGCTGACCGTCTGCAAGCGGGGCGACGAGATCATTCTCCCCCGCAACGTCCACCGCAGTGTGCTGAACGCACTGGTGCTCTGCGGCGCAGTGCCGGTCTATGTCAATCCCGAAGTGGACAAGCGCCTCGGCATCTCGCTGGGCATGAAGCGGGAGCAGGTGGCAAAAGCCATCAAGGAGCACCCCAACGCCGTGGCCGTGCTGGTGAACAACCCCACCTATTACGGCATCTGCTCTGATCTGCGTGCCATCGTCAAGATGGCCCACGACGCAGGGATGCTCTGCCTCGCCGACGAGGCCCACGGCACCCACTTCTACTTCGGCGGCGGCAGTCTGCCCGTCTCTGCCATGGCGGCAGGCGCAGACATGGCGTCCGTCTCCATGCATAAGAGCGGCGGCAGCTTAACGCAGTCGAGCCTGCTGCTCATCGGCCCCAACGTCCACCCCGGCTATGTGCGCCAGATCATCAACCTGACCCAGACGACCTCCGGCAGCTATCTGCTCATGTCCAGCCTCGACATCTCCCGGCGGAACCTCGCGCTGCGGGGCCGGCAGGTGTTCCATCAGGTGGCTGACATGGCCGAGTACGCCCGCGAAGAGATCAACGCCGTGGGCGGCTACTACGCCTTCGGCAAGGAGCTGTGCAACGGCAACTCGGTCTTCGACTTCGACACCACAAAGCTCAGCGTCCACACGCTGGACATCGGCCTCGCCGGCATCGAGGTCTACGACATCCTGCGGGATGAGTATGACATCCAGATCGAGTTCGGCGACATCGGCAACATCCTTGCCTACCTCTCCATCGGCGACCGCCCGCAGGAGATCGAGCGTCTGGTGAGCGCACTGGCCGAGATCAAGCGCCGCTACCACACCGACGGCGCCGGCCTGCTGAGCCAGGAATACATCGACCCCGTCGTTGCCGCCAGCCCGCAGGAGGCGTTCTACGCCCCCAAAAAGAGCCTGCCCCTCCGGGAGACCGAGGGCATGGTGTGCAGCGAGTTCGTCATGTGCTACCCGCCGGGCATCCCCATCCTGGCCCCCGGCGAGCGCATCACCAAAGAGATACTGAACTATATCGAGTACGCCAAGGCCAAAGGCTGCAGCATGACTGGCCCGGAAGACCCGGACATCCTGCACCTGAATGTTCTGGCATAAGGAGAAGCAGATGGAATTTTGGTTTTCGGAATTTCACACCCCGGACGTCAAGCACAGCATCCGGGTGAACAAGCAGCTCTACTCCAAGCAGAGCGACTATCAGCGCATCGACATTTTTGAGACGCCTGAGTTTGGCCGGGTGCTGACGCTGGACGGCAATGTGATGCTCACCGAGCGGGACGAGTTCATCTACGACGAGATGATCGTCCACGTCCCCATGGCCGTCCACAAGGAGGCAAAAGACATCCTCGTCATCGGTGCAGGAGACGGCGGCGTGGTGCGGGAGCTGACCCGCTACGACCGGGTCGAGCGCATCGACCTCGTGGAGATGGACCCCCAGGTCGTGGAGGCCTGCCGCGCCTATCTGCCCGGCAACGCCTGCCGGATGGACGACCGCCGGGTCCACATCTACTTCGAGAACGCTCTGAAATACATCCGCCGCTGCGAGGAGGAATATGACCTCATCATCGTGGACTCCTCCGACCCCTTCGGCCCCTCCGAGGGCCTGTTCACCCGGGAGTTCTACGGCAGCTGCTTCAATGCCCTGAAAGAGGACGGCATCATGGTCAACCAGCAGGGCAGCCCCTTCTACACCGAGGACGCCAGCGCCATGCAGCGCAGCCACAAGCGCATCGCGTCCACCTTCCCCGTCAGCCGGGTCTATCAGGCACACATCCCGACCTTCGCCGCCGGCTACTGGCTCTTCGGCTTTGCCAGCAAGAAGTACCACCCCATCGACGACCTGGACGCCGACGCATGGAAGGCGCTCAATCTGCGCACCCGCTACTATACCACCCGGCTCCACGTCGGAGCTTTCTATCTGCCGGCATTCCTCGAGGAGATGCTGCGCGAAGTGGAGGAACCCAAATGATCTCACCCAATGTTGAAACCTTTATCGGCTGCGACAGCAGCTACCGCGCCGCCGACATCGTGCTTTACGGCGCACCGTTCGACTCCACCACCAGCTACCGCCCCGGCGCACGGTTCGGCCCGTCGGCCATCCGGCACGAGAGCTTTGGCCTCGAGACTTACAGCCCCTACCAGAACGCCGATCTGACCGACTTCGACATCTTCGACAGCGGCGACCTCGAGCTCTGCTTCGGCTCCAGCGAAGCTGCCCTTGCCGACATCGAGGCTCGGGCGGCGGAGATCCTGCACGACGGCAAGCTTCCGCTCCTGCTGGGCGGTGAGCATCTGGTGACGCTGGGTGCGGTGCGGGCCGTGGCGGAGAAATACCCCGGCCTCCACATCATCCACTTTGACGCCCACGCCGACCTGCGGGACGACTACCTCGGTGCGAAGCTGAGCCACGCCTGTGTGCTGCGCCGCTGCCACGAGATCGTGGGCGACGGCCGCATCCACCAGTTCTGCATCCGCAGCGGCGAGCGGGCCGAGTTCGAGTTTGCGGCCCAGCATACCGAGATGCACAAGTTCGACTTCACCGGCCTTGCCGCGCTCACCGAACAGCTCTGCGCCACCAAAGAGCCGGTCTACCTCACCATCGACCTCGACTGCCTCGACCCCTCCTGCTTCCCCGGCACCGGCACTCCCGAGGCCGGCGGCGTGAGCTTTTTGCAGCTGCTGGACGCCATCCGCACCGTGTCCAAAGCCAACATCGTGGGCGCCGACCTCAACGAGCTGGCCCCCATGCTGGACATCTCCGGCGTCTCCACGGCCACGGCCTGCAAGGTGCTGCGGGAGCTGCTGATCGCCCTCGACAAGGGCTGGCCCGGGTTTCAGGTCTAACAAAAAATAATTTGATATAAAGGAGAAACCATCATGAGCAAAGTTCTGATCATCGGCTGCGGCGGCGTGGCCTCCGTCGCCATCCACAAGTGCTGCCAGGTCCCCGAAGTGTTCACCGACATCTGCATCGCCAGCCGCACCAAGTCCAAGTGCGACAAGCTGGCCGCAGAGCTTGCCCCCAAGACCACCACCAACATCACCACCGCACAGGTGGATGCCGACCATGTGGACGAGGTCATCGCCCTCATCAAGAGCTATCAGCCCGACCTCGTGATGAACATCGCCCTGCCCTATCAGGACCTGACCATCATGGACGCCTGCCTCGCCTGCGGCGTCAACTACATGGACACCGCCAACTACGAGCCGGAGAACACCGACGACCCCGCGTGGCGTGCCATCTATGAGAAGCGCTGCAAGGAGGCAGGCTTCTCCGCCTACTTCGACTACAGCTGGCAGTGGGCCTACGCCAAAAAGTTTGAGGAAGCCGGCCTCACCGCCCTGCTGGGCAGCGGCTTCGACCCGGGCGTGACCCAGGCTTACTGCGCCTACGCCAAGAAGAACGAGTTCGACACCATCGACACCATCGACATCCTCGACTGCAACGGCGGCGACCACGGCTATCCGTTTGCAACCAACTTCAACCCCGAGATCAACCTCCGCGAAGTCTCCGCCCCCGGCAGCTACTGGGAGAACGGCCATTGGGTCGAGATCCCGGCCATGAGCATCAAGCGGGAGTACGACTTCGACAAGGTGGGCCAGAAGGATATGTACCTGCTCCACCACGAGGAGATCGAGTCTCTGGCAAAGAACATCCCGGAGGCAAAGCGCATCCGCTTCTTCATGACCTTCGGCCAGAGCTATCTCGACCATATGCGCTGCCTCGAGGACGTGGGGATGCTCTCCACCACCCCCATCAACTTCAACGGTCAGGAGATCGTCCCCATCCAGTTCCTGAAGGCCCTCCTGCCTGATCCCGCCAGCCTCGGCCCCCGCACCAAGGGCAAGACCAACATCGGCTGCATCTTCACCGGCAAGAAGGACGGCAAGGAAAAGACCTACTACATTTACAACGTCTGCGACCACCAGGAGTGCTACAAGGAAGTCGGCTCTCAGGCCATCAGCTACACCACCGGCGTTCCGGCCATGTGCGGCGCACTGATGCTGCTGACCGGCAAGTGGACCACCAAGGGCGTCCACACTGTGGAAGAGTTCGACCCGGACCCGTATCTGGACGCACTGGACAAGTACGGCCTGCCCCGCTCTGAGAGCCACAGCCCGGCTCTGGTGGACTGATGCGGCTGGTCGATACGCGCCCGCCTTTCGCGGGGCTGGCAAACCTCTCGGAGGGCGCACTCGCTTCCCTGCCCACCCCCTGCTATCTGCTGGACGAAGCCCAGCTGCGCCGCAACGGCGAAATTCTGCTGGGGGTCCAGCAGCGGACAGGCTGCAAGATTTTATTAGCGCAGAAAGCTTTCTCCAACTTTGACTTCTACCCGCTTCTCGCACCCTACCTCGCAGGCACTGAGGCCAGCGGCCTCTACGAGAGCCGTCTGGGCAAGGAAGAGCTGCCCGAGAAGGAGAACCACGTCTTCTGCGCCGCCTACCGGGTGGACGAGTTCAACGAGCTTCTGGATTACGCCGACCACATCGTGTTCAACTCCCCGGCCCAGCTGGCAAAGTTCGGCCCTGCGGCCAAGGCGGCGGGCAAGAGCGTCGGTCTGCGCATCAACCCGGAGCGCTCCACGCAGGAAGGCCATGCCATCTATGACCCCTGCGCCCCGGGCAGCCGTCTCGGCACCACCCGCGCCCAGTGGGACGCGGCTCTTGCAAAACAGCCGGGCCTCGCCGCCCTGCTGGACGGCCTGCACTTCCACACCCTCTGTGAGCAGGACGCCGACGCTCTGGCCGTGACGCTGGACGCTGTGGAAGAGAAATTCGGCGACCTGCTGCCGGGGCTGAAATGGCTCAATTTCGGCGGCGGACACCACATCACCCGCCCGGGCTATGACCTTGCCACGCTGGAAGCCTGCATCGCCCGGATGCAGGAGAAGTACGGCGTACAGGTCTATCTGGAGCCGGGCGAGGCGTGGGCGCTGAACGCGGGCTATCTCGTCACCACAGTGCTGGACACTCTGCAGAACGGTGACACCAGCCTCGCCATCCTCGATATGTCGGCGGCCTGCCACACCCCGGACGTCATTGAGATGCCCTACCGCCCTCCCCTGCTGGACGCGGGCGAGCCGGGCGAAAAGCCCTGCACCATCCGCCTCGGCGGGCCGACCTGCCTCGCGGGCGATGTCGTGGGAGACTACAGCTTCGACGCCCCGCCTGCCGAGGGCGACCGGCTCATCTTCGGCGACATGGCCATCTACACCACCTGCAAGAACAACACCTTCAACGGAATGCCCCTGCCGCCCATCTGGGTGCTGGCTGAGGACGGCACCTGCCGGGAGCTGGTCCGCTTCGGCTACAACGACTTCAAAATGCGGCTGGGTCACCGCGCATAAAACGAAAGCCATCGGCTGTCTGGGCCGATGGCTTTTTTGTTTACTTGAGTTTCTTTTTGGCTTCGTACTCCCGCAGGGCGGTCAGCGCCTCGCCCGCCAGCGGGTAGAGGGCCAGCATATTGAATATGGTCATCAGGCCGATGCCCACATCGCCAAGGTCCCACACCACGGTGTAGGCCTGCATCCCGCCGACGACCAGCATCACCAGCGCCAGCACCTTGTAGGCCGTCTGCCAGAACCAGCTGTCACCGAAGAGATAGGCCACGTTGCAGCGGGCGTAGTAGAGGATGCCGATAAAAGTAGAGAAGCTGAACAGTGCCAGCGTCACTGCGATGAAGACGACGCCGAAGCTGCCCAGATGGTACTGCATCGCCGCCTGCAAAAGGTCCATGCCCTGCCGCCCGCTCGTCACGCTCCCGGGAGCCAGCAGCATCACGAAGGCCGTGCAGCTGCAGATAACGATGGTGTCGATGAGGACGCCCAGCGCCTGCACGAGGCCCATCTTCACGGGGTCGTCGCACTCAGCGGCAGCAGCGGCGCAGGGAGCCGAACCGGAACCGGCCTCGTTGGAGAAAAGGCCCCGCTTGATGCCGTTCATCACCACAGCGCCGAAGCCGCCGCCCACGGCCTGACGCAGGCCCAGCGCCTCCGAGAAAATGCGGACGAAGACATCGGGCAGCTGGGGCAGATGGGTGAGGATGATCCAGAGGGTCATGACGAAGTAGCAGCCCGCCATGATGGGGACCATGACGTCGAGGCTCTTGACGGTGGCCTCCTTCCGCAGGACGATGACCGCCGCAAGCGCCGTCAGCACCAGCGTCGTGACCAGCGGCGGGATGGAGAACGCATTCTGGAACGCCTCGCTCACCGAGTTGCTAACCACCTGACTGATGCCGCACCAGCAGATCAGGCCTGATATTGCAAAGAGCACAGAAAGAGGGAACCAGCGGGTCTGCTTCTTATTTTTCTGGAAAAATTTATTGCAGACGAGAGATGGCCGCCCCGCCAGCCGCCGTAAAGGGGGTCGGGCTGCTTGTATTTCTGGGCCAGCGTGGACTCCACAAAGGAGGTGGAGGCGCCCAGCAGAGCCGTCACCCACATCCAGAACACCGCGCCTGCACCGCCCACAGACACCGCCGCCACGACGCCCACCAGATTGCCCATGCCCACCCGGGTGGCCGTGGACACCACCAGCGTCTGGAAGGACGAGAGGCCGCTGCCCTTGTCGTTCTTCTCGCAGACCGCCGCCAGCATATCCCGGAACAGCCGCACCGGCAGAAGCCTTGTGCGCAGGGTGAAGAACACCCCCGCCGTCAGCAGTAAGATGACCATAAACGAAAGACTGAGGGTCACGTTTCCCAGATGCAGGGTGAGCAGGTCGCCCCACAACAGACGGTAGACGCCCTCGATGAGTTGAATGAGCACAGCATTTCCTCCCAGTGCTTGGATTTGGCCGTTTTTGCACAAAAACAGGCCGTCGTCCTTTATTATAGACGATTCGGCCTGTTTTGTAAATCAGGAAAGTGAAGTTCAGGAGAAAAAAGTAACGGTGCGTTTCCGATTGAAAGCGAAACTCTGCGGAATGCCAAAGCCTCCCCTCGGTAGGGGAGGTGGCACGCCGTAGGCGTGACGGAGAGGTTGAGTCCAGCAGCGGCTCACGGTAAGGCTGTCCTTCGTACAACCTCTCAGTCTGCTTCGCAGA